>OQWM01000392.1_pt1 | contig 27296 bp, 21 predicted proteins | sample 1691531 | NCBI WGS metagenome assembly OQWM01 (sample SAMN03418257, study PRJEB22391) | human gut metagenome | biome: human-gut; feature: organic feature; material: feces | host: Homo sapiens | place: Tanzania | collected 2013-01
GCAGGATCTTATTTTCCGGGGTTTCGGCGGCGGTCAGCGCGGCCATCATGCCGGACGCGCCCGCGCCGATGACTGCGATCGTCATGGCGATGCTCCGTTTCTGTCGTAATTTTCTTCCCCTATTAAACCACACTTTGCCCGCAAACACAAGAAAACCGCGCAGCGCACACAGCGCTTGCGCGCCCTCGCAAACGAAAAAACGGAGGCAGCCGGCAGGACTGTCTCCGTTTTCATGGCGGTGTTTACTTGGACTGCACGTCGCACTCGGGCATCAGCTCGTCCGACATGACGGCCAGCACGTGTGCAAACGTCGCCAGCTCCTCGGGCGTGAACCGTTCGCGGATGCGCCCGAGCACGGTGTCGATGTAGCTCTGCATGAGACCGTTGTAGCTGTAGAACTTGTCCGAGAGCTTGAGATGATACTCGCGCCGGTCGGTGTCGGAATTCTCCTTGACGATATAGCCCTTGCGGATGAGGTTGTTGACCTTGTAGGTCGCGTTGGACTGTGAGATGCCGAGAAAGTCCGCAAACCGGCCGATCGTCGGCGCGTTGAGCTGATGAATGACCTCAACGGAAAACGCCTCCATTGCGCTCAGCGAGCCCTCACGTTCCCGTACCTGTGAAAACAGGCGGCGGAAAAACTGCAGCTTAAACTTCTCGTACACACGCTGAAAATTCTGCTCCATCATCGGCCGTGCTCCCCCTTGCTCCTTCTTGCAGCATATTTTCTCTTCTTTTTTACACCAAAGCGGCAAAAAAGTAAAGAGCCGGACGCGTAGAAATTCCCGCGTCCGGCAGAAAATCAAGCAGGATCTAACGTCTTACGGCGCTTTCGGCCCGTCGTCGGGCTTGGCCTCGGCGCCGTCCTCGCCGACGACCTCACCGGTCGTCTCGACGGCGGTGGCATCGTCCACAATCCAAGCGCCGCCGCCACGGAGGCGCCTTCCCCGAGGAATGTGGACAGGTCGTAGATTGCCTTTGTGATGGGATAGAATGCGGCCTTTTGCGCCAGCAGCAGGGAATCGGAGACCTCCAGCATCGAGAAGCTGAATGTGAGGATTGCCCCTGCCAGGAGATTTGCGGAGACCAGCGGGACTGTAATCCGCCGGAAGACGGTGTGTGGGCGCGCCCCCAATGAGGCGGCGGCCTCCTCGAATGAGACCGAGGTCTGCTGAAGCCCCGCCACCGCCGACCGCACCACGTAGGGTATTCGGCGAATGGCGTAGGAAATCACCAGCAGAATCGTCGGGTTCTCCACTGGATTGAGGAAGTGGAAGAAGCGCCCGCGCTGCGTCATTGCAAGATAGCCGAACGCCACCACGAGGCCCGGCACCGCCAGCGGAAGCATCGCCAGGGTGTCAAGAAGCCACGCACCCGAATGGCGCCCCCGCACGACTGCCCAGGCGATGAAGACCCCCAGGAGCATTGCCACCACCAGCGCAAATGAACAATAACGCAGGCTGTTGACGATGCTGGGGACGGTCAGGCTGTGCCCGAGCGCGGCCTGGATGTGTTCGAGGGTCCCCTGGATTGGGATGACGCTTCGATACCATCCCTTTCCCGCGGCCAGCCCCAGCACTCCCAGGTGGGGAAGTATGCCCGCCAGGGCGACGAATGCGAAGAAGCCCCCGGCAAGGAGGTTCTTCCAGCCGGCCAGTGGAATTGCCTGGGAGGAGCGTGCCGCCTTGCCCGACATCGCGTATGCGTCCTTCCCGAATCGCAGCTTTGCGGCAAGATACGCGATTGCGACTGCGCTCATCATCACCACCACCAGCGCGTATGGCATGGGATTGTGACCCATCTCGCTTATCCCAAGGAATATCTGGACTGGGGTGACCCGCTCGAAATTGAACATGAGCGGCGTCCCAAGTTCCGTGAAGGACCAGATGAAGACCAGGGTGCATCCCGCGAAGAGGCCCGGCCTTATGAGGGGCAGGGTGATTTTGCGGAAGCGCCTGAATCCCGTGCATCCGTAGTCGGCTGCCGCCTCCAGCAGCGATGGGTCGACGTTTGCGAATGCGGCCGTGAGGTTCAGATAGAGGATTGGGAAGAGGTGCAGCGCCTCCAGCAGGATGACTGCCCCAAGCTGCCCCGCCAGCCAGTCGGGCTCGTTCCCCACGGAGACCGCCCCGATGTCCACAAGGACCTGGTTCAGCGCGCCGTATCGGCCGAAGACACACTGCATTCCAAGGGCCCCTACGAATGGCGCAAGAATCATCGGCATGAGGAGCATTCCGCTCCACAGCTTCTTTCCCCAGAAGAGATACCTGTCCCCAAGCCACGCAAGTGGCATGGCTATCAGCAGCGACAGGAGGGTCGTCCCGCCAGCGATGATGAAGGAGTTCGCCAGCCCGGCGCGATAGAGCGGATTCCTGAAGGTCTCCAGGATGTAGAATGCGGTGGGCCGCCCGCTCCCGTCAGTCAGCCCTCCCCGCAGAATCTGCCATACGGGGAAGAGGAAGAAGGCTCCGAAGAATACCAGTATCGTAGCCAGAAAAAGATAGTAGAGGGTGCGTCGCATCAGGCAAGTCCAAGACAAGAACGTACAGGGGTGGAAGACCTGGCGCCCGCGCGGAAGGCGCAGGGCAGGCGCACTCCCACGCAATTTCCTCGCGCAAGGAACGCTAATCCACGGATTCGGGCTTATTTTATCCCGTTCATTGTCAGGCAATGCCTTAATGTAATTTCCACTGAGTTCCCATATTATGACGAAAATCGGCTTTTTCAGCGATGTCCACGGCAACCTGGAGGCACTGACTGCCATCCTGGCACGCCTCGACAAGCTGTCATGCGACCTCCTGGTATGCCTGGGAGATGTCGTCGGATACGGCGCAAACCCCGCCGAATGCATCCAAATCATCCGGGAAAGGGATATCCCATGCGTAATGGGAAACCATGACGAATATGTCTCCTCATTCATCGAACCCGAAACCTCAAAACTCCGCCCGGAAATCCTGAAGTCCATCGAGTGGACTCAAAAACAACTCTCACTGGATGACATCAAGTGGCTCGCGGAACTCCCCATGAGACTCCAGCTCGGGGACGAAATCGTCGCGCTGCACTCCTCCTTCGCACGCCCCAAGTGGTCATACTGCCTTGACGAGGAGACCTTCGCAGCCAATTTCGCGCATCAGGACTGCAACCTAGCATTCTGCGGACACTCCCATACGCCCCTCATCGGGATCGACATGCCAGGCCATCTGCCATTCGTCGATTTCATCAGGCCATACGCAATCCCCGCCGACCGCAAGGTCATGGTGAATGTCGGAAGCGTCGGCCAGCCCCGCGACCGCGACCCAAGGGCCTGCGCCTGCATCTACCAGCTCGAGACACGCGAAATCGAGACAATCCGCGAGCCCTACGACATCGTCACCGCGCAGAACAAGATATACATGGCCAGGCTGCCAGACCGCTTCGGGCTACGGCTCGCATCAGGCAAGTAGAAGATGCCCGACCCACCGAAAGACATCCAATGCAACAACGCCCTTGACGAGGTGATGGCAAGCCTCAGGGAACTGGAGGACCTCAATCCAGACCTCTCCGGAAGGGAGCTGGAAAGGCTTGACGCACTCGCGCACGCCTGCAATGGCGACGGAGACTTCGACACGGTGGCAGGACAGGTCAGAAGGCTCGTGGATCTGTACCTGGGCACGCCGACTATACAGGTCGGAAAGGAAATCCTCAAGGAGTACTTCCATGCACTGGAACAGACCGCGGGAAGGCTCCTCGCCTCCGGAGAAATCGCCGCACTCCCCCAAAACGGCGACAGGGAGGACAGAAGCTTCTCAAAGGCGCTGGTCCTGTACAGCACCTTCGACTACGGAGCCGTCGACAGATGCAAAATCCTCAGCCAGGCACAAATCCCCGAAACCCTCACCAGGGCCGCAGACGCATTCCGACGACGGGTCGATGTGGTGGACGCGGCATTCGGAATCGGTTTCCGAATCCTCAGGCAGATGGACGACGCACGCTTCCAGGCGTGGGCCGCCGGATATCTCGAGGAAAACAAGGGCGCACTCGCGCCAGAGGTCATCAGGGACCTCCTCTGGGAATTGAGGGCCTCCGACAATGTCACGCCACAACTCCGGGAATGGCTCTTCAGATGGTGCGGCGACGAGGCGCTCCTCGAAGACTGGCCACTCGTCGTCAGGCACGCGGACAGGCTCGCGGACAGGCTGTTCCTGAAACGCTGGTCCGAAGGATGCAAACGGCCCAGGAACGCATCCCTCGCACATCTGAAGCTGCTCGTCTCAACAGGACAGGTCGGAGATGAACGGCTCCTGGCATGGATTGAAAACACGCTCCTCAACTTCGGAAGTTCTATCGAAAGGTTCATCTCCCTCGACCGGGAAATCGCCCCCGAAGACGAGGAGTGGGCACACGGCGCACTCGTCGCAGAGCTCCGGAATCTGGAGGCCACATACCAGCCCATCATCGCACTCTCAGACCACCTGCTGGCCGCTCCGGACGGCGCCGCAAAACTCGCAATGGCCTTCCTCGGAGTGGTCGGACAGGGACTCAAGGAGTGGGAGGAGGCGGTCATGAATCTCTCGGAAAAGGTTATCAGGCGGTCTTTCCTCGTGGACCTGAAGGAGGGACGAACCCCGCTGGAGACTATCCGCCAGTTCACTTTCGGAGACCCAATCGCATTCGCACTGATCTCAAATGAACTGGACCTCCTTACACAGCAGTTCGACTCCATCGCACAACGAGAGGTGGTCGTGAAGAAACTCGCAATCTACTACGCAAGCTACCGAAGGGCGCCAATGCTCGGACAGGAGGTGGCAAGAAGATACAGGCACTTCGCAAGAATCCTCCACGAGGACTTCCTGGCAACACACCTCACACCCGAAGAACTGGAGGGATTCCAAAAGACCGGATTCCTCCAGGAACTCTATTCAATGGGCTCCAGGGCCAAACGGTTCCTGGACCATAGAAGGGCACTGGAAATGTCCGTCGAGGAAATGGTCGCGTCCCAAATCGAATTCGTGGCGGAAACACGGATACGACGACTGGGGACATTGCGCCGTATATTGTCATAACTATCTGAAAATAAAGATGTTATGTATGAGATTGACTTTGCGCCGATAATCCCGGCCTGGTGCATCGCCACAGCGACGCTGGCTCTCGCGGGACTCGCGGTCGCCGCTTTCCGGGCACAGGGCGCGACAATCTCGACGCCACGCAGGGCACTGCTGCTCACGCTCCGCCTCGCCGCATTCCTGCTGGTCGCGGCATGGCTCCTGGCGCCGGTGCGCCGAATCGAATCCCCAAGTCCCGACGCATCACGCATCGCAATCCTCCTGGATTCCTCGGCCTCAATGGGCATCCTCAAGGACTGCAATGCGTCGGATGGACGACGCATCACGCGCTGGGAGGCGGCTGTCGAAATGCTCGAAGCCTCCGAAACGCCCGCCTCGCCCCTCGACACATGGCTCTTCGCAGGACGAGGCGAGGCGCTCGCCGAATGGAGAAACACCCAGGAGTTCCCAAGACTCCCTGGGGAGACTGACATCGGAGGCGCACTGGATGCACTGCGACGCGAAAAAGCCCGCCCCGGAGCCCTCCCAATCCGCTCGGCCATCCTCATCTCCGATGGACGGGACTGGGGAGGCTCCGCCACCGACGCCGCAAAAAGACTCGCTGCCGACGGCATCCCCGTCTCGACACGACCCCTCGGAAGCCCACTCTCCGGCGGAGACCTCTCGGTCGCATTCGCGCCAAATACACCGGACTCCATCCCACTCAACGAAACCGCCCAGGCACAAATCCTGGTGGCAAGCTCATTCCCCGATACCCGAAACGCCATGGTCTCCCTTGAGGACGAGGCAGGACGCGTTCTTGCCCAGCACCCAATCTCCGTCCCGCCAAATGCCTCCGCCACAACCACGATGGAGATTCCCGCCGCCGCAATTCCAGGCGAGAGACTCCTCGTCGCACGAATCACCCCCCCGGAGGAGGATGCACGACCCGAAAACGACGCGGCATTCCATGTCCTCGAGGACGCACGACCCGGAAAGTGCCGCCTCCTCTATCTTGCCGCCAACCCGGACTGGGAGTGGAGGTTTCTCAGGAAGTCATTCGCCGAGTGCCCGGAGATGGAGGCCGCGGCAATCATACGGGTCGGCCTCCCGGATGACAAAAACGAGGCGCTCTCCCCCGACTGGCGCCCAAATGTCCGCTTCTTCCAACTGAACTGCACCGCCGACGGATTCCCGGACACACTCCAGGCATACGCCGACTTCGACCTGGCAATCGTTCCATGCCAGACCGCGGCGGAGTTCACGCCCCAACAGCAGGAGGCGCTCGCCGGCTTCGTCGAACGGCAGGGCGGCGGACTGCTCTGGATTGGCGACCCGTCCACACTGCCGGAAACCCTCGCACGCCTCGTCCCCGGACGCGCCTTCGAATCCACGCGTGCCGGATTCACAACCGCCGCCAGCCTCGCCTCCGAGGAGCTCGTCTTCGAAGGGCTCTTCCAGACACCTGCGAAACTCCCCCCGGGAACCCCGTATCTCTTTTGCAGACAACCCGCAAGAACCGCACGGCGCGTCCTGGAAGACCAAAGGGGAAACCCAATCCTCGTCGTCCAGGGAAACTACGGCGCAGGAAGGGTGGCGTGGTCGGGACTCACGGAAAGCTGGCACTGGGCATTCTCCGCCGACAATCCAGCCGGCAACGCACTCCACAGATCCTTCTGGAGGCAGCTCGCAGGATGGCTCGGGGAAAACAGGCAGCCACAGCTGGAACTCGAAATCCCGGAGGGCGGGCTGAATGCGTCCCAGGAGAATACCGTCGCCTTGCGCATCCTCGGGCCTGACTTCAGGCCGGCCGCCGCGCCACAGACCAGGCTCGAAGTCAAATTCTCCGACGGAACCACCGCAACGCCTCCACTACTCCCGGACCCCGATGAACTCGGACGCTTCACCGCACGAATCACACCACCCGCCCCGGGAGCCGCAAAACTCAAATTCAGCGTCCGGACTACACCTGCGGCGGCAGATCCCCTCACACTCGAAAAGTGGCTGCCGGTCAACCCACACGGAAAGGAGCTCGAAAATCTTGCACCCGACTACGAACTGCTCAGGGATATCGCCAGAATCACAGGGGGAGCCACCATCGGCGAACCAACAATCCCATGGAACAGCCTCCCCGCATCCCATGATACACCATACGAAATTATAGAACGACGACTCATGGACAACCCGATGATCCTGGTCGCCGCAATACTCGCACTCCTCGTAGAATACACACTCCGACGACGGCTCGGACAGGCGTGACAAAGACGCCAGGCACTCACCAACACATCCGTCAAACGGACGGAACCGCATCGCGGCGGTCTCCACATCGACACCGGGTCGCCCCCAGGCGGTTCACGACAGTCAGCGAGCCGGGGAGGAGTTGTGGAAATGGGAATCAGCCTTGCGGGGAACAATGCGATTTCAGGAACTCCGCAATCGCCGGCTTCTCCATCCGCCCCGATGCGACCTGGAGAACCATCTCCGTGAATTCCTCATCCCCTGCCGTGAACTCATAGCCGTTGACATCGAGAAACACCACGGCGGCCATTGCGCCTGTGCGCCTGTTTCCATCCAGAAACGGATGGCTCTGGACAATGTGAAACAGGTATGCGGCGGCCATTTCGAAAATGTCCTTGTGAAGGACAATGCCCCCGTAGCATACCTCGGGCATGGCTACCGCCGACTTGAGAAGCCCGATGTCCCGCGTGCCAGGCATACCACCGAAATGCTCCAATTGGTAGAAGTGGATGTCAAACACTTCGGCCAATGTCAGGAACTGAACCCTCATTTGGCAAGTTCCTCGAAGGTCTTCCTGTAACGCTTGCCAATGCGCTCGATGGAGGCACGGGTGGCTGCCGGACGGCTCTTGTCCTTGACAGGCGTGAGTATCAATGCAGTGCCGTCCGTGGTGATGTCGAAGACGGTTTCAAGGTCGGCATTGAGAAGCTCGAGAATGGGGCGTTCAATGACAAGGGCGGCGCTGTTGCCGTGGCGTGTAAGTGTCTTGAGCATGGCAAGGTCCTCCACTGGCTTTTGGTTATTACAATGTTATAACAATAATGTAACAAATATCCGCAGAACGGCAAGACGGAATAACGGAGAGGATGGAATTCCTGACCAGGGGGGGTGGATTGCCAGGCACCCGCCCACACATCCGTCAGACGGACAGGACCGCGTCACCATGGCAGGATATTAGCCGTGGACGGAGGAAGCGCCGCCAGGCGCAAACGCAGCCCGCGGCGAGAAGATCTGGCTCAGGCTGACTGCCTCCTACTCCAGGAGCCTGATTCCCGGGGTAGCATCCACTGTGAGTTCCGGCACGCCGTCCTTCTTGTGCCATTCCACCGAGACGCGCCCATGGGGCGTGGTCAGCGTTACGGCAAACCTCTCCAATTCGTCCGGATATGCGGGGCGCACCTTCAGGGTCCCCGTGGCGGCGAACTCCTCATCCAGCCGCAGCCCGCCAAGATATTCGAATGCGAAGGCGACAAAATCCCCGAACATGATGTGGTTCTGCGAGGCCGAACCCTCCCAGTTTTCCCATAGCGTGGTCGCGCCGCGACGCAGCCAGTTCACCCATCCCGGATAATTCGGCTGCGTGAGCAATTTCCAGGCGTGGTTGACATATCCGTTGGCGGCCAGCGCACGCGGCACGTGCTTTGCCCCCACAATGCCGAATTGCGCAGTGAAGTCCGACGCCGCAACGGTTCGCGCCAGCTCCCTGGCCGTCTCCACCCGCTCGGTCTCGCCCGATGTCAACCCAAGCTCCAGCGCCATGGCCAACTCCGTCGGGGTCCCGCCTCCCCAGCGTCCCGGCGCGGAATGGAACTGCCGACACACTGCCTCCTTAACCTCTGCGGAGAGGCCATCCAGCTCCACCCCATCCCCCGATGCACCCAGAATCCTGGCGATGCGCGCGGTAATTTCAAGGATTCGCGCGTAGTATGCAGTGGAGGCGAAACGGCAGTCCACATTCCCGCTGATATTCCCGGGCGAACACCAGTCCGCCAGACCGAAGTTAATCAGGCCGTCCCGTTGTGTCCTGCTCGTCAAATACGAGAAATAGCGCAGCATGTTCGGATAGTAGCGGCGCAGGACCTGCTTGTCACCCGTATGCAGGTATATCTCGTATGGGATCAGGATCAGCGCACTGTCCCAGACGGGGCCGCTGGCGTTGTTGAATCCCCAGCCGCCTGTAGGCGCAATCGAGGCCACCTGGCCATCCGGACGCTGCGCGTCGCAGATTATGTCCAGCCAATGGCAGTAATTTGCCGCCGCGTCGAAAAGGTACAGCCCCGTCGCCGCCGCCAGCTGCGCATCTCCCGTCCACCCGTTCTTTTCCCTGTGGGGGCAATCGGTCGGAATCCCCGTGAAATTGCCCAGATATGAGTTCACCGCGCATTCCGTAAGGCGGGAGAAGTCGGCGTCGGAACAACGGTATTCGCCAATCCGGCGCATGTCCGAAGCCACAAATTCGGCACGGATGCCGCGCAGACGCCCCACGCCCTTCCGGGAAACCAGCGCATACCGGAATCCATGGTAGGTGAAACGGGGATGCCACGACTCGACACCCTTCCCTGCCGCAACATAATGGTCGGTCTGAAACTCCCCAGAAAGGATGAAGTCGTCAAGATGCTTGACACAAGGCTCCTCCGGAAGGCCGTCCACACCCGTCGCCTCCCAATGGCGAATCACAAATTCAGCGCCCGCCTCGGCCTCCACCTCGATTTCACACCAGCCCGTCAGGTTTTCGCCAAAGTCGGCGATGACAACCCCGTCCCTTTCCGTCAACGACACGGGGTCGATGCGCCGAATCACCCGGCATGGAGGCGCGGTCTCCGCCTCAAGGACACCGCCGGGAGGCGCCGCCAGGTAGGCGGCTTCCCAGCCGGAGTCGTCAAAGCCATTGCACATCCAGCCATCAGGCTCCATGGTGGCGTCATACCACTCGCCGTTGCGCAACCCGTCGAAACGGATTCCCCCAGTGGAGACCTTCCAGCTCTCGTCAGATGTCAGGAGCATACGCCCGTCAACCTCCAACTCCAGCCATAGCTTCGGAGCATCGCGCCAGGACGCCTTGTCAAAGTGCCAGACCTCCGCGGTATGCGCATTGTACCAGCCGTTGCCAAGACGCGCGGCAAGCGTGTGACGGCCGGGAGTCAACTTCCCCGAAAGGTCGAAGACCTGAAAACCGGCACGGCGATCGTAAATGCTTACCGTAGGCGACAATACCGCGTCCCCAAGCTTCTCCCCGTCAAGATAAAGCTCCCCATACCCAAGACCGCAAAAACGGATCTGCGAATGCACCGGCGCTACATCAACGGTGAACTCACGACGAAAACAGGGGGCGGGAAAAACCGGACTGCGCCAGGTAATGCCCGTGGCACACTTGCGGCCAATGAAATGGGCCCTGCGAAACTTCCCGACCATCTCCTGACCGATGGATGCGTAGGGAGACTGCATTGATTCTCTCCTGTTTCCCGTGACCATACGGCAACTGTCAGCGGCAACTGTCACCAGGAACTATATCTGCGGGCACCAAAAACTCCTTCACCTTTGTCTTCTGAAGGAATAGATCCAGCGCAAGACGCCCTATCCGCTTTGGATTGAAACCGATGCCAGCAAGTCCCGGCGTGCCACAATGGGCAAAACGCCACAAGTTTCCGCTGAACAGTGCGACATCCTCGGGGACTCGAAATCCATGTCTTCGAAGCACCCGCATCGCCCAGAAGACCGATTCGTCGTCATGCAACATCAATGCGTCGGGTCGGCGTTCCAGCAATGGCGATATCGCCCGCTCTGCGTCTTCTTCCGATGTGAAGAAATCCGGATCGCAGTGGAAAAATGCATCCTCTGGCGGCTCCAGCCCTGCCTCGGCATATGCCGCCAGAAAACCATCAAACGCAGGTTGGAAACTTGAATCCAGCCGATGGCACCGCAAGTGGTAGATTCTTCGCCGACCGTTTCCTAGCAAATACTCCACTGCATGCTTGTAATTGCCAAATTCATCGGCGGCAATATACGGAAAACGCGTCGGCGCCAGCGGCTTGCCAAAAAACACCACCTGGTCAAAGTGTTCAAACAACGCGGGCACCGCCTTTCCGAACTCCGGATATGTATGTGTGAGACACAATACCCGTTGTATGCCACTGCCTAGAAAGACATTCACATACTTCTTTATGCGCTCCAGATCGTTGTGGAGCATTCCGATCATCACGCACATGCCCTGGGCGGAAACAAGCTTCTCGAACTCCGTTACAATATCACGGTATAAAAAAGGGGCATGGCTATCCAGTGTCACGCCTATGACATCGTCATAGCGTTGCATGGCCAGTCGGCGCGCATTCAGGTTGGGCTGGTAATGCAACTGCTTTGCCGCGGCTACTATCCGCTGGCGGGTTGCGTCAGTGACCTGGGAGTTGCCCTTGCTGTTGTTCAGGATTGTCGATGCCGTGGACAACGAACAACCCGCAAGATTTGCCACGTCCTGTAATGTCGCTCGTTTCGGCGCACCTGCACTCACCATGTTCCGTCTCCCTGTCAGAAGTTTGTCCATAATGTAGACTCTTCTCAAGGATTTCATCCATCATTCCCAGCAAAAACGGAAGCGGCATCGGAAATCACCTTCGCTCCACTGGGGATAGTTCGTTCCCCACTGGTTGTTCGACAGGCAGAAGCCAAAGTCTCCAGCAGGCTGTGCAGCATCCGCATCGTAGTGCCACAACTCCCGATCGTCCGGAAGCAGCAACGGCACATCCGGCGAGGAAACAGTTAACTTGACTCCATCGCCCTGGACCCACCACGACTGCTCCGCATCGACAGCATGCATTCCACTCCCTCCGCCGCACACCACAGACGCAGGATCCACAGAAAGCCCCAACTTATTCATCCGCCACGTTGATTTGGCGTAAAAAGTCGTATGAAAGTGTGCTATGATCGCTTCTGGTAGGCGATTGGCAGGCTTGTCAAACCATTGAATCGTTATCTCCAACAGCGGCCGTGTTCGGTCGAATGCGTATTCGACCTCCAGCCGGGCAGGAGCGCCTGCCTCCGATGTTAAGCGCTTCGCCCATTCCATCTGCACACGCACAATGCAACGAACCGAATCCGTATCATCGACCTTGAAGCGCGCATTCTCCGGGGGAAAAACCCCCGACACAGAATCCCCCGGCACACCGATTTTTCCCATATCCCAGGCTGCCCAGCCAACCTGTTGCACAGTTCCATCCCACGGACAGTACTCACGAAGGTAACGCATTACATCCCGATGACCATACGCATGGTATAGAACCTTCATGAACCCTTCAGGCGCAACACGGTAATCCAGAATGCCAGACGGGTCGGCGAGCTGAGCTAAATCCCCTGCGGAATTGAATGATGCGCGAAAACGATCCATTACAACTGTTGGCGGATTCAATGAGGCACCTGTAAGATCCCACGGGCGGGCTGACAGCACCGCCAGGTCGGCTTCCGCCTCATGCCGCAGCGCCGCAGGCAATGCCGCCAGCGCAGAATCCAGGTAGGCGCGTTGTTCCCGCCAAGAGGCCTCGACCTTGGCATAATTCGGGCGCACCTTCCGTGCCATATCAAAATCCGACCTAAGCCAATGGACATCATCGGACAAATGGGTCTTGATATCCATACCCCAGGTATGTTCGCCGACCAGCGCCAGCATTCTGTCGAACTCACGAGGCAATACGCCTGGTTGCTGACGACGGCGGAAGCGCAGAAGTTCCCGAAAACGGGCGGTCTTGACCCCGTCGGTGGCAACCCCATGAATCCAGCTGTCGCCTATTTCCGCCTCAACCAGAGGAAGCGATGCGCGGACGGAAAGCAATGCGTCCGCTAAATCATCCAGCGACCCCATAGCCACCGTTGCATTCGGATACTGCAGCCGCAGTTCGCGGAAAACCTGCCGGATTATCCCGATTCCAGGCGGGGATGCATTGTCACCGCCATGCATGAAGACCACCCTGGTCCTGCTGTCAGGCAGGGTAACATCGGCACCGTAACCATTACCTGCGTACATTGCCACGATTTCGGAACCTCCGGCACGCCAGCGGAAGCATTGAGGGATTACCGGGGCATACGAGGCAGGATTTATTCCCCAATGCAGGAATTCTACGCCGCCGGCTGCAAGCAACGGCACGAGTCCGCAAGTATGTCCAGGCACATCGGTCATCTTCGCGGCACGAGTCCGTCGTCCGGACACCGCATCCAGCTCACGACAATCCTTGAGAAGCGACGCGAACAACGGGGCATCGTAATATTCGCTATGCACGGTAAAGGGCAGTGCATGGTATGCCAGAATTCCGTCGGCCAACGCAGCCTCGCATTCCGCCAATGCAGCGCCACGCGCATTGCGCCAGTATTCATGCACGATGTAACTGCCGGCACACCAGACCAGCGATTCGCCTGTCCCCTCACGCTGGAGCTGACGCGCTGTCCGGATCACACGGGGGATGTAATGCTCCAGGTATTGTGTTCGCACATCTCTTGCAAACCCCGTAAAACCAATATCCAGATGGCTCTTGCACAACACCAGCACACGAGTTATTTCAGTGTCAACGATGCAGTGGTCCCAAAATGCTTCACCCATGCTCTATCTTCTCTTCCTCATTAGCTGTGACAACCTGCCACCCGTTCTGCATTATTCTTGCCAGTCAATAGAGCCAAAACTCTCACTGGTATTGAAGCTGCCGTTGATTACCAGCGGCCAGCACGAGTCCTCGGCCAGCGTCTTGGCACCGCGCCCCAAATGGAGACGGATAGGCGCACCAGGCGTTAGCCCAATGCTCTGCAACGGAATCGCGACTTCGGCATTCCAGCCGTTTGCCTCCTTGTAGGTTGCCACCTTCCAGGCTCCGTCCCATTCAGCACCAATGACGGCATTCTCCCAAGCCTCTCCCAACACCCGGCGGGCGTTGCGATCGCCCACAGTATGTGCGACATTCAGTTGTTCTGCCTTGACACCAGATGGCGAAAAGGCGAACATGTAGAATGGATACGGCGACTTCTCTTCCGCGTCAATCCCCGGAGCCAGACGTATTTCAAAGTCATCACCCTCCCATAAGGGGCTGTCATGTTCAGTGAAGTTGTCGACAAGCTGTTCCATTCGTGGTTCATGGCAACGGATGGCGAAGTAGAGGTTGTCGACATCATGCAGAAGTTGCACCCGAGTCTTCAATTTGGACGATTCCTGGGTGTTGACAACGCGGAAATCCTCAATCACCGCCGCCATTGTCCAGACAGAATCGCCTAGATCCCCGTCAATCACGGGGGCGGTCGCCGTCAATGGCACGCTGACTTCTGTCGAATACCCAAAGGGGACTGTCGCCGTGGTTTCACCGCTGTTCTTCAAAAAGTTCTTCCAGTCCACGGCCTCCTCTGGATTCATGATTGCAAAAGGCGTTTGATGGCCATTCTCCATCCTGTCCCGGAATTCATCTGTCTCCATTATCTGCATCCACGAAATGCTCACGCCCGGGTAATGGCGGTCCATAAGGCGCAGCACATGCCACATCTCCTGTTGAATTCGGAAGGAGTCAGAACCTGAGACTATCAGATTTCCTTTGTCCAACCACACGCCATCCTCCCCCATGACCAACACTATTGCCGGCTGGCCACCTGCCGGCATCTCCGTAACAGTCGAAACCCCGACATTGTCCAGGCCACAGAGCAGGTTGTCCTCCACCATCTGGGCACAACCACGCAGCCGTTCGTCGGCATCCTCCGGAATCACAACCATCGCGCGGCTGAATGGGAACTGCATCAATTCCTCCAGCGGCTGGCGCAGTATCTCCGACCGCTGCACCAGCCTGAATTCCGCCGGCTTGCCTGCTGTCAAATCCACCTTCGACCCCGACACGATTTCGCCCCCCTCCCACTTCGCACGGAATAGCGTGAAGTGCGCATCCGCCTGGAAGAACACCTCCGCGGTCGTCGTCTGATCGGAAACCAGCGTGCAGACCAACACCTTCTCGTATGGGTCGTTCGTCATGTGACTGACCACATCAATCACTGCATCCTTTGCGGTCCTCAGTGCCACAGGAGTTGAAATCAGCACATTCTCACGAATGCCGGCCTCGCAGGAAAAAGTGGTTTCCTTGCCGCGTAGCTGCGAATGCAACGCCATCCCTCCGCGATACCAGAAGGGAACTACGGAGAAATCGCCAAAGTAGGGGTTGTCTATATGCTGCGTGATTGTCACCTTCTGGCGGTCTCGATTGGTCAGCACCAGCAGTCCGTTAAGCCCCTTGCCATAGCGGACCTTGTCCAGATTGCCGTCACCCCTTACTGGACACGGTGGATAGAAGCCACGTTCGGAAAGCTCGGTCAGAAAAGGCATCTCCGCATAAATGTCCCGATGCGACAGAATCAACTTCCAAACTGGCATCAGATTGGCCTGGTAGAACAGCGCAATCTCGTCGCGCACATAATCCTCCGCCGCCAGCCGCAACTGGTGCGGTGTCATTTTCTCCCAGGAGAGATATCTGCTCAACTGGGTCTCGTAGTCAATGTTGTGAATGTAGGCCGGGCGGTTGCCACGAAAGTAAAGTCCCCGCACGAACATCTCATACATCTCCCCGTACAACCGGGTCGGATCGAAGTTCTCATAAAGATACGCATCCGGTTTGAAGGCAATCAGCGGATTGGCAAACCAGACATTGCTCCAGACGCCAAGAGTGCGACCGTTCTTTTTCAGGGAATGGAAGTAGTCGCACTGTTCCTGGATGTAGCGGCTATTACGAATGAAATGACCTTTGTTGTCGTAGCTCCACCCAGGGAGGTAGTAATCCAATTTGCCCCTGTAGACCTCGTTCTGCCCAATGGATGTCGGACGATCAATGTCAATGAAACCATCATACGAAATCGCCGACATCTCGTTCTCCGCCAATAGCGGCGGAATGTCCCGCTTGTATACCGCCTCCATTGGACTCGCCCATGCAAACAGATGCCCGCTCAAGTCATACCCCAAGGCCCATCCCTGGTAGGGAGACTGCCCCTTCATCAAAGGGTAGACGTATTTCTCGAAGTGCTCCCTCTTGATTACATCCTTGTCAATGGTGTTAAATATGTAAATCCCGTTCAAGGTATTGGCGCGAAAATCGTTGGCACGGAAGCGCGCATTGCGGTCGCGGTGCATCCCCAGACGGTCATCGACCTCAAGCTCATTCTCGCTCTTGTATTTCCGCCCGGCAAGCCGCTGGGGCGTCGCCGGCGACAAGTCGTCCCAGCATTCGGCATGCCCATAAAAGTCGCCCTGCTTGCGGTAATATGTATAGGACCAACTCATCCCTACACGACCCTGCCCACAGTATTTGACCTTGATCGGCGAATTGATCGAGCCTGTCAGAATGCCCTCGTAATGGCTGCTGGTGAATTGCCCGTTCACCAGGCGTTCGTCCACGCCAGGCGTATAGGCAAACGCCTCCGGGAATAGTTCCTGATAGCGATTCATGGCGTCAAACTGCTGATAGGCTCCCCGAAACGGGAAGACTACGAATGTGATTTCACAACTCTGCTTCGGCGGCAGAGCAATCCTGGTAGCGTAATATGCAATTCTGTCCGCAGTAACCCCGGATTCCAGATATGAGGTCTTAGGGCTGGGTGTCAGCCCAAATCCCAGGCCAATGGAATCAAGAAGAATGCACGCAGCAGGATAGGTATTGAGAAGAATGCTGCGATTGAACGGCGCCGCCTTCAGGTTGCGGGTTTCATAGCCATCCCAGAATTCTCCCTCTCCATTAGGCATCGAAATACGCAATGAGGGTTCAAAGCAGAGTTCCCCGGAAGTGGGATTGGTAAATTGGAACCTCCAAAGCAATGCCCCGGAACGAATCTGACTCTCGGAGTTGACTTCAAGCCCGTTGACATAGAATCCCTTGCTCCTCTGCTGAATGGGTCTGCCTGTCAAATCCGCAGTGACCTGGAAGACCACGGTGAATTCAGAGCCGCCTGAGGATACTGTCGCCACACGGGAAGCCGCGTCAATCTTCCACTCTCCTTCGGCAAATGGAAGCAGGGCATTCTCGGCCTGCAATACGCCCGCTACCAGCATCAATAGCAAAAAAAGCCTCGACCTCATTTTTTCTCCCTCCTCTTGTAAGCTTTGATTAACAACACGGCAGACGCATCATCCACGGGCATGGTGATGACACCGCCAGGACATCGCACTTCCAGCAGACGTGTCAAGTCATGAGTGGCATCGATTATGTCAACAGTCGCATACTCCAACTCTTCGGGATGGTCGAATTCAAGCGACACTTCCCGCCCTCCATAGTTGTAAATGCTAACCAGGACGGCACAGTCACCCCCAGAATTGCGTCCTGCCAACACGCGGAAGGCATATTCAATGCGATCGGAGACGGCCGACACTTCCCTGTCGCCTGAATGCCTGACCTGGGTTTGCAACCGTTCCGGATAATCCGAAGCCAGTTCGCCAAATGCCTTCATCCCATAATACGATTTGCCCGGGCGCATGGTAACAGGCAGGAAGACTCCGAAATCAGTCCCCGTCACGGTATACAGATACCCCATGTCCACTGGCAAATCCTGCCAATAGACCAAACTGCCTGTGATGAACGCAGCTGCATTGGCGTCCTTCATCGACATCAACACCTCCATCTTGCGTTCGGGAGTCTCACGCATTATGGCAAAACCATTGCGCGGCAGATAGGACCACTCGGTGCAATGAAGTTCCGCCCGTTCAAATCCCCTGCTGTCCAAATACCTACGAATCTCCCTGACGCAATCGGCAACCCACTCCATGTCCGATGCGTAAAAGTGGATGCTGTAGAAATCCAGTGGCAGATGACGCAATGCACACAGGTCGATGAACTCCTTGCCATAGCAACGGCCATCCGATGACTCGACCCACTGGCAATTGGACGGACCGCCAATTTTCAAATGGGGGAAACGACGCTTCAACTCGGTCGCAACCGATGCGTAAAAGTCATAGTAGCTTTCAACAGGGGCGTCCCACATGGTATGAAGATGACGCCCCTCCCCAGAAATCCCCTCCGCCTCATTCCAGATCTCCCAATACTCTATTCCATGGTGAAAGCCCCCCGCCCAGCCCTCGTTGTAGTGGCGGATGATGTGCGAAACTATGTCAATCCACTTGGATGAATCAGCGGGAGGCTCAATCACATACTTGTTGTAACTGTGGTCGATGCTAACGCCCAACCGATAGAAGACCCTGGTGCCACAGGCGATGCAATTGGCAATGTAGTCGTCTGTGGCCTTGAAGTTGTAGTTGCGTGGATCGTCGGCATCGGCGTGAAACAATGGAAATATCATCGGGACGTCCACAAGGTTCAATCCGGGATTCTCCAACGGCGCATCGTGCAAACGGGTGATTGGCAGGCGCAAGTCCGCAAATTCACGCCGTATGTCGTAGCCGATGTTCTCAAATGCCAACGGCGGCGCCAGGCAACCGCCATTGACTGCCTTGATATAACCCTGCAATTGATGCTGGTGCAAAGTGATATGGGTGAGCATCCTATTCCTAGCCTCCTGGCTGAGTTTGCGTTAATAGCCAAATCGACCGCCAGACCATTCGGGGGAAAACAGCCCCGGGCCGCCAGGCCAACGACTGCCCAATGTGTCATACTCCGAACCCAAGGCTGCACGCCTCCCCTCGGCATGGCCGTCGACAAAGACGATGTTGACCGTGTTGCCATGACGGGCGTCAGGCGAACCACAGCCAGCACCAGGCATCCAAAAGCTGGGAACCCAATACCAGCCCTCGCCGTTGGATGCGTCAATCAAATAATCCTTGCGCGAATCCATCGCCATGTAGCAGACACTGGGCTGCTTGATTTCCGTAATCATCGCAGGAACCGGCTTGCCAGGACCACCCAGGTCTGCCGCACTGCTGTTGACAAAGAAATGGTTGCCACCGTAACCACTACTCAACGTGGTGGCACTGTATTTGCCCAACTGCTTGTCTGATGACAACATCGGACAGACAAAACACTCATACGGGATATAACGCAACCCCGCAAGGCCGTCTACCCAGGTCGTCCCCCATGGCTCGCCACTGTGAACGGAGGGGTTCTTGTCCATCACTGTGGGAGGAAAATAGTCCTCGTAGTCGTTAACATACAAAATCTCACCAAGCCCAATCTGCTTGAGGTTGTTCAAACACTTCGTCCCACGAGCCGCAGCACGCGCCTTCGACAAGGCAGGCAGAAGCATACTGGCCAAAATCGCGATGATGGCAATTACAACCAGCAACTCAATCAATGTAAAATGCCGTTTCATTTGCTCTTCTCCCCTTAAAAGGTGAATTGTTTCAACTCAACGAAGCGCTTTTTCCAACTCAACGAAGCGCTTCGTTGATACAGTAACACGCATTTTTGAAAAGTCAATCGCTTTTAATGTGAACTTCCAGTAAAAATCAGTAACAAGGAATGAAATTGCCAGAAGGCTGGATTTCCCCTTTCCCCCCTGCGTCCTCGCAAACATGGCATAAAGTACCGTTGTCGCCGTACTCATCCCCATTTTGTCCAACCTTCTGTTTATTCGGGGCCTGTAGGGCGACTTTTCCGTTTATATGATGTATCGCGGCTGGAACTGGAGCATGCGTGCAGCGTGGTTGTGTCAGGCCGAGCTGAACCCCAGCCGCCATCCCGTCATGTCGATGTCGCTCAGGGGCCTCGTCATCAGCGAAACCCTTAGTCGGTCCATAACCACCGCTATGGAGCGGTACCATTCCAGCATGGGGGCGTCGATCACCCTGGTGATCCTGTCCCTGTTCTGCATCATCTGCAGCCTTCTGAAGAGGCCGCTGTGGAGCATGAGCTCCAGGCATGTCTGCGCCAGCTGCGCCACGAGATAGAAATTGTGCGCCGCGTTTCCCGTGTTGCCGAACGCATGTTCCAGTTCCAGTCCGTGTCTCTTGTCTACCTTGAATTGTTCCTCTATCTGCCAGCGTCTGCGCGACACTGCGTCCAGCAGCGCCTCGGCCTCGTCCTTGTGGACATGCGCGGAGACCGCGTAGAGCAGCTTGCAGCCCTGCGTCTTCATCCTTATTGCGTTGAGTGTGAATTCGGTGTCGCCGAAACTATGCTTCAGGCCGTTCGCGTACGACACCTCCCGTGAAAGGCCCGTCCTCGGGTCGCGCCCCGGAACACCCGCCTGCCGTCGGCCTCCAGGGCCCGCTCGGCCTTGTCCAGGAAAGCGCTGGCCCCCTCGTTTATGGTGATGGAGTAGTGCCACTTGCTCCTCCTGCAGATGTCGAGCACGCGCTCGCACAGGTAGAGCCCGTCCAGCAATATGACGAACCGCGTCCTGGGGAAGGCGGCCTTCAGCCTCTCAAGCAGCCGCCCGGCCGCCTTGAGCTCGCAGTCCTGCTTGTCGTATTCCGCCTCGTTCTCAATGGACTCCGCCATCAGCGGGATGCGGATGCGCCCGTCGCACACCAGGGACGCCTGCAGCTTTGCCACCATGTATTCCCTTTCGCCGTCCCTGGAGGCGCGGTGTATGGAATGCTCCAGCCTCCGCCTCGACGTATGCACCGTGACGCCGTCCACGGCGACCAGGAAGCACCCCTCGAACCGCTTGACGCCCCTGACGCGCATGCAGTCCAGCACCCGGCTGCGGATGAGCCGCGACGCCATCTGCACAAGGACGCCCTCGAGCTCGCACGGACGAAGCCCCTCCATGAGATGCTTGATGGTGTCGGAGTGGGGATGTACTGCATCCTTGTGCCGGCGATGGAGTTGAGGTTGTCGAGCAGGAGAGGCCGGCCGCGCTTGTCGTCCTCGAGGCGGGCCCCGACGGGGAGCCGGACAGGCGCTGGAGGAGGACGGCCAGGACGAGGAGGCGCAGCGGATAGACCACCTTGTCCTGCTGCCTGGGGTCGGCCAGGGAGTCCAGCCACCTGTGCATCTTCGGGAAGAAGTGGGTGATTACCCTTGAGAGGTCCCCGTCGTTGATTCCAGGCTCTTCCTCCTTCGGCCTGCGGCACGGGCGACGGGGACGGCCATCTTCACAAGCTGCTCCGCCATGGCGCTCACCTCCTTGAGGATCTTCTGGACGCGCTTGTACTCCCTTGTCCAGCCCCGGACCTCCTCCACCATGCCGACGGGCACGTAGACGTTCCTCGTCTTGCCCCCGACCTTGCTTGTCACCGCGTGCGCGGTATGGAGCTTCCCCGTGCGGCGGCAGATGCAGTCAGGCTTCGCGCACCTCCAGCGCTTCTCCACAAGGGAGCCGGCCATGAACGTCCCCGCCTCCCCGAGACTCCTGATTTTTCGCGGCGATCCTGCGCCTCATCGTGCCGATTGACTTTGGCATTTCCATTCTGGTTTCCTCTCTTCTTCATTTTATTCTAACGGTAGTGTGGCTTTTAAATCATATATCTTTCCACCACGGAAATGCAAGAAAAAAAACATTATTCTTCTAACAGTATCAATACAATCAAAAGACAGAGACGAGAAAGGCAGAAAAAAGGCCATTGCGAACTATTCTCCGCAATGGCCTCAGAAGACGATGCCTGTGTTCAGTGCGAACTATTTTTCATTCTTTGTTACTGCCTGTTTGTGCTCAATTACCCCCGAAAGTGAGAAGGACGGAGTGGGCAAGCTGGGCGTTTGCCATAAACGCGAAGGAAGCCTGGTATAGCCCTCTGGAAACCAGCACCCGTAACCGTCTTCAAGATACAACTACTTGTTATACAAGGAGTTGTCTTCACTTCCACAAAGATTATGAAAGCGTTCCTGCCATTTGCGGATGACCCGCTTCTCGTATGTCTCCACGCCGTCTCTTGGAATCACGAGTGTCTCCTGTCGGGCGTAATGGCGTTGCCGCCAGCTTGATATTGGGCGCAGAACGCCGCCTATGGAAAGCAGGAGCACCACAAGAAGGCATGCCATGTTGAGTGAACGCGAAGCCTGGAATGCATTATGATTCCCGGCTCCTATGGAATGCATCCATCTCGCCATGAGATAACGGCAATACGCGGCGTAGCCCAATGGCCAGACGACGCACAAAAAGACACAGGGAGCCACATGTATGGGGCGAAATCCAGGAGCGTCATTCCCCGCAATAAAAAATAGCGCCACGATATAAATCAGAGCCGGGAGCAGAATGCCCTTCAGGAGAAGCGCAGCGTATGCAGTCTTCGGCAAAATGAAAAGGAATGGATGCCGACCGCCAATACGCAGAAATAATGCATGAAGAGAAAACAAGACGATTGCAACGAGCAGCACCAGACAGGACAGGCCGATGGCCATGGAGTCGAATGCCGCCACCTCAAGCTTCCGTTCTGTCGACCATTCGGCGACATTGTCGCCTCCTTCAGAATACGGCGGGACAATTCTTGACAGCAGACCTCCTGCCGACCTGAGGGAGAGCGTGGAGTGGACACGCATGGAATCCTGCATCTCCTTGTCAATATCTTCACCTGCCTGCAAGACGGAGGTCTCGTATGCCATGCCAAGGCGCTTGGCGCACATTAGGAAGGTCTTCACCTGCCTTATGCCTGCCAGAATGTCCACCATACACGCGCCTTCCCTTTCGACAAACTGGGGAATAAAGACGCGCCAACTCCTGAGAAGCTCCTGCGCCTTGGCATTGTCACCCTCGCTGTGGAGAAAGTCACAATACAGCGCTACTCCCCTTGCAATGTTCGTGCTTACGACCGGGAGATGGGTTCTTTCCCTTGAGGCGACTTCAATAAGATGCAGGCCGCCGAGCAGGTCATCCTGGACCTTGAGCATTCCACGAATTCTATTCTGCAATTCAACGCCGTAGTTCCTCACGATGCCCTTGAGAAGCGCCCGCCTGTAGATTGCCATCGCTTCGTCCAGTTTGGCAGGATCCTTGATTAAGTCTTCTTCAGGGGATTGCCTTACTGGCAATGCGCAGGACTCCCGAATAAGCATCTCGCACTCCAGGTAGTCGTAAAGCGAATTCCCCGGATCGATCCCCCTGCCAGTTGCCAGGACGTCCGTCAACTGACCGGGAACAGAGTTGCCACAATGCGACAATTCCTGCGCATACAAGGCGCAAATCATGACATCACCCCGATTGGATGCATACAGTTGGGAAAGCACCTCAATGCGACCGTCCTCCGAAAGATTCCCAAAGTAATAATCGAAAAGGAGCTGTTCGCCATCGGACAATGTCCGTGTCCTCAATCCGAGCCCCATGAAATCATCACGATACGACATGCCGAACACCTCGGGATTCGCCCACCTGAGAAGGATGACATTTGAGATGATACTTCTTATGTCTATGCAGAGAATCACCCCAATGACAAGCAGCGGCAGGACAAGCCACCTGACGGCACGCCGTATGCGGGCGTGTCGTGAAAGCCTCCCTGCATTGCTTTCCGCAAGTTGGCTCGACAGCTCCTCTGGATTGCCAAAGCGACGCATGGCATTCTTCATGGCCTGCTCATCCGAAACACTTGTCCGTTCCTCCTCAAAAGCATCCTCAAGGTGACCAAGCAGTTCATGCTCAACCTGCTGGCATAATTCCGTGTCATCGGACAAGGACTTGGAGCACAGCCTTGAATACTCTCTCAATCCGTCATGAAAGCCACTGTCCATTGCATTATCCCCCTTGGAAAAAAGGACGCATTGCGAAACCTACGCCTGGGGCGCTGGCTGAAGCAACGTTGACAACACCGCGCAGAATTCACGCGTGGACGCCGTACGCGCCACGGCCGACTCGCGACCCATGTCTGTAAGTGTGTAGTAGCGCCGCATCTTGCCGCTGCCCTCGCGTGAATAGGATCTGACAAGCCCGTCGCTCTCCAGTTTGTGAAGGCATGGATACAGCGAGCCCTCACGCCATTCAAAGTAGCCGTTGCTTCTCTCGTTCACGGTCTTTATCATCTCGTAACCATACATGTCATGCTCTGAAAGGAGCTTCAGTATCACAACCTCGACCGATCCACGCATCAATTCCCTGCTCTCTGACATCTTGACTGCCTCCTTCGTCGCTTGATACTCCCTCTCCAACAAATTACATCGGTTGCCTATGTAGACAATACTAATATAAATAGAAAATCTATGCATGCAAGACTTCGCGCCCAAAAGGCAATCAGAGTGTTTAGACATGCAAAGGTGTTTCCGGGAATATGGCAATCCCCTTTTCCCGTCTTACTGTATTTCCTTGTCTTCCCTCGATGGGGGGCGGTTATTTTCACTTTACTCACAAATAACTCTAGTTTAACATGTTATATCCACATAGAGAGGCCAATGAAATACAGGTCATTCCTGTGATTCTACATACCGACATAGGCACTGACATTGACGATTCATGGGCTCTTTTGATGATGCTCAACCAGCCTCAGTTCAAGGTGCTTCAAGTCCTCGTGGATACGGGCGACACAAAGGCCAGGGCCGCAATCGCCGCAAGGATGTTGCAATGCGCAGGGCATTCTGAAATAGAGATTGGGCTTGGCATTTCCGACACAGACAAACGCTGCCCGATTACACTGGCCAACTGGATGAGGGACTATTCCCTGGAGAATTACGATGGCAGGATAGTCGAGGATGGCATTGACCGCATGATAGAATTGATTCGGGAATCCCCGGAGCCTGTGACTCTCATCAGCATATCGCCTCCTCCTGCATTGGCAGAGGCGTTGCGCCGTGCGCCGGATATTGTCCGCAACGTCCATCTCGTAGGCATGTTTGGAAGCGTCCACAAGGGATATGGCGGCGGGGCTCCATCCATCGAGTACAATGTCGTGAAAGACCTTAAGGCAACGCAGACGCTGCTTGGCGCGCCCTGGCTAAGCGTGACAATTACCCCGCTTGACACCTGTGGCATAGTCCGTCTCACTGAAGATGAGTATTCCGAGATTTCCTCGCATGACGAACCGTCAGTCAAACTCCTAATCGAAAGCTTCGACGCCTGGAAGGATTACAACAAAAATAGCGATGAATTTCCGGGAGTCAGCTCCATACTCTATGATACCGTCGCCGTTCACTTGGCGAGTTCCCGCGAATTCCTTAAGATGGAATCCCTAAAAATACGCGTTAATGACGAAGGCTATACAGTCATTGACAATGATGCAGGCATGTCTATTGATTGTGCCCTTGAATGGACAAACTTAAAGGCATATCGCAGACTTATGTTAAATGCTATAATGGGGAAATAATACACTCCATGCAGCTGCTTCCTCCCTGCCCTTGCCGGGGGCGTGCAGTGAATCGTGCGCTCTTCATCTCCCGGCGGGGGAGGGGCAGGCCCTTCCGCAAGGGATGGGGTGTTTTGGTTGCCACTGAAACTCAGCTCAAAAAGGCCATGAAGATTACCCATCTCCGGATGACCTACTAGCCACTCCTTGCTACAACTCCCTGCCTCCCAGTGTGATATAATAATGAGAAGCAGGGAAGGGAGCCGCTGGCGTGCGCATGACCGGGTCCCATAAACGCAACATCGCAATTCCATTGAACAAAGGCATTGAAAACTGCCAATGTGTTCAGCGAACCCATGGATGGGATGGAAGTCTTCGGAAGGAAAGGATGGCAGAGAAACAGCCAACACGGGCGGCCTCGATTCCCCGTAGTCTCCTTTTCCACGCCGGACGCTACGGCATGTCGAAGCGAGTGTTCAGGAAGAATGCGGGGTTGACCGCCTCACGGATTTGCATGCCGCTCTCCGTGATGACATCCCGGACGATGACCGTCTGCGGCCGGATGTAGGGATAGTTCTCCATGTATCCCGGACCGTAGTTGCGGTTGAAATCCGCAAAGACATACGGGCCGTTGTATTTCCGCCCCGCCCCGTCCAGAATCTTCAATCCATTCACCTGAATTTGGAAGGGCATGAAACACGGGTAGCCAAAGTCGTGCTTCCCCGTGTAGGTCCCCGCGATGACGCAAGGCGTCGCCTTCTTGTCCCGCGGAACCAGCACGCAATTCCGGACGATGATGTTTCCACGCCAGAAGGAGCCATAGTCCACGCGCAGGCTGATGAGGTTGTTGTTGTGGACGACCGTGTTCTCCATCAGGAAGAGCCCGTATCCAATGAGGCTGACGCCCTGGTGCCCCAGTTCCGAATTCCGGATTGTGGCGTTGCAGACCCCCTGGTGCGCGTCAAAGCGGGAAACGCGGCAGCGGTCGTAGAGGAGGTTCTTGCAGAAGTTCGTGCCCAGGACGCCCCAGTAGCGGTTGTCGTGGATGTCGTTGGACTGGCGCACATCCAGGAAGGAGACGTTGATGGCGTGGTCGGCATTCAGGTCGTAGGAGCCCATGCTGACCGGCACCCCGGCCGCGCCGATGGTCTTGTATGTCCGATGCCCCGTGACCACCAGCCCCCTCAGGACGATGTTCGCGCAATAGCCGATGCTGAAGAAGCCGGTATAGGGCGCACCGTGGTCCGACTCGCGCTGGACGAAATGGGCGATGCCCACAAGAGTCACGTTGGAGCGGCAGACCCGGATGCCCCGGTTGTGGTAGTCGTATCTGGACTCCGCCTGGTTCGCCAAGGTGATGAATTCACCACCCTTCAGGGTGATGGGGCGGTCTTCGATGGGATACGCCCGGACGGAGGTCATCTGCGGGAACTCCCAGACAAAGGGAGTCGACCTGTCCAGCGCGCCATTCCTGTCCACCAGCACCAGATCCGATGCGGGGGTGCCGTTGTTCTGGTTGGCACCCCAGCGAATGAAGTGTCGCACCCTGTCGTTTTTTACAACGAGCATAACCGCCGTCTCGAAGGTGCGCCCTACCTGCCGCGTATTCGGCCCAAGCGGCCACGCGAGGGTCACATCGTATGGGGGACGGTCACGCTCCACCAGGAAGACCTCGCGACCGCGGTTCTCGAACTTAAGCACGGTGTCGTCGATGATGAACCGCGCCCCCGAAAAATCCGTGTCCGTCTTGACGACGGCGGTCTCCCTGCTGTCTCCGATATAGTAGACGGCCCCGCTCCTGGCCTTCACGGGAAGCCCCTTCGCGTTGGCGTGGGCATGGGCCTTGACGATGGCGGGGAAGTCGTCGGCACGTCCGTCGCCCCTCGCGCCAAATTCCTCGTATGTGACAAACCTCTTCCCTGCCATCAGGATGACGGGGGACAAAAGGCACAGGAGCAGAGCGCAAAGCAGGGGGCGTCGGTTCATCGAGCAGACTGGAAAGGAGAGGACATGGCGGAGGAGGAAGGAACCCAAAAGCACGGGTAATATACCTTGAAAAGCGTAAGTAGGGAATAGGGAGAAGAAAGTAGAAGGTAGTGCGTGGTCACTTTGCAGTGGGCTTCCGTTGAGCGGTGGGCTTCCGTTGAGCGCCCGCACGGCGATTCCGCCGC
>OQWM01000393.1_pt1 | contig 27274 bp, 4 predicted proteins | sample 1691531 | NCBI WGS metagenome assembly OQWM01 (sample SAMN03418257, study PRJEB22391) | human gut metagenome | biome: human-gut; feature: organic feature; material: feces | host: Homo sapiens | place: Tanzania | collected 2013-01
GGATTTGAAATAGACAGCCATTATTACAATCCAGCCCGAGAGCTTTGGGCAAAAGAGAACTTGGAACTAAGAAACGTTGATTTCTTGAAAGAAAGGACAAATGGGGAACGTTTCGATTTGCTTGTAGCCAATCCTCCATATGTAAGACATCACCACATTGACGGTGAAAAGAAGAAAGAACTTCAAAAAGAAGTATTACAAAATACAGGAATTAAAATTTCCGGATTGGCAGGACTGTATTGCTATTTTCTTATTCTTTCGGAGAAATGGTTGGCAGACGGTGCTTTGTCTTGTTGGTTAATACCATCGGAGTTCTTGGATGTGAATTACGGAAAGGCCATAAAACAATATCTGCTCGAATGTGTAGACCTCTTATGCATTCATAAGTTCAAGGCTGATGATGTGCAATTTAATGATGCGCTTGTCAGTTCTACAATAGTTTTCTTCAGAAAGGGCAAACCGTCAGAAAAAGACATAGAGTTTTCATGTGGAGAAGATGTGAATACCCCTTCAAAAAAAATGATGGTAGAAAGAAAAAACTTAACGGCATCTGGCAAATGGTCTAACTTATTTGTTGAAAAGACAACAGCCTTTTCAAGTAATGATGATTGTAAGTTAGGAAACTTTTTCACAGTTAAGCGTGGAATTGCAACAGGAGACAACGAATTTTTTATAGTGGATACGGACACTATAGAGAAATACCATATACCGTCAAGGTTCCTCAGACCTGTGCTTCCAAGTCCAAGGTATCTGAAAGAAGATATTATATCGTCTGACAATGAAGGAAATGTAGCATTGGCACAAAAACAGTATTTATTCACATGTAATTTGCCGGGAGATGTTCTGAAAGAAAAATATCCAAAAGTGTGGGAGTATATACAAGAAGGGATAAAACGTGGAGTAAATAAAGGTTACATATGTAGCCATCGCCAATTGTGGTATTTCTGCGAAGACAGAAAACCTGCGCCTTTTGTAATTCCTTATATGGGACGTGGTGACTCATCAAAGAAGATGTTTCGTTTCATACTTAACAAAACAAAAGCAATCACGACCAACGTATATTTGCTTCTGTACCCCAAAGACAATTATTCAAAACCTCTGACAGACACAAATTTATTGATTGAGGTATGGAAAACATTGAATGGGGTCACATATGAACAGTTTACAATTAATGGTCGTGAATATGGAGGTGGATTGCACAAGTTGGAACCCAAAGAACTGCTCAATATAAAGGTACCGGCTCTTTCTTCTTTATTGCTACCCAAACAGTGTGATTATGAGCTTTCTTTGTTCTGAAAAGATATTTAGTTATATAATTGTGGCAGTGGCTTTGTTGTGTATGGCAGCATGTGCTTCTGACGATGAGGATGAAGTGGTGATAGTGGAACCGGTTCATCAGACGGTAGTGATGTTCTTCCCGTGGAGCACAAACCTTACGAGTGCATTCCGACGCAATGTGCAGGACTTCTCTGATATGATAGCACGCAGAGGACTGAAGGGAGAGAGGGTGGTGGTGTGTATGGCAACGACAAGTACGGATGCCGCACTCTTTGAACTCAAGGTGAAGAAAGGTAAATGTGTGGCTGATACGCTGCGCCGATATAAAAACCGTACTTTCACTTCCGCCTCCTCAATGGCATCCCTGTTTTCTGACATCAAGACGATGGCTCCGGCTGAGGAGTACGGACTGATAGTGGGCTGTCATGGCATGGCGTGGCTGCCGGTAGACAATGGTAAGCAGAGCCGGAGGATGGTGAAGCACTATGATGTAGGTGGACCATTGCCGACACGCTATTTCGGAGGCTTGACGACAGACACCCAGATAGAGACCTCCGCCCTTGCCCAGGCGTTGGCAGATACAGACCTGAAGATGGAATATATCCTGTTTGACGATTGCTATATGTCGTCGGTAGAAGTGGCATACGAGATGAAGGGTGTGGCACATTATATCATAGCCAGTCCCACGGAGATTATGTCGTACGGCTTCCCGTATGGCAGATGCGGAGAGTATCTGTTGGGAAGTCTGGATTACAAGAATGTGGTGGATAACTTCATTGGCTATTATTCTTTCTCCTCCTCACCATACGCTACGGCTGCCGTTACCGACTGCACCCAGCTGGATGGCCTTGCCGATATAGTAAGACAGATAAACGAAGGGGTGGGGGAGAAGAGCGTGTCGCTTGCCGACGTGCAGCCTATGGATGGCTACGAACCGTCACTCTTTTTCGACTTTGGCGATTATATAAAGCATAAGTGTGAGGATGCTCTGCTCCTGGAAGCTTTCAATGCGCAGCTCGATAAGGTCGTGCCATATAAGGGGAATACGGAATATTATTATTCTGCACTATGCGGTAAGGTTCGCATAAACCGCTATTCTGGTCTTAACACCTCAGAGTCCAGCCTAAACACCCTTTTCCAGGGGTACGAAAACACCGCCTGGTATAAGGCGACACACTGAATCCCCCCACGCCCTTATCTTCCAATCATAACCTTAGTCTTTCCGAAGAGATATGCTCCCTGCTGGAAACCGCTGTATACTGCCGTTCCCGGCTGTATGTCGAGTGTGCGGTATAGCTGTCCGGTAGTGGTGTATACATTCATTGTTGTCGTTACCGTGCTCTCAATCCGTACCCTGCGGTCGCTGATAGGACGTACAGTGATACAGTCTTCCGTTGCTGTGTCATCATCGTCGTCCCCTCCTGCTTCCGGCTTTATCTTGTCGATACCTGTCGGCTCGGCGATGTTTATAACGGACGGTGCTTCTTTGTGCGTCTTCGCTCCAGAGGCAACCGGTGCCATGTATGTGCGGAACGGCATGATGGTAGAGATGGCAGATGCGTCGTCGAAGGCATTACCGCTGTCGTTCATACCATATATGCTGCCCTCAGCCACGTCGGTGGCTGTGAATATGCCGTAGTGGGAGAATCCGTCTACTGTCGTAGACATGGAAGCGGTGACAGGTATGGTGACGTTGCCTTTGCCGTATGATGTTCCTTTGCTTCCTGTGCCGTAGGCATTGAAGGTCACGGTCTGTGGCATTTCGCTCTTTCCGAATTCTCTGTTATAGAACGTGCTTGAGAGGTCGAACTCGTAATAGCGTTCTCCCGGGAAGCGCACGATATACGGCACACCGGCAGTAAGCCTTAGGTAGTCGGGGTAGGTGTGCGATGTTACGGCATAGTACGGGTTGGCATCCTTGTTGTAGAAGCGGTCTCCGTAAGTGTCGATGAAGAACGGGTTGGCGAAGATGTAGGAGACACCTTCGGTCAGGGCATTACCGTTGTTGTCAACAGGAGAGAATAGTCCGTTGCCCTTTGCGCCGGGTCGCTGGAAGGTGGCAGCCGTGGCATTGCCATCCTTTCCTATGCCGACGAGACCGCGTAGCCAGTATTCGTGGTGCAGAGTGTGTTTGTTCTGCTTCGGGTCGTTTAGCTCATCGTCAGCAGGAGAACCATAGAAGTGGGTAATCTCTCCGTTGATGGAAGCCTCCGCCTTGTCGACAGAGAACGGCAGACAGATACCTTCCCATGCTCCCGTATTGTCTTCGGCATAGTATGCCGGCTTACGTATATACCACGCACGGTTTGTTACGTCAAATGGTATCGGCACGCAGAGGTTGTTGTTGTAGCATGTCTCGCCATCGCTGTTCTCATTGTCAGGAGTGCGCTCCACGAGATGAAGTAGAGAAGTAGAGAATCCGCTATTGCCAGCAACGATATGGTGGCCGCCTATCAGAGACTCCCTTGTCGTCTCGTCATAGCGGAGAGTATTGTCTACTACATCGTAAGCCTCGGTGTCGTTGGCGTCATCATTGTCAGCTGTATAGACAAGGAGGTTTTGCGTAACGTCGGCATCAGCCTTTATGCTGAAGTCGCTGAATGTAGTGGCATTATCGTTCATCGGCGGATAGAAGATGTTGTCGTTGCTCATGCCTGTCGCAGCAGGGCGGTCGTTCCTGCATGTGAAGTCGATAGCCGTTGTTGCTGGTATATGCACAAAGGTCGTCATGCTGCTGGTACCGTTGAGGTAGGCATTGTAATAGTAGGCATCGGGCGTTGTATTGCCGTAGTAGCCTATGGTGCGGAACACACGGTTCTTCATATAGCTAATCTGATGAGAAGCTATATTGCCTGGATAGCTGGCAGGAGAAGACTGTAGCGACTGTCCCCAGAAGAGGAAGTCGTTCATAAGATCCGTGCCGCTGTTGTTGGCGTTGAAGAGAGGTTCGTATACGACAGACGTAGAACCCCCTTCGGCTGAGTTATCCTTCACTCTTGCTTCGTCGAGAGGGTGGGTCTTGTCGTGACGGGTGTTCGCATCCTCGTAGTTCGGAATGTCTACAACCACTTTTCCGGTACGCAGATATGTTATACCTGTGTTGTTGCCTGTGATTTCATCTTTGCGGCAGGCATACTGATAGTCGCCGTTGGCATAGTAGTCATATACATATTTCAGTATTTCGGGGTCAGCCTTGGTGAGAGCATCGGCTCCTGTGGCACTGGCATCAATGGCAGCACGATGGCGGGCACGGAGGTAGTACTCGTTCAGGTCATAGGCAACCCTGCCATAGCGGAAGTCATCCTTGCTGTAGTGGGTGTCGGGAGTTCCGTTCCAATGGTATACGACGGGTGTAGAAGCGTTGCCGGACGCTGTCGGGGCATACTCGAAGCAGCAGTGGTAGTTGGCGACAGGCTTGCTGCTGTTGCCTCCCGACATGTTGGATATCATGCCGGTTGAGAGACCGAGGTTATAGATATTGCCGGTCTGGGCAACGCTCTTGAAGAGAACGTTGCCCGACTTGATGCCGTTGATGATATGTCCGTTGCCATGTAGAGTGCCTTCAAAGTTGTTTATGTAGGAGCCGTCTTTGGCAGAGGCTTCCATGGTGAGGTCGTTTTGCAGTATAAACTGTGCATAAGCACCATAACGTGGCGCTTTGCTGTTTGTGCCGATGGTGTCTACAAAGTTGATGAAGGCATTCAGGTCATTACCGTCGGCGAGGTATATGCGTGGTTCGGGGAAGGAAGCGGCTTGGCTTCCCTCCTCATTGGCACGGCTGATGGCATCGGCAAGATGTAGGTTGATACCCGTCTTGTGAGGATCCATGCGGTGGTAGTTGTGAACCACGAGTTTGTCGTCATCCCTCATGTCAACCTGCAGAATGTCGTTCATGCCGGTGATGGCAAGACCGAGCTGTATGCCATAGCCGTTCATATAGTAGTATACGGGAATATCGAGATAGTCGTTCGTGGTGTCGTAGTGGCAGCCGTCAAAGAGACCAGTGCCTTTGGTGTCAGCCTGGTTGAAGGTGTCGTAGTCTTTGGCAACATTGGCTTTGATGTTCTCCTTTGTCCACGGCGTGGTGTCCTTGAACTCCCATTTTCCCTCATTGTCTTTCACACGCTTTCCTATACGCCAGTAGTAACCGCTCACGGCAAACGACTGGTCGGCACTGACCACGATGTCGTCTTTTGTCACACGAATCATTTCTCCCGGCAGGGCACAGTTGCCAACCGTGATATGTCCGCTTACGGTAGGGCCCTGCACGTATTCGATGGTCAGATAGATGGTGTAGGTATATTCACGTGGCACGTAATATGTCGTAGGGTCATTATCATTGACTGTTATATCAGAGATGTTCTTCACCTCTTCATACGTCTTGTTGGTGCTGTTGTAAATATAAAGGTCCTCTATCTTGACATATTCATCAGTCTGCGGCTGATAGTAAGTGTTGTCGGCATCCAGCTTGCTGCCAGACTCTACAAGCACGTAGGTGTTTTCCCCTGTCTTCTTGTAGAATTTGCCGGTATTGGCATAGATAGGCTTGTTGTCAGTCTCGCTCACATATCTCTCGTAGGCAGGAGCCTTGAGCACAAGCGTTGCCATGCTCTTCTCCGCGAGATGCTTGTTGAAGTAATCCGGTTCCACCTTATTGGTATTGTCTACCATATCCACCAATGTGAATGAAATCTTGGCGTCTTCCTTCAGTCCATTGGGGAGAGTGTTGTTGAATACGGTGTTTTCGTTATCGCCATCTTCCTTCATTGAGAGCAAAGCTGCAAAGCCCTTCGTCGCCTTGTCGTCATCCGTATCAGAGGTGGCACCGGAGAAGGTGTTGCTCTCCGAACCTCCTACATAGAGCTTGTATCCTCCGGCTACCTTGTCAGAATAATACTTCTTGTCGGTAGCGTTCTCTTCGGTTCCTGTGAGATAGTTGCGGTATTCCAGGTCGCTTGAATACTCATCCTTGTTTGCCGGGTGTCCGCTTCGCATCTTCCAGCTGTGTATGCGTACAGGCTGGTTGCTCTTCAGTCCGGCAAGAACGGTAAGACCGTCCTTGTTGTCGCTATTGAATTTGAGCGGATTGTCCTTAGAAGAGTTGTAGGTATATCCGGTGATGTTGGCATTGTAATAGTAATGGAAACCGGTAACATACCAATAGTGAACCTTCACGTCTTCGACTTTTAGCTCAGAACCCGGACCCGTGATGGTGTAGTATCCCGTAGGGAAGCAGTCGTCAACGATGTATCTGCCCTTATGGTAAGGGAATACAAAGTTGCCGGTTGTCTCAAGGAAGTCTTCTTCTCCGGAATGTCGTGTGTGGTTGTTGTCGGCATATACATAGCCGCCGCCCTCATCCTCGCGGACGTTTATCAGGTTCATCTCCACAACGCCATAGATAGGGCCGTAGTGCTCCTTTTCCACAACCTTCTTGCTTTCCGTATCATAGTCCTCCTGACAGAGCTGTATCTTCATGGCATAGCCGGAGGCGATGCCGATCATATTCTTGGCAGTACCGTCGTTACGCTTCTGGAATGCCCCGAATGGGTCATTGGCATCCTCCTTGTCCTTGTTGGCTTGATAGTCATCGATGTACTTTTGTTTTACTTCCTGATAAGACATGCCCTCGAAGTCCTTTTCCTCCTCGTTGGTAGCAGCAGGAAGCTTGCCGTATCTGTTATGCCAAAGGTCATTGACCTTGTCATTGAAGTCTGTGTTTGATGTCACAGCACCCACGTAGTGGATGTTGTTGGACAGTCCCATATAGTTTCGGGCTTTTGCACTGTATCTGAACGCAGTGTTGTTGTCAGTTCTTGCCTCAAGACTCTTGTTGCTGTCAGTCTTGATGTCGCCAGCCACCATCTTTATCTCTCCAACACGTGCAATGGAGTATGGGGTCTTGTTTATTTCGTTTACGGTATAGTCGCGTGCTCCGAGCAGCGAGAAGCAGTTATCCTCCAGGCGCAGTATGTCCATACGCTGGAACGTGTTGATAATCTTCGGATTGTCGATGGTATGCTCAGCAAAGCCATAGCCCGTGACATCGGCACTACGGAAGCCCTGTGCATATGACAAGTGTCCGTCGCCGAAGATACCACCCTCGCTGTCATACTCGTAGAACACATTATCCTTTATTCCCGACAAACCCTTAGGAGGTGTATTGCCAGCCTTGAAGAAGTATTTGTCTTGCAGCGATATGTAGCGATATGTATACTCGTTTTTATCCAGGTCGTCATAGTGCTTGTAGTAATAACCGAAGAGGTCGGTACCCTCCGGCAACGTTACTTCCTGCATATCCTGATGGGAGATGGTGATATGCTCACTGTCCTTATTGTCGCCAACGAGGATTACCGTGTTGCCGCCGAAGCCGGCAGTGGTGCCATTGGGCAGACCGCTCAGCTCCGTGATTTGTTCATGGCTGGTGGTAAAGGCATGGTCTACATTGTATTTGTCGGTAAACTTCAGCACGGTGGTGTTGTTTGCCAATACTGACGAGCCTTGGGCGATGGAATATCCTCCGCCATACACTGCCTCGTCGATGTTGATATGCACGTACTCCCAATCAACCGATGGCGTCTTGGCTATCTTGGTGAAATAATAATCTCTGTTGTCATTCGTTATCTCAACACGCTTTCCGTTTCCGTTGTCTATCGCTGTGATATTCTCGTATGTGCCTTGAGTGATGAAATCATCGGTAAGGAGATAGATATGCTGCTTGATGGTCGGCGACTTTTCAGTACCGTCATAGTCTTCGAGGTTGAGATTCTTCTTGTCAGTACGGTTCAGTATGTACCTGCCGCTAACGTTGTTCTTGGAATTCACATGATAGTAGATAGGATAGCCCACCTTCACGTTTGTAGAGCCATATACATATCCGGAATAGGAACCGCCCGTAACGGCACGGAATACATGTCCGTTAAGAATCTCAACATTGGTAACGCCGATAACATTTCCCTGCTGTCCGCCACCATATATGAAGTTGGCGGAAACACCCATGCCGTCAGGGTTGTTGCCTTCGTCAGCCACGCCACACGGTCGGAATATGTTATTGTCAGTCTCGTCCATCTGCGGTTCAGAGCATTTTATGCCTTCACCCATGATGATATTAGAAATACCATATATATAGCTCTCCATACCATAGCCAGCTCCGTATACGTTAAGGGCGGAATAGCTTGGGTCTTTGGTCAGCATCTCATTCGATTTCTCCAGCATCGTCTTGTCTTTGCCTGCCAGCATGTCGCTCTGCAGGTTGATGGTGACGTCGCCTTTTATCGTGCCGCTCTTGTAGCATCCGCCATAGACGTTGCCTCCGATATACGCACCGTTCTTTTCTGTAGGCTGGAACTTGTTTCTGATGTTAAGCTTTATGAACGGATATTCAGAATGGGCAAGACCGAGCAGGTAGCCGCCTTCGTGAGTCACCTTTCCCTTATAGTCATAGTTGGCATTGTTGCATCCGCCGATAATCTTGTCGGTGATGGTGAGCCCTTCAGGGAAGGTGTATTCAAGAACGTTGCCGACTTTCTTGTTGGTATCAGTAGGGGAGAAGTCAGCTTCCGTCTTTGGACTGACGTTCATGTTTCCACGGTTACCGCCGCAGCAGAAAGAACCGATGATGCAGTCGGTGAGTCCTTCGCCTGTCTCACTGCCGTTCCATGTGATAGTGCCCTGTATGTCTGTTTCTACGGAATGGAAATACAAGTCGATGAGATGGGGGTATACAAGTGGACGCTTGTCGTTTTCTGTAGACAGGTAGTTTGTGCTGATACCCTTGTTCGACGGGTCGTTCTCCCAGTCGATAGAGTCAGCAAGGTCAAGTTCCTTTGTATAGTCTTCCACATCACCGTTGAGCTTCTGGAACAGGTTCATAAAGTCGTTGTCTTCGGATGTGGTGAACAGTTCGTCGCCATTGCATCCCATAAAGACACGTCCTATCTTTACGTGGCTTCCAATGTTTATCTTTATATCACCGACAGACTTATTAGAGTTTTCGCCGGTGCCATAGACCTTCTGTACCGTGGCAGAGTTTCCACCGCCATACACATCACCGTCAATCTTTACACCTTCCTTGTCGGAGTTTCCCTTTATGCTGATGTTTACCCTGTTGGTAAGTGGGCGCCATGAGTTGATGTTCACAATCTTCGCGGCATCGCTTGCCGCCTTGTATGAAGGCATGTTACGGCGCATCGGCACGGTATATACCAATGGTGCGGTCTCTGATTTCGGGTCATTGGGATTGAGAGGATAATACTCGTTGACGGTAACTTTTGTGTTGCCGCTTCTGTCGTTGGCATACAGGTAGTTTCCGTTGCCAGCACCATATACATCACCGAAGATATGACCGCCAAGGATGTTTACGTTAGTACCCTTGCCGCCATTGTCCATGAAGTTGTCATCTCTGTCGGAAACGATATTCACATATCCCGACACGTCATTTCCTCCATATACGTTTCCATGAATATATATGTCGTCATTGTCGTAAGTAGATGGAGTGCTTGGTGTGTCAGTACCTATTCTTACATTAGTCTCCTTGAGCACATCGCCCATGAATCCTCCTCCGAAGATGTCGCCGCAGTCGATGGCTTTTATTTCCACATCCGTTGAATGGACTGAGCTGTATGTGCTTCCGCCGAACACACGTCGGCAGAACACTCCTCCGGCTCCTACGATATGAGTGGTACCGGTCACCTTACCGGAATAGCCTCCTCCTATGATGTCCATAACGGAGTAGCCGCTATAGAAATGCTTGTATTCTTCACCCTTCACGATGTCGAAGCCTTGATGGAAGCTTCCACGGCCTTCCATGGAAACATTGACGTAGGTGTCGCCTGCCACATTGGTTTTCTCGCCATAGCCGCCGCCGAACACGCTGAAGTGAGGGGAACCCACCTTATAATATATCTCCTCCCACTCTTTGCTCTCGAACAGATTCTCGTTTCTTCCAGACACCACTTGTGTGTCATTGTAGAGAAATCCCTTGGTCATTGTAAGATAGGTGTTCTTGCCTATTTCGCAAGCCTCGTTTCCACCGGCGTAGATGTTGTGGTTTATCTTGAACTTCAGCGCACTATGGTTATATTGCGGAGAGTATATCGTTCCGTCAATGATGCTTGCCGGTTCCCAAGAGCGGGTATCCATATTCCATAGTGATGAGAGCAGTGCATAACCGCCCATGATGAGCATGTTCGTGTTGCCGGTTACGTCGGCAGATGTAATGTGTATTGTCTCTTTGCCGTCAACGGATATGGTGTCGCAGTTGCCCCATCCTCCTCCGTAGATGCCATGACCGTAGGATCCGTCGTAGATTGTCATAAAGGTGTTGCCATATACAGTACCGTTCTGACAACCTCCGTAGAGCTGACCCAAAAGAGTTGGCATAACGTTTTTGTTCGTCTCCTCGTCAGGGTGTGCCATGCTTGTTTCGCTGTTGGGAGTGAGATACTCTTTTTTGGTGTCGTCCCAGTAGGGGTATGAAATAACCGGTCTGTCAATGATAAGACAGGTGTTTCCGTATATGCCTCCAAGTGCTTTGCTGTCTGCACATTCCGTCACGAGGCGTCCTTTACCGCCGGCAAACACATGTGAGAAAACAGAACCGCCACGTATGTTCACAAGGGTAGTGGGGGCTTTCTTGGTGTAGTTGACGCGTGTATAATCACTGTCAGGCTCTGCTTTTGTTGTACCCACGTTCGCCAGGTCGCCACCGCCATATACGTTGCCCATAATCATGGTGCGTCTTATCATGGTGTTGTATTTCTGGTGCTTTATCGGTTTGCCGTATACATGCACCTCCGTACCATTGACGTGAGCCATGTTAGGGAAGTCAATGAACTTACCGCCCTTTTTGTCATATACCGATTCAATACCTGCGCCGCCTCCAAACACGTCGTCCGCTATTTTGCCAGACTTGATGAAGACCCTCGACTTTCCGGTCACAGAACCAAAGTCGTAGCCTTTGCCGTCGGTATGGTTTCCATACGGCTTTGCTCCCAGTCCTGCTCCATATATGTCGTGGCAAGCAAGCTGACAGTCAGTTTCCACGTATGTGTCGCCAGTGACATAGCCAGCAAATCCGCCACCATGAATCTGTTGGAAAGTGAATCCCGTCAGTCCCGGCATCCATGCAATACGGCTGATGTGATAGCGCAGGAATGTATTCGGGTCATTGTCTGTTCCGTCATAGCTTCCGTAATAGAGCTTCTTGTCTTCTTTCGATACCTTCTTGTAGTCATTGTATATCTCCTCCTCGAAGTTGATGTATGTCTTGTAGTCCCTGTCCTGGTTCAGATAGCGGTATTTGATACCGTCAACAGTCACAATGCCGTTGTCGTCAACCTTTGTTCCCGGTTGTGCATATACTTCAGTCTTTCCGACCTTTGTATTTGCACCGTATCCGGCTCCGAACACAGAGAACTGTGGGAGTGAAACATCCGTTCTGCTGATAACCCAGCAAACGTTCTGTACAGTGGTGTTGTCGAACATGCTGATGGCTTTTCCCTTTGTGTCCTTTATGTCTTCGAGAGGAGAATGGTTTATAATAACCTCAGCATTTCCTGTATTGTCAGCAGGGGTGTTTCCTGTGTTGTATGTTCCGACATAGCATGCACGGTTGCCACCGCCAAAGATGTTGTAGCTTCTTTTGAAGGAACGCTTTTCAAGGTCGAAGAACTCCTTTGTACTCTTGTCGTTCCTTATTCTGTTGATAGCCTCTTTTGCTGTTGGGTCTTTGATGTCGTTGAGCGATGAGGCTGTTGTAATGGCATGTGCAAGTTTCGCGAATTCTTCAAAACTGTTGCATACATGTTTGCTGTCAGCCTCCACGTCTGTCCAGGTCGTTATGCTTCCGTTGGTGTCCGCCTTGCGGTTCCATATCCATGCTCCACCGTCAATCTGTACCTTGGTGTTACCGAGAATATTGGCGTAAGTAGCCTTGTCGTTGTCGTCTTTCTTTCCGAGCACCTCTTCGTCGGTAGTATTCTCGTCGGTAATCTCCACATCGCCATATCCTCCGCCGAAGATGTTGTTTCCGAGCATACCGCCTTCGATATGGACAAGGGTGTTGCCGTCTACGGTGCCGTATGCACATCCGCCGTAGATGTTGTTCCATACATTCGGCACGATGTTGTCTTTACTGTCCTCAGCTCCCGGTATGCTGTTTACAATATGTACTAAGGTATTTCCGTTGATGCGGCCTACTTTGTAATACTGGTCTGCTTCCGCTTTCTTCAAACCTTTGCCTCCTCCGAAAACAGCTCCGTAGATGTTTCCTCCGCATATGTTTACAAAGGAACGGTAGCCCTCTGCTTTGTAGCTGATGAATGAACCGTTGGTCTGGTCAAGTGTAGAGACGCTTGACAATGAAGCCTGTGAGTAATAGTCGGCAGGTTTCGTTTCCAGGTACTCGCCGACATTGGCATTGTCGCCGCCACCATATACGTTGCCATATATTTTAGCATTGTCAGATACGTCAACCTTTGTGGTGCCGTTGACAGCAGCCACTTTGACGAAGTAGATGGATGAGGCTGGTTTAGGCATCAGACCTGCACCACCGCCAAAGACATCACCGTGGATGTTTGCTCCCTGTATATACACTTCGGTGTTGCCACCGATCTGTCCGGTTGTATTGTCGCTTGTTGATGTAGGGTCGCCGAAGCCGCCACCAAAGACACGGTGCAGGAAGGAGTCTCCGTCGATGGTCACTTTGGTGTTGCCTGTTACGGTGCCTGAGTAGCCGCCGCCCAATGCAGCCCAAACGGTAAAGTTAGGGATTCCCCTGGAACTGTCAAAGACAGGGATGGTGGTGGAGCTTTGGTCAGCTGATGATGACGCTCCTTTGGATGATGATTTCTCTGAGTCGGAGTCAAACAGAGACGAGTCGTGGTCTTTTGAGAGTTGCTCCGTGTCATCGTTTATGTCAGCATCATATTTGCTGTAGTCGCCCTCTATATTGATGGTTACGTCGGTGCTGCCCACCTTGGTGTTGGTACCGAAGCCGCCACCGAACACGCTGAAGTGAGGATTGTCGTTGTCTGTATAAGCCTCAACCCATTCCTCCGTCTTCAGCAATTCGTATGGAGTCATACCTTTTTGTATGAGAACAGTGGCAAGACCAGTACCAGCGGAAGCGTTGCCGCTTTCGTCTTCGTATGTACCAATCTTACATGCCCGATTGCCTCCGCCGAAGATGTTGTGAGGATTTAGGAATATGCCGTTGTCATATAACTTGGACCTGTCGTAGATTATCTCTTCTGTTGCCGGTTCATCACTTTCGTCTTTAATATCTTGATCCCAGATGTAGAAAACTTTATTGACGGCATCCCACATCTTGTTCCACATGACGTTGATGGAGAAGTTGCTCTTTGCTTTGCCGTCATTGCTTTTTTCTTGACTGTCCAAATCATGCGCCAAGGTGACATTGGTATTTCCGAGAACATCAGCAGAGGTCATAGTGCCATTGGAAATATCTCCATTGCCACCGCCGAATATCTGTCCGGCGAAGTTTCCGGCATATATGTTGACGAATGTGTTGTTGCTTACCTGTGCCAGATTGCCGCCACCAAAGATGTCACCATATATATAAGGTGATGACTGGGAGCTGCTTGATAGGTTGACGTTGGCATTGCCTTTCACCAAACCAACGAGTTCCGGATGTTGCGTATAGCTGTCGTTCTTGCTGTATGTCACACCTGACGGGCGCTGCTTTCTTCCGTTACCACCGGCGAACACAGAGCCACGGATATCAGCTTTGTCGCCAATCACCACATTCGTCGCATCGCCGTTAAACTCCACGACAGCCATGTCACCACCGCCATAGATGTCCTTATAGAACGTGCCGCCAGTGATGTTGACAAACGACTGACCATAGATGCGTGCCATATTGTCGAGAGTCTTTACTTCAGACTTCGACTTCTCCACAGCATCAGCCACTCCATATCCTCCGCCGAAAACAGGACAATAGAATATTCCGCCAGAGATGTTAAGCTCTACGTTTCCGTAGGTCTTGCCTAACTCTGTGTATGCACTGGCATTGGCAGTTCCACCGTATGCTTCTTCTGAATAGTAATAGTCTGTACCTCTTCCTCCGGCGAAGATTCCTTTGTCGCAATGGAACTCGCCGCCATTGATGGTAAGGGAAACTACGGTATTACCGGTCTTTCCATATACATTACCTCCTGTCGTGCTCGGTATAGCCGATTTTGCTGTCCACAAGCCTTTACTCATATATCCGCTGCCGCCAGCATATATTCCGTCCGTGTCATAGCCGAACAGTCCGCCATTGATTACAATCCTGGTGTTGGTCAGCAGAGGGTCAACATCGGTATAGTCCTGATCTTCTGGATCGTAGCAATGATATTTGATTAATTTATCCTTGGCTACATCATACGTTCCGTAGAGCATCACGTTATTCGTGCTGTTCCAGTAAGGAATCCTGTCGTCTGGAGTATGGTTCGTGTCGGTGCCGATACCATTCATACCTCCTGCTCCAGCACCATAGATGCCGCTGAAAATTTTGTCGTTCATGTTGTTGTCGTCAGGCAGGACTTTGAAAGTACCGCCATTGATGGTGATGGTGCTATAACCATAGAAAGGGTTGTTGATTTTTACAGAACCATCATGACCACGACCGGTACTGCCGCCATAAAGCTCGGTGATGATGACACGGTTGTTGATGTCTTCATCATTGTTGTTTTCTGAACTTGCCGGGTCGAGCGTGATGTTGGCTCTGCCCATGAATGTATTGCAAGGCACTTTGTATGTCGTGCCATTGTAATCAAACGAGAACTCTCTTTGCGCACCTAATGTTCCGTTTACCACACGTGCCACCTTGCCACTCTTGATGATAATGTCTACATCGGCATACATGGCACCCTCATGGTTACCGGCAAGGATAACGCCGGCGTCATAATCGCTCTTCCTGCTTTTGTCGCCTATTGTCTTTTCTTCGTTGTGTGCGTCGTTCCATGTCCTGTTGATATCCATGGTGATGGTACACTTGATAGGCAGGTTGGGGGTTCCCATCACGCCATTGAGTTCATTTCCTGTTGTTGTCTGACGACCGCCCACACAGATTACAGAATAGAAGCCGGACTTCAGAGTGATGCTGAAGCCCTCTTTGCCATGTGGCATGGATTTTTCGAAGGCTTCGATGTTATTCTTGTTGCTCAAAGGATAGAAACGTCCATCATTGCTAAAGCCTCCGAATATCTGCACAGGGGTAGTGACGGCACCATCGATGGTACCGTAATTGATGGCATTTTCCTTAAAACCTTCCATCTTGATGCCTTCACCCATCTCCAAGTTGTTATACTGGCAGAAGATATTCTTATAGGCTGAATTGCCTGTAGTGGTATTCTTGAATGTGATATTCTCAAAGCGTGTATCTCCCCAAAGAGGCAGTCCAATATCAAGACTTGTAATTTCGATGGAACCTTCATATTTGTGATTCTCATATTCGCCGGTGATGGTTACGTTTCGGAATAGTGGTGAGTCCTTTGCATTATCCCACTTTTCTTTTGTCAGTATATTAACTCCAGTATTATTGTCGGTGATGTTGAAGCCGTTGGTCTTGTCGTTGGTAACACTGGCTTTACTCTCACCCATCAGCACGATGATGTTCTCGTTCCATGTTCCTGCTGCTGACAGTTTGCTGTATGCTCCCTTCCATGTCAGCATCGGCTTGTCGGGGGTATAGCCCCATTCCTCATCTGTATATTTGTCGTCGCCTTGGGCATACGTCGTGCCGTCTACGGTTACTCCTGCCGGACATAGATATACCACGACAGTGGCATTCAGTCTTTGGCTAAGAAGAACTGTATTACCGCTTTTTACGGTAACAAGACAGCTGAACTTGTCTTTGTGTGTTGCTGTGGCAGGACGTATGAGTTCGTTTGATGTTTCAGACAACTTGGTTTCTCCATTGGACCACTCGTATGTTATGGTAAGGCCGAGAGCATTGTTGGAGAATTTCTCTTCCGTATTGTTGGTAACATCTATTATATATGTACCAGGCTTGGTCTTGACATCGAGCTTTGCAGTAATGCCGATTGCCGGAACAAATACAGAGTTCGTACGTTGGGTGCCATCAACAGTTTGGGCATATACATACTGGTCGTATGTCTGGCGGGTCAAAGAGAAAGGATTGCATGGCTGGGTATTCACTTTGTCACCGACAGTATTGTCACGCGATACATACCAGTTGTATTTTTCAGTCGATTCTTTATTCTCGCCTGTCATAACTGTCATTACATCAGCTGTACCACGCTTCCATTGCAGCGTGATGGTACTGAAAGAGAAACGGTTTGCGTCTTTGGAATACGACCATGTCTTTTTGTCGAGACCTTTGTCGTTGATAAATTGGTTTGCCATGTCAACAAAGATGTTGCCATTGGTCTTGCCTGTGGTAGCATCAACGGCATCGATATCCTTCTCCGTACCGAATTTGTTGTATTCGTAAGTGTTATCAACCTTGTTCGCCGGAGTATAGAACCATGTGTCCTTTACAAAGTCTACAAAGTTGTAGTAGGTAGCGATAAACGCTATCACGCTTCCTTTTTTACATCTGTTAGTGTCGGAATTGGTCTTTATTCCAGGACCGTGCACATAGATGTTTGTTGGCAGTACCACATAGCTGTTGGTTTTGCTTAGTGCAAGTCTACTTGCAGCACCGATACCTCCGGAAATGGAAACCTGTCCTGGTGTGCCGCCTGTGAGGTTCGCATTCTGGAACATAGCCATCTCTGTGTCCGCAGAGATGTTGAAGATTCTGAAATACTGGAAGTTATCCAGATATCCTACGATACCGCCAACCCTGTATTTGTTTTTTGTGGAATAAGTCTCTCCGTTGTCTGTAACTTTTGATTCGCGTATGATGATATTGCTGATTTCTGCATTCTGTGTCATGTCACCGGCAACGACACCTATCTTTATCGTACCAGTACCTTTAGGAGTATATCCAGCTTTCTTTTCAACGCAGGCATTGTCGATAGTCAGATTAGTGACGGATGCAAAGCCTGTCTCATTGGCTGCACTGCCGTTAAGTCGTGAGAAGAGACCCCATGATGATTCTGTTCCCGACTCGTAAGTCCAGTTGATATGCATGTTCTTTATGGCATGTCCGTCACCGTCTAATTTACCGGCAAAGAAATGTCCTGTAGTAGGATATGTAGTACCTATTGGTGTCCAGTAACCTTTGCTGAGGTCTATGTCAGCAGTCAGCTTGAAGTATTTATTCGAATACATGTTTGTAGCGTTACCGTTAGTCACGTCGTGTGCCAGTTTCGCAAGTTCCATGTCATTGCTGATAAGGAATGGTTGGTCTTTGCTTCCGTCTCCGGTAGAGTAGCTGTCGGCATAGAAGTGCAAGCCGTTATAGTCCTTACCGTATTCTTTCGGCTCTATATCGAAATTCAGGGTCTGTGATGTGTTGTCGGCGGAGGTTATGGCTATCTCAGCCTTGCGTATCTTGTTGCTGAGCATCAAGGTGATGGTCTTGCCGTTGTCTGATATGCCGTCGGTCACTTCTTTCCCGTCAATCTTCCATACGCAGAAACTCCCTTCCGGGATATTTGCGGAAGCTAAAGAATACGCTGCCTTTCCTTCTTGGAAATTCAGAGTCTCTCTTATGTCGTTGGTACTGACGGTCTGTGCCAATGCCTTTTGTACATTGACTGTCAGCAATAATATAGATATGATAAATATAATACTCGTGCTAAACGTTGAACGTCTTGTCATTGTAATATAATTATTTCGTTGTTAGTATGACTTATCTCCTTGAGATTTATTTCTTTAAGAACTTACCTTTCTTGCGAGAGATGTATACGCCTTGTGGCGTTGCACCATCCACTCGTTTTCCTGAAAGCGTGTATACCGCTTCGCCAGTGTTGTTGTCCATGAAGACAGGGTGGGGCATAACAGCCGTTCCGCCTTCTATGACGAGGGTTATTGCCCGTGTGCCGGTTTCCAGTACTTCCTGGTCGCTGACGCTTACCATGTCCTGTGGCAGCCATGCTCGGTTGGCAGCAAGTGTAGAGCCGGTGTATTTATAGAATCCGAGACCCCATGTCTTGTTTGCAAGCACATAGCAGTTGATGTTCACCGATGATATGGCATAGTCTGTAGAGTTGCCGTCAAGGATTGTTTCCTTGTCACATTGGCGTGATGTCGGACTGAACTGATGTGTGCCGGCAGGACCATACACCACATATCCCTCCAATGCGTCTATTACCTCTACCGGGGTAAGCGTCATCTTCAGGTCTATAACCTTCTTGTCGGCAGACTGCTCGTTATGGGCTGTAGCGGCATACGCTGTCACTCCGTTTGGCACTTTCGCATTGAACGGCAGACAGATTGTGCTCCAGCCGTATGGCTGTCCGTCAACGGTGAGATCGCCTGTCTGATTGATATTCAGGTCGTATGGCGAGAGAGCCTCATAATGAACCTGTGCCGTTGCGGAACCTAATCCGCCTCGCTGGTTGGCAGCCCTCACGTAGTAGTAGCCGGAGCCGTATGGCAAGAGACTTATGCTGCTTTCTGTTGTATTCGCCAGATATTCCCATTTGCTTGTCTCTTTATTCAGTTTGAATATGACGTAGCAGAGGGCAGAGGTATGGGCATCCCATTTCAGTTCGTTGTCATCAATTTCGATGTTGTCTTCCCATATCTCGTCGTTGTCGTCCTTGTCAACCTTGGTTCTTGAGGCAGCTTCAAACTGTACGCAGAGCTTGTTCGGTTCAAAGGCGTCATATCCGCCCACTACGTTTCTGAGTGTATATTCCGTCGCCTGTTCATCGGTCAGTACGCAGTCGTCGGAACCTATTGCCGGTGAGCATGATGCCAATGAGCGTGTAGCAAGTGAGAGCGCATTACCGGCAGCATCCTTACTGTTGTATTCGTGGAAGCGGAGTACCAGATTTGTAGTCATCTTTCCCCATCCGTAAGATTTTGGCTGTGTATACATCCTTGTGTTGAGGAATGTACAAGCCGGTGAACCGCCCCATGCACGTGCCAGCGTCCAGTTCTTGTCCTCGAATCTAAGCATGTTGTCCGACTCTGGCTTGATGGAACATCCGTTGAACACATATCCCCATTCCTGTCCTGAATATCCGTTTGCCGCAGCTTCGGTGCTCGGTGCGACAATATTGTTTCCGTCTCGGTCGCGGTGTATGAGATTACACTTTTCAAACCATATATTACCGTTGCCGCAGATAAAGTCCACCACGCCATAGAAGTCGCAGGTTTCAAAATATCCGCGGAAGTCCTCGTTTGCGTTATTTGAGTAGTATGTGTCCTGATAGCTCTTCAGAGCCACATTTTTCATTATGCTTCTGTTGCCACTGTCATGGAATGCTACGGCTTGTCCGGCATTGCCAGCTGCGAAATAGTCAAAGGTGTTTTCAAGGGTAAGGTCCTCGGCATAGAAGTCGGTATTGTTCTTTTCTATATATAGGGTTGCCGTCTTGCTCATACCTTCCTTTTTCGGGCGATTGTATATCGTTGTTCCCTCTTTGCTCTGTCCGATGATGGATATGTTGGACTTTGTGATTTTTGTCTGTCCGTTATCGTCTCCTGTCAGCTTATATTTCCCGTCCGGCACGAAGATATAATATCGGTGTCCGTCGGTCTTGGTGTTGCTGTTTGCTGCCTTGATAGCCTCGTCGATAGAGCCATTCTTTCCTACGATGAAGTCGAAGGTGTGATGATGGTAATATGTATCGTCGTCCATGATGTGCAGGGTGAGCTTTAGGTCTTGCTGGCATTCTTTGCCGTAGATGTCCTTGAACACCTTGTATTCAGACTTGATGTTCAGGGTTATGGTTCCCCCTGCTGGCATATCCCAGTATTTGAAAACCTGCTCTTTGCCCTTCTGGGCTGTATACGTGATGCCGTCATAATGAATGTTTGCTGCATCCATAGTGCGGTCGAACGATAGCTTGATGATACCGCTTCGTGGCACATTATGGATTTCATTTTCCGTACCAGTATATTCTGTTCCGTTTACGGTAAGTTTTGTAAGTACAGGGTTGTCTTCTGGAGCACCGTCCCATTCAAACACTATAGGATATGTCTCCACGATGATGCCTGTCTTTGTCTTTACCTTAGCTGTACATTCCGGTGTGAGCACAGTGGCAGAAGATATTTCCACCGTGCCGTCTCCTTTTGCCGTTCCTGTCACGGCAGGTATCGTCTCGTCTGCATTCAGCCAAGGAGAGACTTTGAAGGTTACGTATCCGTTCAGCTCCATCTGCTTCTTTATATCAGCAGCTTCGTATTTCACACCGTTGCATGACAATGTCTCAATGGTAGCTCTTGCTGTCGTCTGCGGCTGGTATGTCACGCTGAAACATTTGCTGTATATTCCTTCTATGAACTCTATCTGCTCGTAAGCAGAATCACCGGAACATTCTCCTTCCGCTTCTTTCTTGTTCTCGGCAGTAGTAGTTACAGTTTTCCCTGCTATTTTTATTTGGTTGAAATCGCTTGTCGCTACCCATCTTACCACACATTGTGGAGTTGACGGGAAGTTAATGATTGACTTTTCGTTAATCTGGATGCGGTTGGTTCCCGTTCCGTCGGTATTGTTGAACTTACCGCCGTTTGTCGCGTCAAGCTCAACCTGCAGATCGATGCTCTTGCCATCAGAGTTCTTAAGCTGTGTCACGAGGATACCCTTGTTGCCTTGGTAGTTGATGGTCGGCGCTCCATCATCCTTGTTCAAATACCATGTAGCGGTGGCTTCATCTTTCAGGTCGAGGATGTTGAAGGCATTAGCCTTGAATACCGGATACAGACGTCGGTCTTTTCCTATTGCCGTATGTGTGCTGCCGATGTTGAAGATTTCCTTGTTCTCGTCTTCCCAGTGGTCGAGAGTATTACCCTCATAGTATAATGTCTTGTTGCTCGGAATGGTGAACTCGTCACCTTTCTCCACCCATATTGCCTCAGGAGCAATGCCCGAGGCTAACTTACCGGTGTTGAAGTTGATGTAGTATGTAGGCTTCTCCTTGAAGTAGATCTTGAAATCACGGTGGGCGGTGATGTTGAACTCTATGATATATGTTGTGCGTTCACCCCTTTTCAACTCCTCTTCTGTCGGTTCTCTCTTCTCCAGAGTGAAGCCGCTCTTGTCGTCACCTGTGGCAGAGCCCCATGTTCCGTCATCATTCATCTTTATTATGGCAAGCGGATTGCCGTCTTCGTCTTCTTTTGCCGTGTCAACAATCTTGTCAAGCTCATAGCCGAACTTTCTCTTTATTGTCATCCTCACTCGGTCGCCCTTCTGGAAGGCATGACCTCCATCCTCAAGTTCAGTCACTTCGTATGTGCCTGTTGCAGACTCTATTGTCGTTATTGCTCCATGTGTGTCGTCGTCTACCGTAGCATGCAGATTGGCAAGGTTGGCTTTCGGAACATCCAGTTCGAGCCACTGGTAGTATGAGTAGTCGTCACCTATCTTTATTGCAACGCGGTCGGCAGAGCTGTGGGTGGTATAGCTGTATACATACAGTTTCTTGGTGTCTGCTTTCTGTCGCTCTGCTGCTGTGCGTTCTTCGTCGAGTGTAGGCACCGTGTCGTCAAACGTAGTTGTCGTAATCTTCGAATAGGTGAGCATTGTAATCTTGGTGCCGTTGCCGGCAGGAACCCATAGTGTGGTGCCCGGACCGAAGGCACACCATTTGTCGAGGTCGGTATTGCGGATAAATCCGTTGTCGCCAGTGTCGCACCATATTGCTATGTCTCTCATGTGCGGCTTGTCTACACCCTCGTCAACAGTCTCTACGTATGCCTGTGTCGTCCAGAATGGTTTCTCGTTGTGACCGATGTCTACAGGCTGCGCACACACCTTGCGATGCTTTATCTTAGGGTCGTCATAGCTTTGTATGCTGCGACCGAAGTCATAGCGTACTAACGTGTTGCTTCGTCTGTTTTCTATTGTCGCAGGGTTATCCGTGAACACAGGAACGAGAGTAAGGACATCATTTGGATTCTTGAATGAATACAGATGTCCCGGCTCATATTTATCCTCGTTCTCGCTGTTGTTGCCTTCCTCCACCCAATATGCCAAGGTGGAACCTTTGCCTGCCGCATCCATGCTCTTGTAGAACGTGTAGTTGGATGGAATGGTAAAGGAGCGGACGTTCTTCTGTTCGGCAGGTGTGATGCTGTATGCACCTTTGTATTTGTCTGAGGCTCCGTTTACCATACTTTCCGGAATCTTGAAGATGACAGTACCGATATTTCCGAGCTTGTAGTTCGCAATGATATTCATGTCCTCTGTTCCCATCTTGAAGGTATACGGGTCTGTTTCCGACAGCGTCTTTGTACCGTCAGACCAATTGTCAAGAATATAGTTCGCTGCGGCATCAGAATATATTGAAACCTCTGTACCTTCAGTATACCAGTTCACAGCCTCTGTTATGATGCCATCCTTGTTGCTTGTCTCATTATAGAAATTGTCGTTTCCGGAAGACATTGAGAATGAGCCGAACCTTGCATTTGCCGTCGTCACCGTTACCTTATGCAACTGCATACTACGTTTGAATGTAGCAACAATAGTGTTTTTGCCTGCTGTTACGGTGTGGTCAATGGATTGTGAAGTATAGTCAACACCATTGGCAGTAAGCTTTTCAAGCTCATAGCCGTATTTCGGGTTGGCGGAAATCGTCACTATGTCACCCTCCTTGTATCGCTTGCCGGTATTGCCATGCGAAGTGATTTCCGGGCTCTTCAAATCAATGCTCACCTTACCGGCATTCCCTGTCGTTTCGTTAGGGTATGTTGCAGTGTCTATATTGGAGATGGTGTTCACTATTTCTATGTTCGGCAACACAGGATAGGTAACGGTGATGTCATCGTAGAAGCCCCATTGCTCTTTGGAACCGGACTTTACTATTTTTATCTTAGCCTTTAGAGCATCACCTTTATAGGTGAATGATATAGTCTTGTTGTCTGTAATCTGAATACATCCGTCAGGTACGACATATCCGTTTTCGTCACTTACTTCTATCTTGGCATCAGCTGGTTCTGTACCGAAATGTGTTTCATTATTGTTGTGCTCTCCGTCCACCTTCTCGGATGCGTGTATGGTAATGTTCATTCCGTATACGGCAGGCACGGTGAAGGATGTGTTGTCGTTTATCTGTGCTCCCTCTCCTGCCAAGTTATTGATACGTGAGTCTGTATTATCAATCTTACCGCCATTTGAAACGTCCATCATCAGCGTGACATCCTGGTTTGTTCCTTCTATATTCACCGTCTTGGTGTATGGCAATGTCTGATATGTCGATTTGCTTGTCAGACTTATCTTTGGTGCTTCCTTGTGGTCAAAATGCCAAGCAACCGTTATCGGAGTGTTCGTGTCTGTGAGGTCGATGGCGTTTGCCTCCATCTTTGGCTTGAGTGTAACGCTGTTCTCAAAGTGATACTCCTTTCCTGCTTCATATATATTCGTGCCGTCTGTCCAACCGGCGAAAGACCATCCCTCACGATATAATAGAGTATGGTCCGGCATGGTTGCCATGCCGGTATTAGGGTCGCATTGTATCTTCTCGGGTTCTGTGCCTTGTATGTTCTTGTCTGAACAGTCAAACGTTATATATATAGGTATATAGTTTCTGAGATGAACACTATGGATATATGTTCCTGCCGGTATGTCGATAGTCAGTGTAGTGGGTGTACCTCCTTTATATTCAATACTTTGCACACTACCTTCTTTGGTGGCATTGGCGTTGAAGCTATCCCATGACGTACCTCTGCTGTCTGTAACAGTGATGGTGCCGCCTTTGCTCTGGCTGCATAGCGTAAGGTCTATCTGGGCTTTCTTTGCCACCTGAAGCTTTATCGTTCCTCCGTTGCTGAAGCCCCAGCCGTGTTGTGTGCTTTGCCATGCTCCTCCGTCTATCTCTATCAGCTCGTGGTCTTCCTGATACCAGTTGCTTTTCTTCAGGTCATAATTGTATTCATTGCCGTCGGTAGCTGTTTCTATAGGAGTGGCTTTAGCATACAGGAGTTGGTCTGTGATAAGTTCTGAACCTTCAACAACCTTTTCTGCTGCTGCTTCATCGGAGTTGAACCATCCGCGGAATGCATCGCCCGGTTGGATTGTCACTCTGTTTTGTATATCCTTGTTCGGAGTGAATGTAGAACCGCCTTTTACGGTTTCCGTTCCAAGGATAGTCTTATGGTCCGTATCATAATAGGTCAGACTGATTTGCTGTTTTACTTCTACGTTGCCATTGATTTCCAATGAGGTCATAAACGCGTTCTGGTTGTATGCCAGACTATAGAAGCGCAGACTTACATTCTTGCGTTTTACATCGACTGTTACTTCCTCACCTTGTGCCTTGCTGATATAGTTGAAATGAAGCTTTACCCAGTCTGCATCACCGTCTCCTTTCACTTCAAGTCCCAAGCCTCGTGTGCCACCTGTTGCTGCCTGTACAAACTTAATTGTGGTTACACTTTTCAGAGGTCCAATCTCGATATATGGTATGTCGGATTCGCTTCCTGTCTTGTCGGTCCGCAGATAGCCGACGGTGGTCTTGTAGTCTTTAAAGTTATCGTTTGTACCAGTAGGATCAACAGCGGTCCTGTGCAAATTAAACACTAACTCCTGAGTGTCTATAGTTCTCTTTTTTACTTGTTGCACGACGGAACTTGCTGACAGCTTGTCCCAATCCTGGAAATCACTATAGTAGAGTCTTTTTTCTATATATGTCGTCGTATTGTCATCTGCCTGGCAATAGATACTGCCAGCAAGTATCATGACAAGGACTGTCATGACAATATATAATGTTCTTTTGCTTGATATCGTGTTTCTTGTCTTCATAAATAGGGAGCTTTAATATTGCTTTCTTATGTTATGCGAAGCCGTCAGCAGTTATTGTATCAGCAGATGCCCCGTGTAGGCATCCTGGTCTGCCAACACATATAGGTAGTGGGGCTGGATGAGGATGCGTATGGGGTTTATCATTGCCGTAGTTCCTGTGGTAAGGCTCGGGAAGTTGTTCTTGTTCAGTATGATGTTTGATGTCACGTCCTTTCGTGTGATGACCTCCTTCTGGTTCTCGTCCATAAACACCACATCGTATGTTACAGAGATGGTAGGCATGAACTTGGCGTCGGGAATGGTGTAGAAGGTTGAGCCCCACTGCGTATAACCGGAAGTGGTGATGAGTGCTGTCTGCGTATCATCATTGTAGGCTTCTGTTCCGTATGACTTATAAGGAATGGCAACAGGAGAGGCTGTTGATGCCTGTCGGGTGATGTCTGTCCATTGTATGGCATCGGCTGTCCAGCTGTTGTTAGCCCAGGAGTATGTCCTGGTTATGGTTCCGGAGGTGGCAACCTCGCCTGATATGGTGACGCTCTTTATGCGGAACTGTCTGATGGCGTTCATCTTGGAGGTGAGCATAAAGAGTAGATTATAGGCAGTGAGAGTCTGGTCGAACTGTAGGTTTACGATACGCTCGAAGGTGAACTGCTTGCCTGTGGCATCGGTCCCTTCCTTGTGCTCCGGCTTGACGCAGATGATAGGTGCTTCTTTGGTGTCGGAGATGAAAGGTGCTGCTGTAGGCATTGAGAATGGCACCGATAGGGTATAGGTGTTCTTGGCAGTACGTTCCACGTTGGCTCCTGCCGTATGAGGCATATATGCTAAGAAGTCGAAGGAGGTGGCTCCTTTGTAGTCATCCCAGCGTCTGGTGGCTGTGGTTGCCCATGTCTTTGTCGTGGTGTCATAGTTGGTAATGTCGTTGCCGAAGATAGGGTTGGGGAGAGCGGGTGTCGTGGCTCTTGTAAGGGCTGCGTAGCCTGCAATATCGTAATAGCCGAACACGCCCATCGTGGCAGGATGACGATTGTTGTCGTAAGCCTCGTATGGGTTGGCACGTGTTATGAGCTTCTGGGTCTGGGCGGAGAAGGTTATGTCGTCGTAGCTGTCGGGGTGTTGGATGGGCGCATCGGAACTGTCGCATGCCGTGAGGACTGCGAGGACGATGAGTGGCAATATGTATTTTTGTCTTTTCATGTGCATAAGTTTATGTACCTGTTACCAGTCTTCGGTACCGCTGCCGTTGTTGTCTATATTACTTCCTGTCAGCCATTTCTCCACCAGCAGGTCGGAGAAGTTGATTACGGTGCCGGCTTCGGTAATCTTGAAGATATATGTATATTGATAGCCTGCCTTCCATTGCATGAACTCTTCTGGCACGGTGGCTGAGGCGTATCTTCCGTCTATATTCGCCGTTATGGTGTATGCTCCCTGACTATATGGGATGGCATTGAAAGGTGGCACATAGTACCACTTGCCGTAGAGACTCTTGTCGCTTACGTTGTGTATACGGTCGCCTTCCTCTTCGTATGGTATGGTGAGGATGAGTGGACCTGTGGATGAAGCACCGCTGCCTTCCGCTGTATCTGTCGTGGTCCACGATAAGGTGGGACTGCTGCTTGTTGGTATGCCCTGCAGTGGGTAGGTGGCGGTGATGGTGCCTCGTAGAGGTGTCGTTGCGGTAGTGGGGTCTGCCAAGAAGCGGCTGTCGCGAAACTGTATGTCTTTTATTACTACGGCATCTGCCCCTTCGGGATAACTGAACTTAAAGCGCACCTTGGCGATGAGTGGGGCAAAGGTGAGGGTTACGCAATTGCCATACGACTCTTTTGAAAACCATAGCTCGCTGATGTATGGTATGCTTTTGACTGTTGCATTATCGGAGTAGGCAAAAGGAAAAGATATAGTTTTTTTATCGTTTGCTGTTCCTGTTGCTGATTTCGATGTTGTAGCCTTAGCTTCAAAAGGACTATATCCGAAGAAACGGTAGCTGGTGGCGGAATAATCCCAATATTTTATTGTTTGTGCAGAGGATAGGTTTGGGTTGTTGATGCCAACATATTCCCATCCTGTAGTGTTGGTTGCCGTTGTACCTGTAGACCCTGTATTAAATTCCACCTTATATCCATCCATCACAAGTTGTGGCGATGATGGACCAGCAGCATC
>OQWM01000401.1_pt1 | contig 27205 bp, 26 predicted proteins | sample 1691531 | NCBI WGS metagenome assembly OQWM01 (sample SAMN03418257, study PRJEB22391) | human gut metagenome | biome: human-gut; feature: organic feature; material: feces | host: Homo sapiens | place: Tanzania | collected 2013-01
GGAACATCGTGTTGTGATAGCCCTGATCCACAATGAATTCGGGGCGGAACTTGTAGCCTGCCCACTTTTCGAACTTTTCAAGGATGTAGGGGCTGACGCTGGCGCTGTAGCCGAACCATTCGACAAACTTCTCGCGCTTCTGGTCGTCAAAGGTCAGCGTGAACTGGTGGAAGAAGGTGGTGAACCGCACCACGTCAATGTGGGGGTTTTCCTCGCACCAGCGGCGCAGCTTTTCTTTTACATACGCCTGCGTTTTGGGCTGGCGCACATCGTAGGTCAGCTGATGGGGGGTATCCTTCCAGTCGTTGGTCAGGAAGTTGTACATATGTACGGGGTCCCAGATCAAAAACGCCAGAAAGCTGACCGTGTACTCGTGGTAGGGAACGGTTTCGATCTCGACCTCGCCGGTCGGCTCATCGAAGAACCATTTGTCAGTGGGAACGACCTCGCCGGTCGTGCGGTCGATGACCTCCCACCAGCGCTTGGGGTCGTCCAGCGTGTTGACCTTGAGCTGCTGGGTATGGAACCCATCCATCAGGCGGATGCGCAGCTTGGTGCTGCGTGCGGTGTGGCGGTCACTGATCAGATACTCCTGCTGGACCTCGTCGGGGTTTGCTTCCGCCCAGGCGTTGTCCTTGCGGGTCGTATAATAGGTAGCATATTTTTTTGCGGGATCCTGCAAAAGCTCTGCCGGCATTTCCGTGCCGTCACAATCGCGCAGGGCGTCGGCTCCCAGCAGATTTTTCAGGCGCAGGGTCTCCTCAACGACGTCTGCGTCCGTGGGAAGTGTCAATCTTCCGAACTGCTCCATTTTCGTGTCCCTTTCCGATCCGGGCGCTGCGGGCGTTGCCTGCTGCGCCGGACGTTCTTTCTTTACCAACATCATACCTGTTTGGCAGACACTTGAACAGAGGGTTTCTTGTTGTGCATTTGCACTATCTTGCTATTTTCGGTAAATTTTAACGCACCTTTTTTAAACAAACAGAATAGTGAACAAAAACAAGCAACATCTATTGTGCAAGATGCACATTGCTGTATAGATTTAGCACACTAAAGAGCAAAAAATACGGAAAACGTGCAATTTTTGATAAAATAGCATTGCAACATCGTTTTAAATGCGTTATAATAATAACAATTTGGCATCGCTGCTACGTCATTTCTTGTTATATTTTGCTTTTTATTTTACTTATGTTGCGTTTCAGATTTTAACCATTTTGTCATAATTTGAAAAAGGTGGTTTTCCTATGAATACACGGTACGAGTTCGATATGGATGTTCCTCCGCGCGAGGCGATCCGGCTGATGTATGTCAGCAAAAGCCGCTTCGGCGGAGATTGGAACTCCGTTCCGCACACACACTCCTGCACAGAGGTGTTTTACTGTGTGAACGGGCGCGGTCAGTTCAATGTCGAGGGTAAAATGCTGGACGTTGCGCCCGATGATATGGTCATTGTAAACCCGCGCACCCAGCACACCGAGTTAAGTTACCAAGCCAACCCCTTGGAGTACATCGTGCTGGGCATTGAAGGCGTGGAGGTACTGTTTAACCAAAAGGATCAGGGCTATACGATGGTGAAATGCGCCTCGATGCGGGAGGATCTTTTGGGGCTTACCAAGATCCTGCTGAAGGAGATCGACGCGCGTGAGGATGGCTGTGAGATGATCTGTCAGGATTTAACAGAGGTGCTTCTGGTCAAAATTGTGCGCAGTGCTTCGCTGTCTCTGCGTATCAGCAAGCCGCCGTCTGAAAGCAAAGAGTGCGCCGCCGCCAAGCGCTACATCGATGAAAATTACAGCCGTGCCATTACGCTGGACACGCTGGCAGAGGTTGCCCACGTCAACAAATATTATCTTTCGCATTCCTTTAAAAAGGAATATGCGACTTCTCCCATTGATTACCTGATAAAGCGCCGCATTACCGAGGCAAAGGCGCTGCTGACCAGCACGGATTTCAGCCTGACCCAGATTGCAGAGCAAATCGGCTTTGGCTCGTTGGCGTATTTTTCCAAGTGCTTTCACAAGGTCGAAAACATCAGCCCGAACGAATATCGCAAGACCGCCAAGAAAAAACCTACCTGACAAGCGCTGCGTTACGCTGACACGAACCCGCACAGCAACACAGCCCAGCAGACAGCCAGCAGCCCAGCAGCACCGCTATTCCGACCACCGCTATCCCGACGATACCACATCCCTCTCCTGTATTTCGCTAAATTTATCTTTAGCGAATTTTTGTGTTTGGGTGATCTTAGCGCTGTAAACGACGACGCCAGTCCGTTGAACGTTGTCCCGTCCGCCTGCAAACGCAGCAGCCGAAAAGCCCTCCCTGCCGCCATATAAAAACAAAAAGGTATCCGCCGTACCGGGAAATCCCTGTACGGCGGATACCTTTTATACCAGGAGCTTGTGTTTATTCTTCTATGGTGATTCTTGTAATAACCGGCATATCGATCGGTTTATTCCAAGTTTCGGCACCGTAGGTAGGCTGGCTGGCGATGGCATCCAGCACATCAAAGCCGCTTTCCATCTCGCCAAACGCCGCATAGCGACCATCCAGCTTGTGGGCGTCCTTATGCACCACAAAAAACTGGGTACCTGCTGTGTCGGGGTCATCGTCGCGCGCCATCGAAAGCGCACCGCGGATGTGCTGCAAGGGGTTGGGTACACCGTTTTCGGCGAACTCCCCTTTTATATGCCAGTCGCTGTCGGTCATAATGTCGTTGTCCGGCGAACCGCCCTGAATGACATAGTCCTTGACAATACGGCACCAGCACAGTCCGTCATAGAAGCCGCTTTTTGCGACCTTGACAAAGTTTGCCACCGTGATGGGGGCATATTCAGGATACAGCGTGAACACCATATCCCCGAAATCCTTCGTTTCAATCGTGCAGCGCATCAGGAAACCTTCACATCCTTGAAGTACAGACCGCCGGAGGCATTCATAAAGTAGCCGCTGATGTTGTCGTGCATCAGGTAGCTGTTGGACTTGTAGTACAGCGGCAGGCAGGCGTAATCATTGGAGACGATCGCATCCGCCTGCATGGTCAGCTCGGCTGCCTTGGCAGGGTCGCTCTCGGACATGACCTGCTCGACCAGTGCGTCATAGTCAGCGTTGGAGTAGAAGGCGTTGTTGGTGGAGTCGCCGGTCTTGAACAGGGGCAGGAAGCTCATGGGGTTGACATAGTCAGCGCTCCAACCCATGGCGCAGACCTCGTAATCGCCCTTGACGACACTGTCGTAGAAGATGCCCCAATCGGCAGAGGAAACCTCGACGTTGATGTTCAGGTTGTTCTTGAACATTTCTGCCATAGCTTCGACAATTTTCTTGACGGTATCGTTGTCATAGTAGCTCAGGTGCAGCGTGGGGAAGCCTTCGCCGTTGGGGTAGCCTGCCTCGGCAAGCGCTGCCTGCGCAGCCTCGACATCCGCAGTAGCGGACAGACCGTAGTCGCTGCGACCTTCGGTGATATCCTTGCCGTCTACAACGTAGCCGGGGGCAAGGAAGCTGTAAGCGGGCTGGGCATCGACCTGCACAACGTTGTCGATGATGGACTGGCGGTCAATGGCAAGGCAGAGCGCCTTACGAACCAGAGGATCGTCAAACGGAGCGGCAGAGCAGTTGATGTTGTAGTAGACGGTGCCGTAGCTGGGGCTGGTCTGCACACCGGCCTTGTCTGCCTTCAGGCGGGCGTAGTCGGAGGACGGGATGGAGATCACACCGTCAACCTCGCCGGACTCATAGGCAGTCAGGGCGGTAGCCTGATCGAGGACATAGCGGAAGGTCAGCTTGTCCAGCGTGACGCTGTCGGCGTTCCAGTAGTTCTCGTTCTTTTCGAGGATGACGTTCTCGTTCATGCTCATACCGGTGACCTTGAAGGGACCGTTGCCGACATAGGTTTCTGCCTTGGTAGACCAGGCATCGCCGTTGGCTTCTACGGTGGCTTTCTGGATGGGGTCATACACCCACATGCTCAGCACATCGATGAAGTAAGAGGTCGGCTGCTTGAGGGTGATCTCCAGCGTCTTGGCATCGACTGCCTTTACGCCCAGATCCTCTGCCGTGCCGGTGCCGTCATAGAATTCCTGCGCACCCTTGATGTAATCCGTGACCATGCTGACATACTGTGCGCCGGTGGCGGGGGTCAGAACGTGCTGGATGGAGTAGACAAAGTCCTCGGCGGTCAGGTCGGTGCCGTCGCTCCATTTCAGACCGTCACGCAGGTGGAAGGTGTAGGTCAGGCCGTCGTCGCTGATATCCCACGTTTCGGCACAGCCTGCCACAACGGCACCGGTGCTGTCATAGGTGACCAGACCCTCGAAGCAGTTCAAAATCACATACTGCGCAAAGGAGTTGTTGGTCACGGTGGGGTCCAGACCGTCCGGAATGTTGTTCAGCACAAACGTCATTTCCTGAGTGGCAGGCTCTGCCGAGGTCACTGCGGAGGCAGGCTCACTGGCAGCGCTGGAAACATCGGCGATGTTCTGGGGCTGGCTGTTGCCGCCGCACGCACTGAGCAGCGAAACAGCCATTGCGCCGGCAAGTACGGCGCTGAAAGCTTTCTTTTTCATGGTATTCCCTCTCTCTACAAATTTATGTTTAACGCAAGACGCGGTAAACCTTAGTACAAATGGCACGCCACAAAATGCCCGGGGGCAGCCTCCTTCATCGCGGGGGTCTGCTCGGCACAGATGGGCTTGGCGTAGGGGCAGCGGCTGCAGAAGCGGCAGCCGGGCTTCGGGTTGACCGGGCTGGGCAGGTCGCCCTCAATGCCGGCGTTTTCCTGTGTGCGGGCAAGCTTGGGGTCAGCCACCGGAATACAGCTTAAAAGCCCTTGGGTATAGGGGTGCAGCGGGTGGTCGTAAATTTCCTTTGCCTCGCAGGTTTCCACCAGCTGCCCCAGATACATAACGCCCACATCATCCGATACATAACGTACCATCGACAAATCGTGTGCAATAAACAGGTAGGATGTACCCTCTGCCTGTTGGTAATCGCGCAGCAGGTTTACGATTTGTGCCTGAATGGAAACATCCAGCGCGGAAATGGGTTCGTCGCAGATCACCAACTCCGGGTTCAGCACAAGGGCGCGGGCAATGCCGACGCGCTGGCGCTGACCGCCGGAAAATTCGTGCGCATAGCGTCCTGCGTGTTCGGCGGTAAGCCCCACGCGCTCCAGCATGGCAAAAATTTTGTCGTCCATATCCTTGCGGGACTGGCAGATATGGTGCGCCTTCAGCGGCTCGGCGATGATATCCCGCACTGTCATACGGGCGTTCAGCGAGGCGTAGGGGTCTTGAAAAATCATCTGCATTTTGCGGCGGATCGGCTGCAGCTGGCGCTGGCTCATATGGGCAATGTCCTGCCCGTCCAGCAAAATTTTGCCGGCGCTCGGCTCATAAATGCGGATGACCGTGCGCGCGCAGCTGCTTTTGCCGCAGCCGGACTCCCCTACCAGCCCCAAGGTGCGTCCGCGGCGCAGGGTAAAGCTGACATCGTCCACGGCGTGAACCTCTGCCTTGCCGCCAGCCGGAAAAAACTTTGTCAGATGCTCGACCTGCAAAATCGGCTGTTCCATTTACCCGGCACCTCCTTTCGCCTTGGCTAGTTTTTCATGCAGGGGGTTGCCCTCTGCGGGAGCATCGGGCTGCAAAAGCCAGCAGCGGGCGCTGCGGCTGCCCACCTCCACAAAAGGCGGACACTCCTGTGCGCAGATGTTGCGGGCATAGGCACAGCGGGAAGCGAAGGGACAGCCCTTGGGCGGGCGGGTCATATCCGGCGGGCTGCCGGGTATGGATTGCAGCCGCTCGTTTTTGTCCTTGTTCAGCCCCGGCACCGATGCCAGCAGCCCCATGGTGTAGGGATGCAGCGGGTTCTCAAACAGGTCATAGATATCCGCCTGCTCCATAACAAGCCCGCCGTACATCACGACCACACGGTCGCAAAGCTCGGCAACCACGCCCAAATCGTGGGTGATAAAGATAATGCTGGTGCCGTATTCCTGCTGTAAAGCGCGCATTTGCTTCAAAATCTGGTGCTGTATCGTTACATCCAGTGCCGTGGTGGGTTCGTCCGCAATCAGCAGGTCGGGGTGGTTGGCAAGCGCCATAGCGATCATAACACGCTGGCGCATACCGCCCGAAAACTCGTGCGGGTAGGCTTTCAGCCGCTTTTCCGCTTCCGGGATGCGCACATCCTTGAACAGCTGCAAGGTCTTTTCCTTCAGCTCGTCAGGCTTGATGTCGGGGTGATGCACCCGAATCATCTCCGCCACCTGCTTGCCCACCGGAATCAGCGGGTTCAGGCTGGACATCGGATCCTGGAACACCATCGCAATTTTCTGCCCGCGGATTTCCCGCATCTGGCGGTCGCTGACCTTGGTCAGGTCGGTACCCTCAAATTCCACCTTTCCGCTTTTGATGCGCGCTGTGTCCGCCAGCAAACGCAGCACAGACATGGAGGTCACGCTCTTGCCGCTGCCGCTCTCACCCACGATGCCCAAAATTTCGCCCTTATGCACCGTAAAGCTGACACCGCGCACGGCTTGTACTTCTCCGGCCGAGGTCATAAACGAGGTTTGCAAGTCCTCGACCCGTAAAATCGGTTCGCTCATTGGGATTCCCCTTACTTTTTCAATTTCGGATCCAGCGCGTCGCGCAGACCATCGCCCACAAAGTTGAAGGCGAACATAATGGCGCAGATCATCAACGCCGGGAACAGCAGCTCATGCGGGCTGGTGCGCAGATTGGCCGAGGCATCGTTGCACATTGTGCCAAGGCTTGCCAGCGGCGGCTGCAGACCGATGCCCAGATACCCCAAAAACGCCTCCATAAAAATGGCGGAGGGGATCAGCATCGTCATGGTGACCAGAATGGAACCCAATGCGTTGGGGATCAGATGCTCCAGCAGGATCGTCTTGGGCGAGGAGCCGATGGTCTTGGCAGCCAGCACAAATTCCTGCTGCTTCAGGCTTAAAATCTGCCCGCGCACCACGCGCGCCATATCGACCCAGTAAACGCTGCCCAGCGCCACAATAATGCTTTGCAAGCCGGAGCCAAGCACCTGCATAATCAAAATTACATACAAAGTCAGCGGAATGGTGGAGATAATATCCACAATACGCATCATCACGGTGTCCACAGCGCCGCCCGCGTACCCGGCAATGCCGCCGTACAAAATGCCGATCAGCATATTGACCAGCGTCGCCATCAAGGCAACCATCAGCGAAATGCGGGTGCCGTACATCAGGCGGGTCAGCACATCACGCCCCAAGGAGTCCGTACCCAATACGTACGAGCCATTGTGGATGAGCCGCGAAGGGTAAATGTTGCCGGTGGCTTCGTCCGCCACAACGTAGGTGCTGCCGCCGTAGTACAGCGCCACCTCGGTGCCTCCGGCATCGTAGATGGTCATGCTCTTGGCGTCCTCCTCGCGCACGCGCTTGAGCTGCCCCTGCAGCTTGCCGTGTTCATCCACGCGGACGAGCTTGAGCGCCGTGGTAATATAAAGGTACCCGCCGTCCGGTGCCTGATAGACCTTCATGATCGGCGGAATGTTGACGACCTCCAGATTCTGCTGGGCGTAGTCATAGGCGGTAAAAAACGGTCCGACCAGCGCAAACAGCGCCAGCACCAAGATCAGGATAAACCCGGCGATGGCCGTGGGCTTGTGCCGAAAGCGGAACCAGACATCCCCGGCAAAGGTGCGGCTTTTCGACCAGATTTTTTCACGGTCGGCGGTCTGCGCTGCCAGTGGTTCCCACTTGTTTTGTGCGGTGATTTCTGCCATAGTCCCTCTCCCCCATTATGCGTCGAACTGAATGCGCGGGTCGATCAGGCAGTAAAAGACATCGACCAGCAGCACCATCGCCATCAGGAACGCCGCAAAAAATACGGTAACGCCCATAATGGTCGTGTAGTCACGCTGTGTAACGCTGTTGACAAAATAGTACCCAATGCCGGGTATTGCAAAAATCTTTTCAATAACAAAGCTGCCGGTCAAAAGCCCTGCCACCGTGGGTCCCAGCACCGTAATGACCGGGATCATGGCATTGCGCAGCGCGTGTTTGGTGACAACGGCAAATTCTGTCAGCCCCTTGGCGCGGGCGGTGCGGATGTAATCCTGCCCCATAACCTCCAGCAGGCTGGAGCGCATCAGACGCGCCAGATAACTGACCGAGTACCCGCCCATTGCCACAACGGGCAAAATGTAGCTTTTCCAGCTGTCCAGACCGAAGGTCGGCAGTACATTGAGCTTGAAGGCAAACACATAAATCAGCACCGAGGCGATGACAAAGGACGGTATCGTGACGCCGATGGTCGCCACCGCCATAAGCAGCATATCCTGCCAGCGGTTGTTTTTCAGCGCTGCCAGAATACCCATGGGGATGCTGGTCAGCAGCACAAAAATCAGGGTGACCAAGCCCAGCTTAGCAGACACCGGTGCGCCCGTGGCGATAAAATCGTTGACCGTCTTGCCTGTATATTTATACGAAGGTCCCAAATCGCCGTGCAGCAGGTTGCCCAGATAATTGACAAACTGCACCGGCATAGGCTGATCCAGCCCATACTTGGCCTCCATCGCCGCCAGAACCTCCTCCGACATACCCTTGGGGTTGGTAAACGGTCCACCGGGTATCGCGTGCATCAGGGTAAAGGTCAGCAGAATGATCATAAACATGGCCACCAGCATGGTTCCGATGCGTTTTACAATGAATTTCAGCATTTGGTTCCCCTCTTTTTCGCCAAACGATTTGCATCCGTGTTCGGCGCGGCGGGAAAATGTTTGCCCACAGCGCACATTTGTTTTTAGCATAAAGGCGCCGCCCGGATCACGACGGCGCCCTTTTGTTTGGAATATGTCGGTATTATACACCGAACGGAAACGATTGTCACCCTTTTTTGCAATAAAATACAGGATTCTGTACGGTTGCACAAAGAATTTCGAACATCTCGTTTTACTTTTGTTCTTTAATGCCTTAAAGTGGTTTGTGTGTCAATTTTGTTTATATATCCTTGCGCTATATGCAACACTCAGCACGTGCCGCAGCTGCCCAAAAAGGTGCGCTGCTGCCTTATAGCCATTCATACGCAAGGCGCGGTGTGCCGTCATCCGTAAGAATGACCCCGCAATAGCGGAACCCGTTTTTGGCAATGGCGCGCTGCATAATTTGGTTGTCCTTATGGGTGTCTATGCGCAGATGACCGCACTGCGTTTTGGCAAACGCCACCGCTTGGTTCAGCACGCCGTGACGTGTGCCATCGCCTGCCACCCGGTGCAGGGTGGCATACAGCGCGTCCGACAGCCACGCACCGTCAATTTCTGCGTAGGTCGGGTCATCCCCGAGGATCAGTGCAAACACGGCGTGAACCCCGTCATCCTCCTGCACATACAACTGCCCCGCTGCTATATCACGGCGCAGCGTACTTTGGGCAGGCGTACCTTCCTTCCATTGGGTCGGGTTGCCGGTGTTGCGCATAAATTGCCGCGCGTAGGCGTAAATTTCCAAAATGCGCGGCAGATCATCCAAGTTTGCCTTTCGTATCAACGCAAATCCCCCTTAGTCCTCGGTACAGCCCGCTTTATTTGACGATATTCTTGACCCAGATGCCCTTTTTCAGCAGCACAAAGCCGATAACGCACTTGATCAAATCGAGGGCGTTCGCCACCAGGAACACCGTAACGATCGGCATGGAAGTAAAATGCGCCAGCACATAGGCGACCGGCACCGTGACGCCGCAGGTAAAGCAGCTGTCAAACAGGAAGGTAATAAAGGTTTTTCCGCCGCTGCGCAGCGTAAAATAAGCGCAGTTGGCAAAGCCGAACAGCGGCATGCACAGCGCCACCGCGCGGATCAATTCGGTGGACAGCAGACGGATGGATTCCTCGGTGTTGTAAATCTGCGGGATCAGCGGCGCGCACAGGCTCAAAAGCGAACCCATAACCACGCAGCTCATTACGCTCAGGCTCAGCATACGCCAAGCGGTACGGCGCGCACCCTGCATACGGTCGGCACCCAGTTCCTGCCCCACCACGATGGCCGTGGCGTTGCCCAGCGAGAGAAACACCTCGTTGAAAATCTGCGAGATGGTGTTGCAGATGTTCAGCGCCGCAACCACCTGTATGCCGCGTACCGAGTAGCATTGCAGTAAAATTGCCTGTCCCATGCCCCACATCAGCTCATTGAGCAGCAGCGGCATGGAGCGCAGCAGGATATTTTTGGCAAGCTCTGCCGGAATGTGCATACTGGCATAGACGCCTTCAAAAAACGGATAGCGCTCCAAGCTTCTGTGGGCGCCCACCACCACAACAGCAAGCTCCACAAAGCGGGAGAGAACCGTGGCAACTGCCGCGCCCGCCACACCCATACGGGGGAAGCCGAACAAGCCGAAAATCAGCAGGGCGTTAAACACAAAGTTGACGACCATGGCAATCATACTTGCCTTCATCGGCAGCACGGTCTGACCGCTCTCACGCAGGGTTCCCGCATAGCATTGTGTCAGGGCAAAGGGCACCAGACCTACCAGCATAATGCACAGATACTGCCACGCATAGCCCAAGGTTGCTGCCGCGTCGGCGGGCGCCGTGTCCGCTGCAATATAGGCGCCAATCAGGTTCTTGCCTGCAAACCCGAACAGCAGCATCCCGCCCACGGTAATGATTGATGCCACCAGCAGCTTAAACCGGAAGGTATGCCGCACACCCTCCATATCACCGCTGCCGAAATACTGTGCGCCAAACAGCCCGGCGCCGGAGGTACTGCCCCAGATCGCAAGGTTGTACACAAAAATCAATTGTCCCACAATGGCAACGCCGCTCATGGGCAGGGTTCCCACCTGCCCGACCATAACGTTGTCCAGCAGGCTGACAACGTTGGTCAGGGTATTTTGCACAATGATGGGCAAAACCACCGCCAGCACATGACGGTAGAAATTTTTATCGCCGAAAATGCACTCTCGCAGTGTGAGCTTTTCGGTTTTTTCCATGTCAGATTTTCTCCTTACTTTTCTTGCGTGCGATTACTGCTCCATCGTGGAGATGTCGGTGCCGAAATACTTCTCGCTCAGTTCCTTCAGCTCGCCGGACTCACGCATTTCCTCGATCGCCTTGTCCACCGCCTCGCGCAGGCTGGCAGAATCCTCGCCCTTGCGCAGGGGAATTGCCACCTTGTTGGCTTCATCGGTCAGCACGGCAATCTTTGCCTTGGCATCGGGGTGTTCCTTCATATAGTCGTAGTAGGTCATTTCCGCATTCAGGGTCGCGTCAATGCGCCCGCTGAGCAGCAGTTCAAAGGTCTGGTTCAGATCATCCACGCCGGTGACCTCCGCGCCGTATTGCTCTGCCAGCTGGGCATAGGTGCTGCTGATGGTGTTGGCGGTGTGCTTGCCCTTGAGATCCTCCAGCGTATGGATGGTGTCGTTGTCGCTGCCCACAATGACCGCCGTGCGGTTGTAGGCATACGGGGTGGAAAAGTCGTATTTTTCGCTGCGTTCCTCGGTAATGTCCACGCCGTTGACCATGATGTCATAGCGCCCGGCATCCAGACCTGCCAGCAGACCGTCCCATTCGCCCTCCACAAAGGTGGGGGTAACGCCCAGCTTTTCGGCGATTTTGGTGCCGACCTCCACATCGTATCCGACCAGATTGTCGTTTTCATCGTGGTAGGTCCACGGCGCCCAGGTGCCCTCCATGGCGATAACGATGGTGCCGCTCTCCTGGATGCGGGCAAGCTGATCCTTGCCGGTGGTTTCGGTCTTGCTGCTGCAGCCTGCCAAAACGGCAGTCATACCGGCGGCGAGCAGCATGGCGGACAATTTCTTAGCAAATACTTTCACAATAAACTCCTCTGTTTGTAATTTTGTAAAAACTCCTGCGTCCGGGGTTGAACAGGATTCGTAAAGAACGTTTCTGCGTCATTTTGTTCTACAATAACGCCCCCGTCCATAAAAATAACGCGGTTTGCCGCGTGGCGGGCAAAGTCCATCTCGTGGGTGACGACCAACATCGTGCGCCCCTCCTGCGCCAGCTTGCGCATAACGGCCAGCACCTCGCCGGTCAGCTCCGGGTCAAGCGCTGAGGTCGGCTCATCAAAATAGATGATCTCCGGGTCTGCGGCGATCGCACGGGCAATCGCCACACGCTGCTGCTGCCCGCCCGAAAGCTGGCTGGGGTAGGAATCGGCACGATCCTCCATGCCGACCTCCACAAGGGCTGCGCGTCCGATTTCCTCCGCTTGGGCGCGGGGCATTTTGCGGGCGATGATCAGCCCCTCTGTCACATTTTGCAGCGCCGTTTTGTTGGCAAACAGGTTGTAGTTCTGGAACACAAACCCCGTGCGGCGGCGCAAAGCATTGATATCCGCACGGCTTGCGCTGTGCAGCGCCAGCTGCTTTTCGTCAAACAGCATCGTGCCGGCGTCCGCGCGCTCCAAAAAGTTCAAGCAGCGCAGCATCGTCGTTTTTCCGCTGCCGCTGGAGCCGAGAATCGCCACCACATCGCCCTTGTTTACATCCAGGTCAACGCCCTTCAGAACCTCCAGCGTACCAAAGGATTTTTTCAAATTGCGAACCTGCAGCATGGTATCAACTCCTTTGTGCGCCGTGTTGGTTCAGCTTTTTTTCGCCCCAAGCCTGCAGACGGGTCAGCACCGTGCAGAACAAAAGGTAGACTAGACCGACCTCTATGTACAGTGCCAGCGGCTCATAGGTTCTTGCCACAATGCGCTGGGTGGTCATAAACATTTCCGTCACCGTGATGTTGGCTGCCAGCGAGGTATCCTTAACCATGGCAATCAGCGAGCTGGCCAGCGTAGGAAACGCCGTGCGCAGCGCCTGCGGCAAAATGATGCGCCGGATGATCTGCAGATAGCTCATACCCACGCACTGCCCTGCCTCCAACTGCCCGCGCGGCACCGATTCCAGCGCTGCGCGGATCGTTTCGGCACAATAGGCGCCCTCGTTGATGGAAAACACCAGCACCGCCGCCGGAAACGGTTCAATCAAAATCCCGACGCCGGGCAGCCCGTAAAACACCACAAACAGCTGCACCAGAACCGGCGTGCCGCGAATGATCCAGATATACAGCCGTGCCAGTTTTTCCAGCACCGGCACATGAGCAAACTGCACCAACGCCACCGTGACGGCAATAATCAACGCAAATCCGAAGGACAAAATCGTCAGCGGAATGGTGACCGTAAGCCCCGGCAGCAAAATTGTGCCGAAGGAATTTATCAGAATGCGCGCCAAACGCTCTGTCATAGCTTTCCCCTTTCCCGTTTCGTTTTGACCCAAAAACGCACGGCTCGTCCAATGTCAAGCCATGCGTTTTCAGGCAGCATTTTATTCGGCGCCGCGCCTTGCAAAGACAACGGCGACTGTCTTAAACAGAATTCGGATATCACCCCAAAAAGTCCAGTTGTCGATGTAGGTCGTATCCAGCTTTACGACTTCCTCGAAATCCTCGATGCTGCTGCGTCCGCTGACCTGCCACAGCCCGGTAATGCCGGGCTTCATGCTCAGGCGGCGCTTGTGGTGGCTTTCGTACTGTTTGTACTCGTCCAGTGTCGGCGGGCGGGTACCCACCAAGCTCATAGGTCCGCGCAGCACATCAAAAAACTGCGGCAGCTCGTCGATACTTGTCTTGCGGATGAACTTGCCCACCTTGGTAATGCGGGGGTCGTCCTGCATTTTGAACATAAGCCCCGTCATCTCGTTCTGGGACATCAGCTCTTTTTTGCGCTCCTCGGCATCCATGTACATACTGCGCAGCTTGTGGATATAGAATTCGCGACCGTTGAGTCCCACACGCTTTTGCTTAAAGAACAAGGGACCCGGGCTTTCCAGCTTGAGCGGAATCGCCACGATGGCAATGATGGGGATGCTGATGATGCAGCCCACAATACTGCCCACAATATCCAGCGCACGCTTCAGAATCTGGTCGGTTATGCTCAGCTCCACCGTGCCGATGGTTACCATATTATGTCCCGCACAGCGTCCCAGCGTGCGGCTCATACGGGCGGCACTGGTTTCGCTGCAGCAATCCTGCTCCAAGCGGTTCAGCGTGGGCAGGCTGAAATGCACCGTAAGCCCCATGCTCTCCATCTCCTCAAGGAACGGAACAAAGGAACTTCCGCTGTCCATCGGGATATCCACATAGACCTCATCCAATGCCGTGCGGCGCAGCCAGTCCATAAAACCGGCGTAGTTGGCAGCGATGGGAACCCCCGCAATTTCATGCCCGATCTCGTCGTCGGTCGCCTCGGGAATCGCCAATCCCACAATGCGGTTGGACCAATCCTGATACAGATCATGAATCATATTCTCCGCATGGTCGGCGGTCGTAATAACGCCCACCAAACTTTGCAGCCCCCGCATTTTGTAGGTGTTCTTCAACACTTCCTTGAGCGCAGCATGGGTAGCGGTCATTGTGAAAATGTTGATGACCGGCACAAACAGCAAAAAGTAGCGGGAATCCAGCATAGCTGCCTTTGTCATGGCAAGCCCTGCGGAATTGATAAGTCCCAACAAAAGGTTGAATTTTACTGCTTTGACAAAATCGCGCCGCAGGGGGCGGGCGACAATGTCCCCTTTCTGGTCAGTCAAAAAGAACGAGCAGATATATGCCAGCGTCAGCAGCAGCATCGCCCACAGAAAATCGCCGGATTCATATTCCCGCATTTTTCCTAGTATGCCGTCAATAATTCCCCATGCCAGCCCGATGCTGATAATCAATCCGATAATATCCGCTAAGAAAACCCCGATATATTGGATTTTTTCTCTCCTGTTGTTCATTGTCCTTCTCCCTGTATTTTCGTTATTGCACGTGGCATTCACATCAATTCACAGTTCATATGATTTTATCATAAATTCACCACTTTTTCAAGTAAATATTTTATTACAGTCTTGTCGTCATATACGCCCGTCTTACTTGCCAAAAGCTTCTTACTTCTGGTATAATAAGAAAAAATCATGGGGGAGGACTTCTCTTGTTTGAATTTGCGAATTTTCTGCTGTTTGGGCTGTTTGCAGCAGGCTCAATCAGTCTGCTGCCTGTCATAAGCCGTAAGCAATCTGTCCGCGCTTGGTGGAGTGACGAAGCACTTTTGTTCGGCAACTGGGGAATTGTCTACCGTGAAAAGCTGGGGCGTATTTGTTTTTATGCCGCTTTGGGTCTTTATGAGTTTGCCATGTTGTTTTGCTACAGCTCGGTAAAATGCTTGGCACCCGAACTTATGGATTCCTTTTTGGATGTTCTCAGCAATGGTGTCGCGGTTCTTCTGGCAGTAAAGATTCTTCTGGGGACACGATATGCCGGTCAGAGCTTATTGGTCTCCGGCATACTGTATTTTATTGCTCGCTGGGTACATTTTAACGCCCACTATATCTGGTGGATTTGGCTCGTATTTTTCATTCTTGCCTGCAAGGATGTTTCGATCACCCTCTCGATGAAGATTTTGCTTGCAACCGGCATTCCTACATTTTTGCTTTTCTCGATCCTGTGGGCTTTCCGCTGCATCCCGGATTACTCCAGCGATGGTCGTATGGCGTTCGGTACGGTTCATCCCAATGTGGCCAGCGGCATTCTGCTGGGATTTCTTCTGGCTTGGCTGATAATCAAACGCCGCCATCTTAGCTGGAGTGATATCGCCATAACCGGTCTCTATATGGTCTTTTGTGAAATTTTTCCGCATTCCCGAACAGCCTTTGGCGCCGCCGCCGTTTTGCTCGTCCTTTTACTGATTGTCAAGCTGTTGGAAAGTCGAAACCGTCTGCGCCCTGCCGGCAGACTCTTCGCCGGCTTGCTGACCACCTGTGTACCGCTGACATGCTTTTTGAGCTTTTGGCTTCCCGTGCTTTTTAATGATGCTGCTTCTCCGCTCAACCCTTTCGTGGCGAAATTAAACATCGCATTGACCGGACGCATTCATCTGACTGCGCTTTCCATGGAATACTACCCCATCAAGATTGCCGGGCAGATGCTGGATCGTATGCAGGCAAACGATTTGTATCTGGATAACGTGTACGCCTATATGCTGTACGCACTGGGACCCGTTATGCTATTTCTTTGCTGCTGCCTTGTTATGTATGCCATTTATCAGTATGCGCGGATGGGGCAGTGGGTAATCACCTGCTGCTTTATCGCCATGGTTGCCTACAGCTTTGCCGAGAACCAGGTCTTGCGCTTGCAGGTAGCCCCTCTCAACTTACTTTTGGTCGGTGCAGTCTTTGCCTTGCCCGCAAAACGCTGGTTGCCCGACACACAGGATGCATAAAAAACTCCGCACACGAAGCAATCGTGTGCGGAGTTTTTTTGCGCAGCCTTTTCCGTTTACGCCAACCCCAGCGTAATGGCGTTGACCGCCTCGGTCAGGCTTACGACATTGCTGCGCGAGGCGAATCCCAAGGTTGTTCCGTTCAGCGTGACCAGACAGTTTTCGCCGTCATACTGTTGAATTGTCACCGTCAGTTCCGGGTGTTCCTTGTTATCCAGTGTTACGGCAAAGGCAAGCTCCTGCTTTTTATCGGTGGTTTCACGGTTGTATGCACTGATTTTCAGCCCGTCCACCGCCTGTTTCACGGCATCAAAATCCACCTCATCCCCGTTGATGGTGAAGGTATCGCCCTTATGTTCGACCGTATAGGTAGCGCCGTCCACCGTGAACGCCATGCTCTTGACGGCATCCCAATCCAAGGACAATGCCTCGTCAGGGCGCAGTGCGTCGGCACCGGTGGCTGTCAGGTCGTTGTACTCCTCCTCCGTCAGCTTGAAGATGATTTCACTGTCGTTCATACGGGCGTAGCAGGCATCGCCCTTTTTGCCAAGCGCCAGCGTAAAGCTGCCGTCCGTCTTGTCCTGTGTGTACTGCACGGTGTAGGTTACGGTCGGGGTATCCATACCGTAATCGGCAAGGTTTTCCTGCGATGCGCGGTAGGTTGCGTAATCATCGGTAGGCAGCGCTGCCATATCACTGAGGAAATCCTTGATTTTCTGGGTCGAAAGTGCTGTGTAGCTGTCGCCGTCCACTGCATAATAATCGTAGGTGTCGGTGTACAGCGGGGTTGCGTCCGGCAGATACTGCGCGGTAAAAGTCGTTTCCCCGGTTGCCGTGATGCTTGTGATGGTATCATACACCGGCACGCTGTCGGCGCACAGGTATTCGTCGCGGTCGGTGGAAAGCTCGCTCGCCACGTCATCGCTGATCAGATACACCGCGCCATCACCCAAGGTTACATAGCGCTTGCTGTCCATCAACGAGTAGCTGCCGAACTTCACCACCGTGTCACCGTCAGCCGTTGTCAGTGTGACGGTCACCTCCGGCGAATCCAGTCCGTACTGCCCGTAATCCTGCACATCGCCGATCTCAAACCCAGCGTTCAGCGGGGCAAACCGCTGCAAAAGCTCCTGCAGCTTTTCCTGATCCACCGGGAACGCCGCGTCATCGCTCTGCCGCCAGACGTCGTCGGTCTTTTCGTAGGTCAGTGTTTTTCCGCCGGATGTCCAGCTGATTTTGGTCACGCTGTCGGTGTCCAGATCCACAATGTCTTTATCGACGGTCGTGATTTTGTCGATATGCTTCTGCACACCGGTCACCAGCAGAATGACCGCGCAAAGCCCCGCCAGCACGCCCAGCAAGATCAAGAGATTCTTTTGTCGTTTCATACCGTTTTCCTCCTGCGCAGAACCTCGTCAATGCCCAGCATCAGAACCCCCAGCGGGACAATACCGATCAGGCAGGCCTTCAGCCAGTTTGCCGCGCCCGAGCTGATGGTCAGATAGGTGTTGTTCAGGGACTTGCTGCGGATGGATACGGCATCGTTTTTGCCGATCATCCAAGAAAGTGCGTTCATAACCAGATCCATATTCGCACCGGACGAATAGGAATTGTAGGTATCCTCCAGCAGATAGTCGCTTGCCACCCACACCATTTTACCGTCCTGCGCATTCTGCACCGATACCGCCAGCGCGTAAGGTCCGTCGGTGTCGCCGTCCTCTTTTTCATAGGTCGTCATGGCGTAGCCCGCTTTTTTGGCGAAGGACTCTGCCGAGGTAGTCAGCAACGCCGTGGCTTGGCTGCCGCTGACGGTCAGCCCCTGTGCGATCGGCACAATGACGTGATACGCGCCCTCGGTCAAGGGGTCGGTGATTTCAGAGGAAGCAATGTCCGGCATCAGCACATAGGGTGCGCTGAAGGCATAATGCTCACGATCGTTATCAACGACCACGCCCTCGGCAGTGGTCACACCGTAATCCTGCAAAAGGGTTTTGAGGTTCGTCAGTTCGGTTTCCTTTTGCGGACCCGAAAACACCATCAGCTTGCCGCCGTTTTGCAGGTACTGCTGCAAAAGCGTTAATTCCTGCTCGGAAATATCGCTGGTCGGGGCATTGATGAGCAGGGTGTCGCAGTTCTCGGGGATAGAATCCACGTTCAGCAGCGAGAAATCCTCCGTCAATTCATAGTTGCTGCGGGTAAGCTGGCTGCGGAAATTGTCCGACAGCGCCTGCTCGCCGTGACCGCTGAGCAGATATACCTGCGGCAGATCGTCACTGACAACATAGTCGATGGCAGAAGTGATCTGCCCTTCCCCGTCAAAGCTCTGGGATACCGAGCCGGTGGTGTAGTAGGTGCTGCTGTCTACCTTATATATATCGGTATAGGGGATGTAGCGGCTCTTGTCCCCGCACGCAACCACAAGGGAATTGTTGGTGACCTTTTCCTCGGTATACTGCTGGGCAAAGGTCGGGAAGACATCGGGGTCCTTCTTGGTTACGGTAATATGGTCGGAAAGATCCTGATACCGATCCAGCAGCTTATCCAGCACGGTGTTTTCCTTGCCTGCCTGAACGATCCAGTAGATATCCACATCCTTGCTCAGGTTGGTGGCGACCACCTTGGTGTCCGCCGTAAGAGAGTACAGCTGCGACGCGGATATATCGAGTTGGGTATATTTGGAGGGCAGCACCCCCGCCAGCACATTGACCGCCACCAGAATCGCCAGTACGACCACGCCCAGCGCAAAGCTGTATCCGCCTACCTTGGCGGTGCGGGTGGTCAGCGCCTGTTTATTTTGGGCGGTCAGCTGCCGCCATTTTTGCGTAAACTTGTTTTTCATCCGTTATACCTCTTTTTCTCCCAGACCTGCACACAGAGGAACAGGAAAAACACCGCGATGCTGGCATAATATACGATGCCGGTGACATCGAACACGCCGTTGACAAAGGTATACAGCCGTTCAAAAGGTGACAGCTTCTGCATCATATCCGGCACAAGCCCGGTCAGTGCCTCCGACTTGACAAACCAGGTCACCGCAAGCGCCGCAGCGCCCGCCAAAAAGACCCCCAGCCCGGCAACGTCGGAGTTGGTCAGCTTGCGCACCAGCAGCCCCAGCAGGGCTGCCAGAACGACCAGCACGACCACGTTGAACACTTGGGAGGAAATGTAGTTTGCCAGCGTAGCGCTGTAATACAAAAACAGCATGACCACCACGCCGATGCCCGCCGCCATACCTTGGGATTCCGTCAGCGAGGAGATAAACATCCCGATGGCGATCAGTGCCAGCCCCAGACAGATAAAGGCAAACAACGCCCCGTAGGAGGTGGGCAGATACACATTGCCGTAAAACGAAAAGATAAAGGGGTAGGCGCACGCCACCAGCATAGGCAGTACAAAAACCAGCGCCATAGCGAAATATTTACCCAGCACAATATCGGTGGAGGTGATGGGCAGCAGCGAAAGCAGCTGGTCGGTCTTTTGCTTTTTCTCCTCCGCCATAACGCGCATCGTCAGCACCGGCACCAGCCCCACAAAGGCAATACTGAAGGTACCCAGCGCGTACTCAAAGTTTGCCATGGCACTGTTGATGTTATACAGCATCGCCCCGATGCCGATAAATTCCAGCAAAAACGCGGAAAAGACATACGCCATCAGCCCGTGATAATACAGCGAAACCTCATGCTTAAACACCGCTTTCATCTGCTGCATCCTCCTTTCCCGGCAGGGTCGGCTCATTTTCGGTAAGTTCTATAAAGATGTTTTCCAAGTCCGCCTTCTGCGGCGTCATCTGCAAAAGCGGGGTCTCGGCTTTGGCAAAGGCAAAAAAGATCTCCTTGGCAGCCTCGTTGAGTTCCCCGTTCACGGTAAGTGTCGCGCTGCAGGTACCGTTTTCGTTCTCGGTAAATTCCGGATGCCCCGCAATGGGCAGCGCCGCCAGAATGGCAGCCATCTTCTCCTGCGCGCAAGGGGCGCAAAGGGTCAGCTTGCTGCTGTTGGCAAGCGTTTTTTCCAGATTTTGCGGCGTATCAAACGCCACCAGCTTGCCGTGGGCGATAATCAGCACGCTCTCGCAGATCGCCTGCACCTCGCTGAGAATATGTGAGCTTAAAATGACGGTGTGCTTTTGCCCCAGCTCACGGATCAGGTCGCGGATCTCGATGATTTGCAGCGGGTCAAGACCGACGGTCGGCTCGTCCAGAATGATATACTGCGGATTGCCCAGCAGCGCCTGCGCAATACCGACACGCTGGCGGTACCCCTTGGACAGGTTGCGAATCAGCCGATGGCGCATCTCGGTCAGGCGTGTCTCTTCCATCACGCGCGCGACCTCCTGCGGGATCTGCTTGGTCGGCACGCCCTTTGCTTCGGCAACAAAGCTCAGGTATTCTGTCGGTGTCTGCTCGGTGTACAGCGGCGGAATTTCCGGCAGGTAGCCCAGCAGCTTTTTTGCTTCCCTAGCATCCTCAAAGATATCGCGCCCGTCGATGCTCACACTGCCCGCCGTGGCGGCAAGGCAGCCGGTCATAATATTCATTGTGGTGGATTTTCCCGCGCCGTTCGGTCCTAAAAAGCCGTAGATATGTCCGTTTTCGAGCGTGAAGGATATATCGTCCACCGCAGTGAAATCGCCGTATTTTTTGCTCAAGTGTTCCACTGTGATCATATACGCACCTCCTGAAATTTCCATTTCACAATAGCACGCAATTCTGAAAAACATTTGATGAAGCTGTGATTGAAATGTGACAGACCCGTTAAAGAAGCGTGAAACGCCAAACCGGCAGCCCTTAACAGGCTGCCGGTCTGGCGTTGTATGGAAATATTGGAGAGAATGGCAAACTTACTGCTGCGCGTCCTTTTTAATTAGGCTGAGAATTACGGCACCCGCAACGCTGCCCACTGCCAGGGCTGCCACATACAGCAGCGGATGATCCACCACAGGGAACACGAAGATACCGCCGTGGGGTGCGCGCAGTGCGCATCCAAACAGCATGGACAATGCGCCGGAAACCGCAGAACCCACAATGCAGCTGGGCAGTACGCGCAGCGGATCGGCAGCGGCATAGGGGATCGCGCCCTCGGACACAAAGCAGAGTCCCATCACATAGTTGACAATGCCGTTGCGGCGCTCGTCGGGCGTCCACTTTTTGGGGCAGAAGGTGGTCGAAAGCGCGATGGCAATCGGCGGGACCATACCGCCGACCATAACGGCAGCCATAACCTCATAGTTGCCGGATGCCAGTGCCGCCGTGCCGAACACATACGCTGCCTTGTTGACGGGACCGCCCATATCGACGCTCATCATACCTGCCACAATGGCGCCCAGCAGCACGCGGGAGCTGCCGCCCAAGGCGTTCAGCCAATCGGCTACCGCGTTGTTGATGATGCCCATGGCGGGGTTGATGCCGCACATCACGGCGCCCACGATCAGGATGCCGCCCAGGGGGTAGATCAGCATGGGGCGGATGCCGTTCAGGCTGGCGGGCAGCTTATCGGTGATTTTTTTCAGGAACTGCACGATATAACCGGCGGCAAAGCCTGCCAGCAGCGCCGCCAGAAAACCGCTCCCGCGTGCTGCTGGGCGCCATTGTGGCCGCCAGAAAACCGCCGGAAACGCCGGTGGTCTGCCCTGCGGCAAGCCCCGCAAAGTTGGTGCCGTTCATCGCCAGCACGCCGCCCGCAAAGCCTACCGCCAAACCGGGACGGTCGGCGATGGACATAGCGATAAAGCCCGCCAGAATCGGCAGCATATAACCGAAGGCTGCGCCGCCCACCGTCTTGAAGAACGCTGCCACAGGGGTGTTCATACCAAAGTTGGCGGGGTCGATTGTGTAATCATCCAGCAAAAACGCCAAGGCAATCATAATGCCGCCGCCCACTACAAAAGGCAGCATATGCGAAACACCGTTCATCAGGTGCTTATATAGGCTGTGTCCGACGGTATCCCCTGCGCCATCTGTCTGGGCTGCCTTGGCATCGGCATCGGCGTGGAACACCGCCACCTCGCCGTGGGCAACTTTCTTGATCAGCTCCTCCGGCTTGTGGATGCCGTCGTCCACGCGGGCAAACAGCACCGGCTTGCCGTCAAAGCGGGCGGTCTGTACGTTCTTGTCCGCCGCAATGATGATACCGTCGCAGGCGGCGATCTCCTCAGCAGTCAGCACGTTTTTGGCACCGTCCGAGCCGTTGGTTTCCACTTTGGTGGCAAGTCCCAGCTTCTCACCGGTCTTGGTCAGTGCCTCGGCCGCCATATAGGTGTGGGCAATGCCGTTGGGGCAAGCCGTCACCGCCAGAATGCGGTAACCCGTCTGGGGGATCTCCTGCCGGGTAAAGCTCTCCTCGCCGAACTGCGCATCCTCGCGGTCGTCGATGGCCTGCAGGAATTCGGCAGGGGTCTTGGCATCGCGCAGGGTCTGCACAAACTCCTCGTTCATCAGCATCTGCATCAGACGCGCCAGCATATCCATATGCAGGCTGCCGTTTTCGGGTGCGGCAATCGCAAACAGCAGGTCGGTTTTGCCGTCATCCTCGGCGTTGTACTGCACAGGCTCCGCCAAGCGCAGCGCCGCCAAGCTGGGGCGGGTCACGCAGGACGTGCGGGCATGGGGTACCGTGATGCCGTTGTCCACATAGGTCGATGCCTCGTCCTCGCGCGCCAGCAGCGCCTTTTTGTAGGCTGCGGTGTCGGTGATGTTGCCGTGGGTCGCCTGCAGCGCCACCAGCTTGTCCAGAATTTCATCGCGGGTAGAGAGCGCTGCATCCAGCGCAATGGAATGAGCCGTAAACAGTTCCGTGATACGCATAGCTTTTCTCCTTCTTATCGTTGCGTTATATCGTTTCCAGCAGCGCTTCGATATCCTCTTTTTGGGCAAGTCCCAGGCTGAACGCCGTGGCGCTGCCGCAAGCCGTGCCAAGGCGCAGCGCGTAGGCATAATCCTGGGTCTTTTGGTAGCCTGCTACAAAGCCTGCCACCATACTGTCCCCTGCGCCCACGCTGTTGATGACCTTGCCCTTGGGGCAGCCGATGCGGTGGATCGCCCCGTTTTCGTCCCGCAGCATAGCGCCGTCCCCCGCCATACTGACCAGCACATTGCGCGCACCGCGCTTTTGCAGATAACCGGCAGCTTGGGCGATCTCCTCATCGCTGTTCAGCTTGACGCCGACCAGTTCCTCCAGCTCGTGGTTGTTGGGCTTGATCAGGAACGGGTGGTAGGGCAGCACCCTTGCCAGCAGGTCGCGGGTTGCATCCACTACCGTCTGCACGCCGCGCCCCTGCAAGCGCTGCAAGATTTTTTCGTAGGCGTCCTGGGAAAGGCTTGCCGGGATGCTGCCTGCCAGCACCAGAATATCCCCCTCGGTCAGCTTGTCGATTTTTTCTTCAAACGCGCGGCGGGCATCCTCGGGAATGTCGGGACCGGCACCGTTAAGTTCGGTTTCCAGATCTGCCTTGATTTTTACATTGATGCGGGTCATTCCCTGTTTCAGCTGCACAAAATCCGTCTGCAAGCCCTGTGCGGCAAGACCGCGCTCCAGCCATTTGCCGGTTTCCCCTGCCACAAAGCCCAGCGCCACGCTCTCGCAGCCCAGCTGTTTCAGCACGCCGGACACATTGATGCCCTTGCCGCCCAGCACGCAATCCTCCCCGGCTGCGCGGTTCACAGCGCCCACCACCATCGGGTGGTCAATGCGCACCACATAGTCGATGGCCGGGTTGAACGTTACGGTATAAATCATAACTCTGCCTCCTGTACCAGTGTTTGTTTTGCATATTGCGGGCTGGGGCAGCGATCCGTCAAAATTGCGCCGCCCCGCAATTCGGTAATAACCGCCGGATACACACGGGCGAACTTGGTGCTGTCCGCCAGGAACCAGCTTTCGCGGGCACGGCGCACCGCCGTTGCCTTAACGGCGGCTTCCTCCGGGTCGGGGGTCGTGAAGCCCGCCTGCAGGTCCACGCCGTTGGCACCCAGAAACGCCTTGGTGAAGTTGTATGCCTGCAGCGATGCCACTGCCGCCGCGCCCACAATGGCTTCGGTATTGGGGCGAAGCATCCCCCCGGGTACAAAGACCTTGCAGCCCTTTTGCGCCAGCAGCCGCGCGTGGGCAATGCCGTTGGTGACGTAGTGTGCTTCCAGCGCCGGACCCGACAACGCCTGCACCAGCGCCAGTGTGGTGGTACCTGCGTCGATATAGACAAAATCCTGCGGGCGGATCAGTGCGGCTGCCGCCTTGGCAATCGCCCGCTTTTCGGCAATTGCCAAGGACTGCTTGGCGTCCATGGTCGGCTCGTCCGCCAGAAACTGGCTGTCCGGCAGGGTGGCACCGCCATGAACCTTATTGAGTTTTCCCAAACGGTCAAGTTCGGTCAAATCCCGCCGTATGGTGGATTCGCTGGCGTTCAGGGCTTCACACAGCTCCTGCACCGTTGCCGACCGTTTTTCTGACAGCAGGTCGAGAATTTGTGCAAAGCGTTCCTCTGCTAACATCGTATTGCCTCCTATGGATCTGAATGAATGATTTTGGTTGTTTGTGGCTGTTTTTGGTTTCTTTACTTGTATTATAGCATATGTTCCGTCGTTTTCAAGCATTTTCGGTCATTTTCAGTCACCAAAAATCCCGGCTGTTTTTTGTGCATTTTCACGGGAACCCCACCTTGCAAAAGGCAGACAAAAATGGTACACTGATAACGATTCAACTTCTTACGGAGGTTCCGCTATGGTACGACCCCTTATGACCGATGTCGTCTTTCTTGCGCAAAAAGCGCAGCCCGCCACGGCGCAGGACGTCGGCATTGCCGACGATCTTCTGGACACATTGAAGGCTCACGCCGATGGCTGCGTGGGGATGGCTGCCAATATGATCGGCGTCAACAAGGCGATCATTGCCTTTGATGAGGATGGCACCCTGCGGGAAATGTTCAACCCCGTCATCGTCTACCGCAAGGGGCTGTATCTGACCGAGGAGGGTTGTCTTTCCCTGCAGGGGCAGCGCAAAACAAAACGCCACCGCACCATCAAGGTACAGTGGCAGGATCGCGCCATGCAGACGCACACCAAAAATTTTACCGGATGGACGGCACAGATCATCCAGCATGAGGTGGATCACTGCAACGGCATTCTGATATAAGGCATACAAAAACACCGCACGATGTGCGGTGTTTTTTGCCGTCGGTAAACCTGACAGGATTATTGCAATCTTTCGATTGGTTTGTAGGGAACGGTCTTGACCGTTCCGTGCGGTTTAGCCGATAGTACGATGTATCTGGGAAACTACGCGCCATTCGGCGCGATTGAATGCGCTGCGCGCAGCCAGCGGTGCGGCGCGGTCAAGACACGCGCCCTACATTACTACCCGAAAAAGGGCTTTAGGGATAAACTGAAACACCGCATCGTGCGGTGTTTGCTTTTTATCGGTTGATGAAATTCAGCGTCAACGCCAAAATCAACATATGTACGGGGTAAAACGCATAGCACAAATACTGGAACGGCTTGCTGTGGTAGCCCTGCCGCCCGCGGTACAGCCAGATGGGAATCAGCGCCAGCAGCGCCAGACCCTGCTGGCAAAGCTCAAAGTCCAACCCCAGCAGATGCACGGGGTACATCAGCCCACCCAGCAGCTCCACGTTCAGCCAGTAGAGCGCAACAACCTGCCCCAGCAGGCACCACCATTTGCGCCCGCGGAAGAAGTAGAAAACAAACACCGTCAGCACGCCGACCCCGTAATAGTCCACCATACCAAGCGTACCCAGCACGCCGCCCAGCAGCACCGTCAGCACTGCCGCCAAGGCGAACACCCACGGCTTTTGTTTTTGGCGCACCGTTTCCATAAAGCGGATGCCTAAAAGCCCCATCAGCAGCGTCCAGATGACATTCTGATGCACCGGATAAAACCACGTTCCGCCGTACATGAAATCAAACGGGATTTCCGACAGAACGGCAAACAGCAGCATACGCAGCGCGTACTTTTTAAAATTGTGGGTGTGGAAATACCCCTCCACCGCCATAAAAGCAAAGATGGGGAACGCCACGCGCCCCACACAGGTCAGCCAGTCCTGCGCAGGGAAAACCGTTGCCCACATATGATCCATCAGCATAAAGAGCATGGCAAGGATATGCAGCGCCGCGGCGCTGAGGTCAAAGTGCTTCTGGGTCGTATCGTTTGTGTTTTGCATCGGCATACGATGGCTCCTTTGTATGTAATTCTTCGGCAGAACGCAGCTTGCGGGGTTCTTGTTCCTAAGCGAACCGTTTTTGTCCCCTTACAGTCATTTTCTTTTCCTAAAGCAAAAAAAGCAAACTGTCGCAATCACCGCTGCCGCTGTCAGCACACCCCAAGGGTTGATTCCTGTCGTAATAAAAATGGCAGTCGGACCATCTGCGCTGCTGATTATGCCGACTGCCTGCACCTGCATTGTATAGAGGGCAGTTGCCGCAGCAACCGCAATAGCCGCCCACATCCGCGTCCTTTTCATACGTTCTCTCCTTGCAGGGTTCTTGGTAATCACTGTACCGTATCTGCGGGCAATTGTCAAGTTTACTGCCAGCCGCGCGCGTGGGGGTCCAGCATTGCAGCGGCAGAATAAATCAGGGCATTGCAGATGGCTGCCGCCACATTGCTGCCGCCCTTGCGCCCCATGGCGGCAATGGCAGGCACACCGTATTGCGTGCAGATTTCCACCAGATGCTGCTTGCTTTCCACCACGTTCACAAAGCCGACCGGCACCGCAATGACCAGTGCAGGGCGCAGCCCCACCTCAATTTCCTCGGCAATGGTCAGCAAAGCGGTGGGGGCGTTGCCTACCGCCAGCACCGCGCCGGGGTATTCGCGCGCGGCCTTGTGCATGGCAGCGACCGCCCGCGTTGTGCCGCCGGTTTTGGCGGCTGCCGCCACCTGTGGGGCCGCCATAAAGCAGAACGCCTGCCCGCTATCTGCACGGGCTGTTTG
>OQWM01000402.1_pt1 | contig 27160 bp, 22 predicted proteins | sample 1691531 | NCBI WGS metagenome assembly OQWM01 (sample SAMN03418257, study PRJEB22391) | human gut metagenome | biome: human-gut; feature: organic feature; material: feces | host: Homo sapiens | place: Tanzania | collected 2013-01
GATGAGGAGGCCTCATGTCGTGGTGGCGCATATGCCCGCGGCGGTCGTCCCTCATGCCCGGGCCACCCATGGGCATTCTGCGGTCATATCCTCCACGCAACGCCATCTCCCTTCTGTCACCTGGGCGGCCGTCGCGCATGTCGTGTCTGCGACCCTGTGCCGATGCACTTGTGCATGCCAATGACACCATCATCAACATGGCTATGAAAAATACGTTGCGTCTCATATCGTCCTCCTCCTTTAATGGGTGAATAACTCTGTATGTCTCTCTTGATGACACTGCAAAGGTACGCCTTCACTCATGCCCCCGAAACTGAATTACCCTAAAGGGCGGATGGGATTTCCCTATTTCCAAGGGGGAAAACCGCTGCAAATGCCGACGGAACGCAGAAAGCGCCTCACAACTCTCTGTTTTACAGAAGATACAACTGCGCCACACAATGCAAGAGGAGCCGGCGGAAAAATCCGTCGGCTCCTCTTGCAGCCCCCTTGCCAGGGCTTTTCACTGGGGTCAGAGACCCAGTGTGCGGAATATCATATCGGTGGCTCCGGCATTGGATGCCACATACTTGTGGGCAATGGCACCGCGTGTCTGCCTCAACTGGTCGTTCTCGATGAGACGATCCATGACGGCATTGAAGAGCGTGGCGCCCGTTATCTCGAAGCAGCCACCCATGCGCAGGAGGTCCTGAGCCTCGCGAAATCCCTTGTTGTTGGGGCCTATGAGCACAGGCACACCGTGCACAGCAGCCTCGGGCACATTGTGTATGCCCACGCCGAAGCCGCCTCCCACATAGGCCACATGTCCATAGCGGTGTGCAGGATGAGGAGTCGGCCCGACTGCTTGCCACCAAGGGCATCAGGGACAATGTGACCATCGTGGGTGACACTCGCTTTGACCGCGTGCTGGACATCTGCCGCCGTGCCAAGGAGTTGCCTCTGGTGGAGAAGTTCGTCTCCAATGCCGACAGGGTGCTTGTGGTGGGCAGCAGCTGGCAGCCCGACGAGTCGCTCATCATCCCGTATTTTAAGCACACGCGAATAACCCGAGCCATACCAGCGGAAGAACACCTTGTTGGAGCGGAAGATACTGCTCACGCTATACACCTTGATGCCGCGCTTGTGGCAAGCACGTATCATGTTGTACCAAAACTCATACTTTATGAAGAACGCCATCTCGGGCTTCACCAGGCGGAGGAAGCTTGCCACATTGCCCGGGGTGTCCATTGGCAGATAGCACACAATGTCGGCACCCTCATAGTTCTTGCGCACCTCGTAGCCCGACGGACTGAAGAAGGTGAGCAATATCTGGTACTCGGGATGCTGGCTGCGGAAGCGTTCCATGAGCGAGCGTCCCTGCTCAAACTCTCCCAGGGATGCGGCATGGAACCACACATAGCGCTTGCTCTTATCAACCTTCCTGCGCAGGGTGAGGTAGGTCTTCAGCCTTCCCTTGAACATGGCACGGGCCTTGCGGTGGAAAGGGGACACCAAGATGATGCCCAGCATATAGAGGTAAATGGCCAGGGAATACATGTCAGCCGAGAGTCTCTATGGCGTGATTCATGCGACGGAGGGTCTCGTCCTTGCCCAGGAAGGCTGCCAGCTCATACATGTCGGGGCCTTGTCCGGCACCCACCAGACAGATGCGCCAGGCATTCCAGGGACGCAGACCGGTGGTCTCGGCCCAGGGATCGACAGCGGCCTTGAGGCCATCCACGCTGAAGTCCTCCACCTTGGCAAGCACCTCGGCCAGCTGGCCCATCTCCTGGGCTGTGGTCTCCTTCCAGTTCTTGCGGACAAACTTGTCTTCCTTGTCAAACTCCGCAGGGGCCACGAAGAAGAAGCGTGTGAGGGGCCACAGGTCTGTGACGAAGCTCACATTACGCTTGTGCTTGTTGCCCTGCGCATCGACATACTCGATGACCTTCAGTTTCATCATGCGCACGACAGCCTCCTCCTGCCCGGCAGTGGCAGTGATGCCCTCACGGCGGAGCACTGCATCGAAGGCAGGAACCCACTCCGAGTCGGCCTGACGCAGCAGGTACTGGTGGTTGAACCACGCTGCCTTGACATAGTCAAACTTGGCTCCGTTCTTGGAACACTTGCTGAGGTCGAACAGCTTCACCATTTCATCGAGCGTCATAATCTCCTGGTCGTTGCCGGGATTCCAGCCGAGCAGAGCCAGGAAGTTATCTACAGCCTGCGGCAGATAGCCCTGCTCACGGTAACCGCTGCTCACTTCGCCGCTCTTGGGGTCGTGCCACTCGAGGGGGAACACGGGGAAGCCCAGCTTGTCGCCGTCCCTCTTGCTGAGCTTGCCATTGCCGATGGGCTTGAGCAGCAGGGGCAAGTGGGCAAAGGCGGGCATGGTATCCTGCCAGCCGAAAGCCTCGTAGAGGAGCACATGGAGGGGCGCACTGGGCAACCACTCCTCGCCTCGGATGACGTGGGTAACCTCCATCAGGTGGTCATCCACGATATTGGCCAGATGGTAGGTGGGCAGATCATCGGCACTCTTATAGAGCACCTTGTCGTCCAAGATGCTGCTGTTGATGTGCACATCGCCGCGTATGATGTCGTGCACCACCACGTCGCGGCCGGGCTCCACCAGGAAGCGCACCACATACTGATGGCCTGCATCGAGCAGCGCCTGCGTCTCCTCAGCCGGGAGAGACAGCGAGTTGCGCATCTGCAGGCGGGTAGAGGCGTCATACTGGAAGTTATCTACAGCGGCACGCTTGGCATCCAGCTCCTCGGGGGTGTCGAATGCGATGTATGCCTTGCCGTTGTCAAGCAACTGATGCACATACTTGCGATAGATGTCCCTGCGCTCACTCTGGCGGTAAGGACCATAGTCGCCACCGATACCCACACCCTCGTCAAAGGTGATGCCGAGCCATCGGAACGACTCCTGAATATACTCCTCGGCTCCAGGCACGAAGCGAGTGGAGTCGGTATCCTCTATTCTGAATATCAAGTCACCGCCGTGCTGGCGAGCGAAAAGGTAATTGTAAAGGGCGGTCCGTACTCCTCCTATGTGCAACGGACCAGTGGGGCTGGGTGCGAAACGCACCCTCACTTTTCTTTCAGACATAAGTTCGTATCACTTGTTAGCTGCAAAAGTACGTCATTTTTTCTAATTGACAGAGGTTTTTTTGTATTTTTGCACCACATTAGGAGGGGGCTGCGCGCTCCCACACGAACAGATAGAAACATGAGCAGATTCAACCATCGACGCAAACTGACCCCCAAGGAGATATTCCTGAGGACGATTGTACTGCTGGCCACAATACTTATCCTGGCCAGCGTGATGCCAAGGAACACCGTCAACGAACTGTCCTACAAGAAGGGCGAACCGTGGGACGACAGCCCCCTCATAGCCATGGACAGCTTCCCGGTATTCAAGCCCGATGAGGTGCTGCAGCGCGAGCGTGACAGCCTGCACCGCTATTACGAGCCCTACTTCCAGCGCGACCCTGCCGTGATGGACACAATGCTGACGGCACTAAGAACCGATTTCGTACAGCACATGAAGGGCACAGTGCCCCAGTACTACCTGTCGCACCTGCAGAAGAAGCTGGCAGAGGTGTATATGCGGGGCGTGATGGAGACCGAATGGCACGACCGTCTGCAGCAGGAGAATACGGCTATGGTGCGCTTCTTCTGGCAGAACGAGGCCAGCGCGAAGCCCTTCAAGCAGGTCTTCACAGAGAAGACCGCCTATGAATACATGATGGCCGAGGAGGACAGTACGCGCTACAACCACAGCAAGCTGAGCCAGTGCGAACTGTCGAGATACATACGACCCAACCTGAGACACGACGCCGCCAAGTCGCAGCAGCAGCGGCAGGAGGTGGATAACATGCTGGTGCCCTACATGGGACAGGTGCAGGCGGGGCAGAAGATAGTGGACCGCGGACAGATTGTAGATAACTACACCTTCAATGTCTTGAAGTCGCTCGAGCGCTACCAGGAGGAGAGGCAGAAGAGCACAGCCGAGCGCGTGGCGCTTGCCGTGGGCCAGCTGTTCTATGCCACGCTGATGGTGCTCATGCTCTTCGGCTACTTCAAGCAGTTCCGCAGCGACTACCTCGACAGCCCGCGCACCGTGGCGCTGGTGATGTCGCTCGGCCTCGTGTTCCCCATCATCACCTACAGCATGATGGAGCACGCCTTCATGAGCGTGTATGTGATACCCTACTGCATACTGCCCATCTTCATACGCATCTTCATGGACTCGCGCACGGCCTTCAGCACACACATCATCATGCTGCTCACCTGTGCCGTAGCACTGAAGCACCCATTCGAGTTCCTGGTGACAGAGACGCTGGCAGGACTGGTGGCCATATACAGTCTGAGGCAGCTCAACCAGCGCTCCGACCTGCTGCGCGCCGCCATCGCCGTGACTGCCGCCTCGCTGGGAGCCTACCTGTGCCTGGATATCATGGGCGGCAATATGGCTGGCACCGACGGACTGGACAAGTGGACTTACATCTACCTCACCATTGCCGGCATCCTGTCAATGATATCCTACCTGCTGCTCATACCCGTGGAGCGCATATTCGGATTCACCTCTAATGTGACACTCGTGGAGCTGTCGAACATCAACAACCCCATTCTGCGACGCCTGTCAGAGGAGGCACCGGGCACCTTCCAGCACAGCATGCAGGTGGCCAATCTGGCTGCCGAGGTGGCCAACAACCTGATGGCCAAGAGCCAGCTGGTGCGTACGGGCGCCTTGTATCACGACATCGGCAAACTGGAGAACCCGGTGTTCTTCACCGAGAACCAGTCGGGAGTGAACCCCCATGACGGCCTCCCGCTGGAGAAGAGCGCACAGATCATCATCCGCCACGTGACCGACGGACTGAAGCTGGCCGACAAGTACAAGCTGCCCCAGGCGGTGAAGGACTTCATAGCTACGCATCACGGCACCAGCATGGCCAAGTACTTCTACATCAGCTACAAGAACAAATACCCCGACCGCGAGCCTGACCCCAAGCTCTTCACCTACCCCGGCCCTAACCCCAGCACGCTGGAGCAGGCCATCCTGATGATGGCCGATGCCGTGGAAGCCGCATCACGCAGCCTGCCCGAATACACCGAGGAGAGCGTGAGTACGCTGGTAGAGAAGATTATCGACGGGCAGGTGAAGGACGGCTACTTCAAGATGTGTCCCATCACATTCCGCGAGATAGAGATAGCCAAGGAAGTGTTCAAGTCAAAGCTCAAGACCATCTACCACACCCGAGTACAGTATCCCGACGAAGCGAAGAAGGCCGAGGAGGCTGCCACTCAAGGATAAGAAGGCGTAAGAAGCTCCAAGGACACACGCGAGGGGGTTGCACATCATGACTGTGCAACCCCCTCATAAGTTATGCGATAAAGGACATCCACGTCTGTCATCCACGTCCACTGTCCATCATCATCCCTATTGCTATTCCTGCAAACTATACCAAGTGGGCAATCCTCACCTTTAATCGTTTCCCGAAGAACCAGTTATATCCTTGTCTGAATTGGCAATCTTATACTCCGCCAGCACCAAGGAAAACGCGACCGGGATGATATAGGGCATGTATCCAGGAAGCCAGCACACCAAAGCCAGAAGCAGGAAACTGTGCACGCACCCCAAGGTCATCACCTGGCGAACCCGCCTCTTCGCAGAGTACGCCTGCCTGCGCAGAGCGTTGTCATACGCATTAAACGTCAGTAGAAAGGCTATGCTATAGGCAAGAGCCACACTGCATGATACTACAAACTTCAACATTGATTTTCATTTAACCTCGTTCAACATGCCACAGTACCCAAAGCCGCACTTCCTATAAGTGCAACCGAAACTGTGGCCACGCCTATCCCCACAGGGCCTAATCCGCATGCAAGCGCTATACCACCGGCCATTTCACCCCATATAGTGCCTATTCCGCCAGTTACTGCATTGCAAGCGAAATCCCTGATGCAAAATTATACAAAATATCAAAAAAGCAGGTGCAAAACTATTTTTATTTCGTTATATCCTCAAACAAAGCCTATACGATATCGCGCGCAAACCATCTTGATACAAGCATCTTGTGCCATCTGTCCACCGAAAGCATTCATGACACGGGCTTCCCGCTGCCTTGGCAGACATCACCTCATTCAATCCACATCATAATACACCTGCGCGCCTTTGTATTGGGGGAGCGCCAACAGGTAGCGCTGAATCTGCCGCAGATAGTCGCGGGCCTGGCTCATAGAAGCCGTGAGCTCTATCTTGACCAGCACCTTGCGGATATACATCAACTGGATGCGGCCTATGGGGGGCGTATCGGGACCCAGCACTCGCTCACCGAAGGTGCGCCGCGCCAGCTGGGCCATATCCCTGCCCAAGGCATCGGCGGTGCGCTCGTCGCGGTGCTTCACATACACACTCACCAGGCGGCACAGGGGAGGATAATTGAAGAGTTCGCGCTCCTGCATCTGCGCCTCATACATGGCCTGATAGTCATGGGCCACCACCTGATGAACCACTGGCGACTGCGCGTCGCGCGTCTGCAGGATGACATGCCCCTGTCCGCCCTTTCTGCCTGCACGGCCAGCCACCTGCTCCATCATCTGGAAAGCACGCTCGTGGCTGCGGAAGTCGGGCTGGCTGAGCATGCCGTCGGCATCCAGTATGCCCACCACGCTCACGCGCTCGAAGTCGAGTCCCTTGGTCACCATCTGCGTACCCACCAGCACATCGGTCTTGCCCTGCTGGAAGTCCTGCAGTATCTGCTCGTAGGCCATGCGGCTGCGGGTAGTGTCGAGGTCCATGCGCGCGATGCGTGCCTCGGGCAGCACCTTGGCCAACTGGTCTTCGATGCGCTCCGTGCCATATCCCACATGGCGTATCTCCTTGCTCTCACAGTTGGGGCACTGCAGGGGTACCTGATAGGGAGTGCCGCAGTAGTGGCACACCATCTGCCGGAGACGCTGATGGTAGGTGAGGCTCACGTCGCACTTCTCGCACCTGGGAGTCCATCCGCACACATGACACTCCACTATGGGCGAGAAGCCGCGTCGGTTCTGGAAGAGTATCACTTGACGGCGGTGCTCCAAAGCATCGCGCATGAGGTCGATGAGTTGGGGCGAGAAAGGCCCCGACATGAGCCGCTTGCGCCTCATCTCCTTCACATCCACCACCTGTATGTCGGGCAACTGCACATCGCGGAAGCGTGTGGTGAGCCGCACCAGTCCGTAGCGTCCAGTGAGGGCGTTACGATAGGTTTCCAGACTTGGGGTGGCCGTTCCGAGCAGCGTGCGGGCCTGCATCTGTGCAGCCAGCACCAGAGCGGCATTGCGAGCATGGTAGCGTGGAGCAGGGTCTTGCTGCTTGAAGCTGGTCTCGTGCTCCTCATCTACAATAATCAGTCCAAGGCTGCGGAAGGGGAGGAAGATGCTGCTGCGCACCCCCACGATGATGTCGTAGGGATGGTCGGAGAGCATCTTCTGGTACACCTCCACGCGCTCTGCGTCGGGGTAGCGGGAATGATAGACACCCAGCCGGTCGCCGAAGACCCGCTTCAGGCGCTCGGTCAGCTGGGTGGTGAGAACTATCTCGGGAAGCATGTAGAGCACTTGCCGCCCCTGCTCCAGCTCCTTTTGTATGAGGTGGATATAGACTTCGGTCTTGCCGCTGCTGGTGACTCCGTGCAGCAGGCAGGTGCTCTTCTGCTGCCATGCAGCCTCTATCTGGTCCATCGCCATCTGTTGTGCATCGCTCAGGGGATGCATGACGAGTCCGGTGGGCAACTGGCTCTGTGAGAGGCGGCCAACGGGTTTATGCCACACCTCCAGCACGCCCTTCTTCCTGAGGGTGTTGAGTGTGGAGGGACTATAGGTGTTGTCCTGCAGGAGTTCGTCGCGGGTGACATCCTTGAGCAGAGTGTAGTTCTGCAGCACCTGGGCGGCAGCGGCAGATGAGAGTTGCATGTATCGTGTGAGCAACTCCTGCTGCTTGCTCTTGCGGGGAAGCGAGAGGAAGAAGCCGCGCAGGGTGGCTTCATCGAAGTATTCCTGGGTAAGGCGCACACAGGGCAGGGTACGTGGCTTGTAGGTGCGGCGCACTTCCTCCTTCATCCTCAGTGCACCCTTCTCCAGCATGCGGTTGACAATGGTGAGGATGGAGGCCAGCCCCGTCTGTTTCTGCAGTGCAGCCAGTGTCTGCACAGGGTCCTGTTCCAGAAGGTCGTAGATGCGGCGCTCCGAGGGTGTCAGGCTTTCGGTATCGGTGAAGTCATCGGCATACATCACGCTGCTCTCGCTCTCGAGTTTGAGCCCCGAGGGCAGCGCGGCCTTATACACATCGCCCAGAGTACACAGATAATAGTCGGCTATCCAGCGCCACAGGCGCAACTGCGCGGGCAGCACCAGAGGGGCATTGCCATTGAGTTCGAGCGCCTCCTTGGTGGCATAGTCGGGCTTGTCGTCATGCAGGCGCACTATGATGGCACTGTACATCTTGCGGTTGCCAAAGGGGACAATGACGCTGCACCCCACCTGGGCATACGGCTGCAACGAGGCAGGGAGAGCATAGGTGAAGGTGTCGCCAATGGGCAAGGGAAGCACTACATCTGCATACTTGGCCATGGGATGTGTGGTTCAGAAGAGACAGGTGAGGCTCACCTGGCAAGAGTTTTTCTTTATGTCGAACCTGCGTATCTGCTCGCTCACACTCTGCTTCCAGCATTCGTCGTCGATGCCGAAATTGTAGGTGAAGCCAAGCTTGAGGTGACCAAAGAAGTCGAAGCCTGCTCCTACGTTCCAACTGAGCGTGCCGGGGTCGAGGCGGACATCCACATCATCCTCGAGGCGAATGTGGCGTCCACGATTGAGGAAGCGCCTCCACTGGGGGCCGGTAGCCACATAGATGCCCAAGGGCTTGCCCAAGCGGAAGGTAAAGCGGAGGTTGAGGGGAATGACCAGATAGGACAGATTATGCTCATGAAGCGCTTTGGTCTCGCGTTCCTCAAAGTCCATGTTGCGTTGGTTATAGAGCAACGAGGCATCGAGAGCCAGATAGTCATGGGCAAACTGGAAGCTTGCCTGAGGGCCCAGAAACCAGCCCGTGTGGTTGCTGGCACGGTAGAGGTCCGACTTGAGGGTCAGCCGTCGGGCATCCCAACCAGCCTGCACACCCCACATGACACGCCTGGCCATGGCAGGATATGCCACAGCCAGAACGAGTATGAGGAATATCGGAAACCGCTTCATAGGCACGTGTTAACGACGTTGACGACGAGCACTCACCCGGGGAGCCGTATTCTCGCTCTTCTGCTTGGGTTCCTTGGTGGTCTCGCTATTGCGCCGGCGGCTGCTGCCAGCCTGCACAGAGGTCTCCCGGCGTGCCGATGTGCGCTTCACCTTCTCGGGCTTGGCGGCAACGGCAGGCACGCTGTCGGTAGAGTCGGTGCGGTGTCCCCACACCACCTCTTCGAAGTCGGTGAGCTGCTGCTCTATCTTCTTCTGCTCACGGCTCATGGCACTGTCGGACTTGCAATAGCTTGCCAGAACACGCCCCTGCAGGTTGTTGGTCTTGTATATCTTGCCTTCGTAACGGTTCATGGTGAAGTAGTCGTCGGCAGTCATATTGGTCACGTTGTTGAGGTTGCTGCCCATCACCGGCAAGCGTGACAGCCAGGGTGCGATGTCGCTGTACTTCACCCAGAACAGGGGATAGGGTGTAGCCTCGGTGGTGAACTCGTCTGCTCCACGCATCAAGATGGGGCACAAGGCAGTCACCTTGGTGCTGAAGGTACCCGTGCGCTGGTCCAGATAGACACTTTCCTTGAGGTAATAACGTGTGGCCTCGGCGCTGGGCACATCACTGTCAGCAACCTGCAACTTGCCGTCCTTCTCCTCATAATAGATGCCATAGCGCTCCAGCATATCCTTCACAGCGAGCTTGTCCTTGGCATCAAACGACTCGTTGCCGTCGAGCTGGTAGGTATAGGCCGGTACACGACCCGTGAGGATAAGGCGGAAGAGGTAGGTGAAGAGGTTCACCTGCTTGCCTTGAGGCTCCACAGGATAATAGAGCGGAGCATTCTTGTCCTTGGTGAGGTCGAGCTGGCGGTATATATCGCGCTTCCACACCACATCGTCGGGCATGCTGGCCGACGTGGGAAACTGCATCGACGCACGGTCGTTGCCCTTCTTCTGCACCTCAGTCTTCTGGCCTGCACCTGCCGCCGAAGTGGTGCGCCTCTTGGCGGGCTGTGCACTTGCGATGCCTGTTGTCAGCGCCACTACAGAGAAGAGGAGGAATATACGCTTCATATTATACATTATATATATAGTTACTTGATGATGACCTCCATGGCGCCGTTGAGCGTACGCTCAATGCCATCGGGGCCTGTTGCACGGATGTTCGTGATGTAGAAACGCTTGTTGCGGGCGAGTGTTCGCATCTGTCCCTTCTGCTGGTCAGAGAAGTTGGCACCCTGGCTCTTATAGGGTACAGCATTGCCCATAGCATCATAGAAGACAGTCTCGAAGCCTTGCACATGGAAGGCTATATTCAAGAGTCCGTCGTCGATGCTCGCTCCTATGCCCGGTGTATTCATCAGCACCTGCTTGCTGAGTGCACCTCCGCGGAAGTGGCTCTCGGCTCCGGTGGCATCATTGAAGGCGATGTAGGCGGTGGGATCAGGCAGTTTGCGCACGCGGAAATTGAACTTGCCCATCTCCTGCACACGGCCTTCATTCTCGGCACTTACCGTTATCACGGCCTGTCCACCCACCTGAGTGGGCTTGGCAATGTACTTTCCGTCACCCTTGGGAACGAGGTTGCCACCCGTCATGCTCACGCGCAGCTTGCTTGTAGCAACGCCCGGCACGCTCACACTCATGGGGTTGTCATATCCCGCATAGAGCACATTCATGATGTCGGCACTCACGGTGGCACTGGGAGCCACCACGCTGTATTTCTGCTGGAAGTCGCGTCGAACGGTCTCGCCAGAGCCGTTGAGCATCTCGATATAGCCGTTGAGAGTGAAATCACCCGTGCGGTTGCACACCGTCTCATACACTCCGCGATCGCCCGAAATGCGCTGGCCGCCCACATAGATGGTAGGACGGCGGGTGGTGTCAACAGCAGCCATGATAATCTGGGCGCTGAAACGTCCGCCCTGCACCACGGTCTGTGCCGACGGGATAACGTATGCATTGAGCTGGTTGACGCGGATATCCTTGACATCCACATTATTGATGAGTCCATGAAGCACCTCTCCCTCGGCATAGCGCACATCGTTCTGCAACTTGGTGAGGAGCGTCACAGCGGCTGCTGTAGGCATGTTCTCAAACATGTATTCCTGCCAGTTCTTGCCCAGGGTAGTGGCTTTGGCAGGCACCTTGGTAGAGAGGCTGTTGCTGATGAGCTGTCTCTGCTGCTTGTCGCTCACCATTGTTATCACCTGGTCACGATAGCGGTTGATGGCCTTGTAGAGTTCTTTGCCGCGTCCTTTACCGGGTGCCAGCATCACCTGCGTGCTGGCTTCCAAGTCCTCGCGGTTCTTTATGTTATCCACATCACCCTCCTTGCCGTCGCTCTTCTTCACGATGGCAATCTTGAGTTCTTGTGCCAGATTGTAGAGTGAATCGCTCATCCCCTTCACCTGCAGCGCCTTCTGGTACCACACGCGCACCTTTTCGGGATTGGCCTTCATCTGCTGTTCGAAGGTCTTGTAGATGCCCTCGTTGACCTTGCTGGCACTCTGAGTGGATTGGCTCAGGCCGTCAGACACCAGTGAGAAACCGTTGAGCACGTCGCTCGACACATTGAGTGCCAGCATGGCCATAAGCACCACGTACATCAGGTTAATCATCTTCTGGCGGGGAGAGATCCTTTTCTTCTTTATTGGCATATCAGTTGAGCCTTGTGTTGGTCTATACTATATTATATAATGTATCATGCTCACGCCTGCTCGGCAGCGGGCTGTGTGCCTGCCACTGGTGCCATGTTGACGGTGAGGGCCTTTATCATGCGGCCATACACATTGTTGAGTTCCTCTATCTGCTGCGCCATACGGCGGGTCTGCTCATCTATCTGCTCGATGGTGCTCACCTGCTTGCTGATGTTGCGCAACTGCAGTTCGTACACGGTGGCTATGCCTGTGAGAGTGCGGTTGAGGTTCTCCATCTCCTCGCTGTCGGTGCTCATGCGGGCAGCCTGCTCCTTGACGCGAACAAGCACCTCGGTGAGTGACTTGAGCTCCTGAGCGTAGTTCTGCACAGCCTCTTCCACCTCAGAGGGGTCGGTAGAGCGTGCCAGAGCGGGATCGAGAGAGGGCGATGTGCCGTTCTGCAACTGGTCGAGAGCGGCCTGGGCAGCGGCAGCAGCCTGTCCGGCAGCAGCCAGATTGGCAGCGGCTGCGCTCAATCCGGTGGCGCTGGAGAGTGCATCGGGGTCAACAGCAACAGGATTCACACCTCCAGTCACCACAGTGGCTGCGGGTGCAACAACGGCTGCGGGCTGTACCGAAGCGGCTGGCTGGGCAACAGGCGAACCGATGATGATGGTACCCGACTGCTGTTCCTCACCGTCGGCAGCTGCCTGTGCGCCGCCCTGAATGACGATGTTCGGACCGGCCGACGAACCCGTGATATTGGGAACAGACTTCTGCTCCTCGGCAGGTATCTTGTCATAAGGCTTGTCGAAGCCCGATATGAAGAACACAAACACCTCGGTGCCCATGCCCACGAAGAGCATCGCATTGGCTCCTGGCAGGTGGGTGAGTTTGAAGAGTGTACCCAGTATGACGACTGCAGCACCCCAGCTGTAGGCGTAGTTCATGAAGACCTGACCCGCGGGGGAGTCCATCCACTTTTGGATTTTGGCTATAATATTCATCTCTCTAATATGCTTTATCTGTGTTAGCTGTCTTGTTGTCTCTCACTTTGCAGAGGTTTGTCCTGCCGTAGCCACCTCACCTGCGGCGTGCCGATGCCGCTGGCTTCTTGGCTCCACCCTTCATTTTCTGGCTGCCGCTACGGTCGTTGACCATGGTGCGTACGCAGCGGAAACCGATGTAGCAGCGCGGCTGGTTCTGGTACTCATAGGAGCGCCATGCCGAGCGTATCATGCTCTCGGGGTCTTTCCATGAGCCTCCACGCACGCTTTTCTTCTTCAAGCGATAGGGATCTTCCTTGGCTGCGTTGTACTTCAGTTCTGGGTTCATATCGCTCATGCTCTCCACTCCTGCTTCGGTATAGACGGTGCTCGTCCACTCGGCCACGTTGCCGGCCATGTCGTAGAGGCCGTTACTGTTGGGGCTGAAGATGCCGCACTTCGAGGTGATGAGCGAACCATCCTTGGTGTAGTTGCCGCGGTCGGGCTTGAAGTTGGCGTAGTAGCATCCGCTCTCGCTCTTCACTTCCAGGTTCTTCCAGGGGAATGGGTTGCCCTCCTTGCCACGTGCCGCAAACTCCCACTCTATCTCGGTAGGCAGGCGGTAGCGCTGTATCTGCTTGGCATATCCGCCCATACCCTTCATCAGGAAGTCGGTGCGCCAGGCGCAGAATGCGTTTGCCTGTTCCCATGATACGCCCACCACTGGGTAATCGTCATAGGCAGGATTGCTGAAATAGAGCTTCATGTAGCGCTCATTGTCGGCATTCTGGAAGTCATTCACCCAGCATGTGGTGTCGGGGTAAATGTTCACGATATAGGTATTGAGGAAATCCCACGGACCCGAGAGCGGGCGTGTGATGGTCTGCCTCACTATCTTGCCGTCGTCATCTATCCACGCTGTATCCTTGCTTATCATCACATCGCCCATATCCACAGCATGGTCTGTGTTGAGATCGCGCTCCTCTGGATTGAGGCGGTACTTGCGCAAGGCAGCAGCTGCATAGTCGTATATCTCGTATCGATAATTGAGCTGACTGGCATCGAGCATCTTGGTACCGTCGATGGGATGGGTCACATACACGCTCTCGATGGCACGCTGCTCATCCTCGTTGGCCTTCTTCCAGGGGATAGCCTTGCTCCAGTTGAGATGCGGAGTCACCGGGTTGCCCTCCTTGTCCTCCTCTATCTTGTAACTCTCGTCACCGCCATAGGCCGGATCAGCCAGGCGCTCGCGGATGATACTGTCGCGCACCCAGTTGACAAACTGACGATACTTGGCGTTGCTCACCTCGTGCTCATCCATCCAGAAGCCATCCACACTGATATCCCTCACAGGGAATTCCGTGCCCCATAGCGAGTCGTTGTCCTCGATGCCCACGCGCAGTGAACCCTTGCGGACAGCCACCATGCCGTAGGGGGTAGGCTCGCTGTAGGCCGACCCTCTCACGCCAGTGAGCTCACCGCCAGTGGCGTTGGCGCTGGAACTGCTTCCCATGCAACCTCCCATTGTGAGGCTTGCCAGGGCGAGCGAAAGCGTAATAAGCAGACTCTTTGTCTTCATATCCTTTGTCTTCTCTCTGTATGTTTCCTATTTATTATATGCGTGCGCGTGCCGTTCTGTCACAGCAATCGCACACTCTTGTGCAGGTTCTTTCCCTTTTTGAAGAGGTTGAGGTCGGTCTGATAACCCAGCATCACCTCGTGGGTACCGTTGAGCGCACCTATTCCGCCCGTATATACCTCGTAACTGTAGCCGATGTTGATGCCGTGGAAGTTGATTCCGAGCATCACACCCACACTATAAGTGGGACTGTACATCACTCCGCCATAGAGTTTGTGCTTGGCTCCGTCATACATCAGACGGGCGCTCACATCGGCACGCCACTCGCTCAGGTCGGTGCGCAGCAAGGCATCGGTGGCCACCGCATACTGAGGGTTGCGGAAGCGGAACTTATATCCGCCCATCGCGTAGAACGTAGGATCCACCTTCAGTTCGTAGCTCTTGTCGTCACCCAGCCTGATGGTAGGGCCAAGAAGATGCGCTGCACTCAGTCCGGCATACCATATCTGCTTATAGGTGTAGCGCAATCCGGCATCCAGGTCGAAAGCCGTGCCATTGACCTGGCTTGTGGCAAAGGCGGGGTCGCTGCTATCCTCCGTATCGGCTTTTGAGCCGTCGAAACCTTCGGTGAGAATCACTGGCCTCAGTCCCACACTGAGCCTGCCCTTGCCCAGCTTCTGGTGATAGGCGTACTGCAGATATATCTTCTTGGTGGTGAAGAGCCCGGCCTTGTCGTTCATGAAGCCCAGTCCGGCTCCATGGCTTGGCCCGAAGAACCACAGGGGGAGGTCGGCAGTAAGGGCCATCGTAGCTGGTGCGCCCGAGAACCCGGCCATCTGCTGGCTGTAGGCTGCATGCACATCAAGCTGGCCATACACACCTGCCGCCGCAGGGTTATACCAGGACTGTAGCGCCCATGAATTGGTGAACGCCACGTCGAATTGTGCCCGTGCCTGTAGGGCAACCAGCAGCATACCTATCCACAGCAGTCTTCTCATCCTATCTGTAATAACGTTCCCGCCTCCTATATTATTGTACATGCGGGCGTAAAATCTTTCCCTTTCTGCCATGCGCACCGCTCCACCACCGTTCAAGCCGCACTCACCCGCCTGTCAAGAAAGCGCCACAAGGGTACAGGAACCCAATCCACATTGGTTCATATAAGAAAATATCCAGGAAAAGAATAGGGTGCCTGAGGAGTTTTAGCTAACTTTGCGGAACAAGAAGCCGCATCACGGAGATGCGGACAGACTAACAAGAAAGAAAAAGGAACATGATACACTGGATTTGGACATTCGTCTTCATAGCACTAATAGCGGTATATTTCTACAGGAAAAAAGAGCAGAAGAGGCAAAGCCAGAAGGATTCGTCGGCTGCAGAAAACTCCCAGCCCAAGCCTGCTATGCCTACGGCGAGAGAACGTTTCCAGGAAATACAGGCCAGCGAAAAGGGTACCGACAAGAGCGATGGAACGGCAGACAATACGAAGAAGACCGATGAAAAGGGCGATGAAACCGCCCCAAAGAAGACTGCCATGGACCTGTGCCTGGAATTCCTGCACAAATACAACTGCGACGTAAGCTTCGACGAGGAAGATGACTCAATAATCGACTTCAACTTCCAGGGCGGTTTCTTCCGCATTGAAGTATGGAACGACAATGTGGTAAACATCCTGTACCCCGACATCTACAGGGTGACACTGGACGACTACGATGAAATCTCACGGGTAAGGAAGGCCATCAACGAATTCAACTCTTACCAGTTCGGCACCATGTTCTACACTATCAACAAGGAAACCAACAGCCTGAGGGTGCACTCCAGACACATCTGCAACTTCCCCGGCATAGGGGTAGAGCAATCCAACATCATGCTCTACGCGACACTCTCGGCCTTCTTCGAGTCAAGATTCAGATTCTTCCATTTTCTGAACCGAGTCACCGAAGAAGAGAAGAAGCAGAAGTAGCAACAGGACAGAGCACACCTGCGCAGGCACACGCAAAACAATCATAACCACAAGACTATGAAACAGAAAATGACAAGAATGGTGCTGTTCGCCGCACTGTGGGGCTGTGCAGCAGCACAAGCAATGGCCATCGACCCGTCGGGAAGCCGCCTCGACCGCAGCGGTGGAATGGATGGAGGAAGCGCACTGGCGCTCATCGTCCTGCTCCTCATCGGCGGTTTCATCGCGATGATGAAGAGGAAGTGAGCCACGACAGCCTCTTCCACACAGGCACGAAACCTCCCTCTTGACACCGAGAGAGAAACTGCACAAACACATCAAGGGCAGTCCCCCGCAGAGAGGACAGCCCTTGATGTTTCCGTCCATTGGATTCCAGGCACTTTGCCACCGCAGACAGAGGGACAGGAACACCGGCAAGAACGCGCACCGGAAACTCCTGCCGGCCTCATCACATCCCCCTTCTTCTGCCAGTCCTGGCATCCATCCTGCCCCTCGGAGCAGACTGGGCAAGAAAAGGCAGCAAGCTTACTTCGTCAAGTAATACTGGATACTTGGCCGTTTATCCTTGGATACATTGCCAAGTATCGTTGGATACTTTTCCCGGGCCATTTCTGCGGCAGCGGCTTACAGGCAGAAAGAGTGAGGGCTGACATCCGTACGAAACGGTTGCCAGCCCTCATTCCCCTTTGCCTGCTTCTGCAATGATCGGCTTACAGAAGCGGCATCAGCGGATTTATCTTACGCGGTAGCGCACCTCCTTGGTGCGGAACTTCTTCACGCTCTGCTTGTCCTTCACGTCCTTCAGACCAGTTGCCACGATGATGCTCACGCGGTTCTTGTCGTTCTCAGAGAAGGGCTGAACGGTATCGCCATAGCTGCTTGAGGTGATAGAAGACTTGGGAACGCCTGCATCCACGAGAGCCTTCACGGCCTTCTCGGCACGCTGGGCAGCAAGCTTCTTGTTGTAAGGAGGATTGCCGGTGCCCTTATCGGCGTATGACTTGACATCCACCTTGCACTCGCGATGATCCTTGAGGAACTCACCGATAGCCTTCAGCTGAGCCTCTGCACGGAAGTCACTCTTGTCGATGGGATAGAAGACATTCCATGTCATCTTGCCATCCTCTACGCGTGCACTCTCCACCACATCGTCATACCATATGGTATCCATACGTGTAGCCCACTCTTCCTCAACGGGAGCAGCCACAGCCTTCTTGGCCTTCTTGTAGCCGAACTTCACAGCCAGACCCAGTGAAGCGGTCAGCTGCCAGTCGTCGCTGCCATTGACCTTGCTGTTGAAGCGGTCGCCCAGGCTGTTTGCGTCAACTTCCAGATTGAGGCTCACGTTCTTGTGCAGGTTGACATCGAGCTGTGCACCCACACGTGCGTTGTGGCTGAAGAGGTCATCCTTGTAGGCACGAGGCATGTCGGTCTTGCGCACGAAGGCATCATCATTGTCCCATGCATAGTTCAGACCGATACCGCCGATGAGGTACAGGTTCACGGGATAATAGTCCTTGCGGCCAAAGAGAGTGACCAGATTGAGCATCAGGTCGAGGTCGGTGGTGACATACTTGTAGTCATACTTGTAGTCGTTATCGCCTCCCTTGAAGCCTCCCTTGTTCCACATTCCGCTCACATGCAGTCGTGAGCCCACTACAGGAGTAAACCATCCGCCCAGGCTCACTGCCGCATTGGGAGTGATGAGCTTGGCATTGTTGTAGTTGGTGAACGTGGTCTGACCGCCACCCTGGATGCCTATAAACATGTGGGGGAATGGCTTGTAGTCCTTTTCCGTCGCGCTGGACTCCTGCGCCATTGCGGGAGCCGCGATGCCCGTTGCCAGCAAAGCAAGGGCAAACAGTTTCTTGATAGACGTCATGTTATATCTCACAAAGTTAGTAAAAAATAGCGTTTTAGAGGTCATCTGCACCCTTTTTGTTTTTATTCTTTAACGTTATTGAAAGAAAGTTATAAAATTCCTTGCTGATGAAGCCAACGAGCAGTGGGGACAGAAGACCGTGCGCTTTGGCTGGATTGACTTCATCGACGACCCCGAAGTGTCGGGGCTGCTGCTCCGTACCGTGGAGGAATGGGGCCGCGAGCGTGGGATGGAGAAGATAGTCGGCCCCATGGGATTCACCGATATGGACCTGGAAGGTATGCTCACTGAGGGATATGACCAACTGAGCACCATGAACAGCATCTACAACTATCCCTACTATCCACAGCACATGGTGCAGCACGGATATGCCAAGGAAGTGGGCTGGGTGGAGCGCAAGGTATTTGTTCCGCAGCCTGGTCACGAAGCCCACAAGGACAAGTACTTCCGCATAGCCGAGATGGTGAAGAAGCGCTATGGCTTCCGTATCCACAAGTTCAAAAACAAGAGAGAGATACGCGAAGGCGGATATATACTCAAGGTGCTGGGCGTTGTGAACCGCGCCTATGCCAACCTCTATGGCTACAGCCAGATGGATGAGGAGCAGATGAACGTATATGCCGACCAGTACCTGCAGTACCTCGACAAGCGTTACCTCTCGGTGGTGGAGACTGCCGAGGGCGAAGTCATCGGCATGGGCATCTGCATCACCAGTCTGAGCCGGGCTATCCAGAAGGCAAAGGCAAAGCTCTGGCCCTTCGGATGGTACTATATGGCCAAGGCATTGTGGTTTGACAAGCATCCCAAGGTACTGGACATGCTGCTCGTGGGCGTGCTGCCCGAGTATCAGGAGAAGGGTGCCAACGCGCTCATCTTTGCCGACCTGATTCCCGAAGGCATGAAGGATGGGTATGAATGGGCAGAGACACATCACCAGCTGGAGGACAACATCCCCAGCCAGGCGCAGTGGAAGAACCTCGACTGCGTAATACACAAGAAGCGCTGTGCCTTCAGCAAGAAACTATAAACGCAACAAATGGAAGAGAACCAGAATATACAGCAACCTACCGTACAATACACCGAGGACAACGTCATACACCTGTCCGACATGGAGCACGTACGCACCCGTCCCGGCATGTACATCGGACGTCTGGGCGACGGTTCACATGCCGAAGATGGCATATACGTGCTGCTCAAGGAGGTCATCGACAACAGTATCGATGAGTTCAAGATGAATGCCGGCAAGCGTATCGAAGTGACAGTGGAGGACAATCTGCGCTGTACGATACGCGACTATGGACGTGGTATCCCCCAGGGAAAACTGGTGGAGGCGGTGTCGATGCTCAATACAGGAGGCAAGTATGACTCCAAGGCATTCAAGAAGAGCGTGGGACTGAATGGTGTGGGACTGAAAGCGGTGAACGCTCTAAGCCGCCATTTCGAAGCACGCTCCTACCGAGACGGACAGGTGAGATGCACCACCTTTGAGTGCGGAAAGCTCATCACCGACGTCACCGAGCCTACTGACGACGAGACAGGAACCTACATCTACTTCGAGCCCGACCCGTCGCTCTTCAAGCATTACTCGTTCAGGGGGGAGTTCGTAGAGGAGATGCTGCGCAACTATACCTACCTCAACACCGGCCTGACAATCATGTTCAACGGCCGGCGCATCCTCTCGCGCAACGGACTGAGCGACCTTCTGACCGACCGCATGACGGCCACCGCGCTCTATGACATAGTGCATCTCAAGGGCGAGGATATCGAGATAGCCTTCACCCATTGCAATCAGAACGGCGAGGAATACTACTCCTTCGTCAACGGCCAGCACACTACGCTGGGCGGCACACACCAGGCGGCCTTCAAGAAGTACATCGCAGAGGTCATCAAGGAGTACAGTGGCAAGAGCTACGACTACAGCGACATCCGCAACGGCATGGTGGCGGCCATCAGCATCAACATTCAAGAGCCGCTCTTCGAAAGCCAGACCAAAATCAAACTGGGTTCGCTCACCACAGAACCCGACGGCGGCATCTCCATCGACAAATTCATAGGCGACTTCGTGAAGAGCCAGGTAGATAACTTCCTGCACAAGAATACGGATGTGGCCGAAGTCATCCTGCAGAAGGTGTCGGAGAGCGAGCGTGAGCGCAAGGCAATGGCTGGTGTGGCCAAGAAAGCGCGCGAGATGAGCAAGAAAGCCAACCTGCACAACCGCAAGCTGCGTGATTGCCGCATACACCTCAACGATGCAAAGGGCGACCGCCAGGAGGAATCGTGCATCTTCATAACCGAGGGCGATTCGGCCAGCGGCAGCATTACCAAGAGCCGCGACGTGAATACGCAGGCGGTGTTCAGCCTCAGGGGAAAGCCGCTCAACTGCTATGGAATGACCAAGAAGGTGGTGTATGAGAACGAGGAGTTCAACCTCCTGCAGGCGGCGCTCAACATTGAGGACGGACTGGATGGCCTCAGGTACAACAAGGTCATCGTGGCTACCGATGCCGATGTGGATGGTATGCACATCCGCCTCCTTATGATAACCTTCTTCCTGCAGTTCTTTCCCGAACTCATCAAGAAGGGTCACGTGTATATCCTTCAAACGCCGCTCTTCAGAGTACGCGCCAAGAAGAGCAAGCTCAAAAAGGCCAAGCTGGACGCTTTGCTCGAGGAGGTGAAGGCCCGGAAGAAGGAAGCGGAGCTCAATGCAAAGCTTGCCAAGCGCACCGATGACGACCCGCAGGATGCCGAGGAGCCCGAAGAGGAGACCACCGATGACAGCCAGGAGAGCGGCAAGAAGCCGATGCGCAACCTGAGTGTCACCAAAGACTACATCATACAATACTGCTACTCCGACGAGGAACGCCTCCAGGCTATCGACGACCTTGGGCCTGACCCCGAAATCACACGCTTCAAGGGACTGGGAGAAATCAGCCCAGAGGAGTTCATCAACTTCATCGGACCCGACATCCGACTGGACCAGGTGACACTCAACAAGGGCGATCAGGTGGCGAAGATGCTGGAATACTACATGGGCAAGAACACCATGGACCGCCAGAACTTCATCATCGACAACCTCGTGATAGAGGAAGACAGGGCCGACGAAGAGGCGGAGTAAGCACCCTGCCACCCCACTGCCCCACCCGCCTCATGACCGAGTACAGGCAAAGGGAACCGGCCTGCGGAACGGCATCTGTCCGCTGCCCGCACAGGAGAGCGCTGACGGGGCTGGCATCGCAGCACGGTGCATCGGCCATCGCAGCGCACTGCACAGGCCATCGCAGCACGCTGCACAGGCACATGCAGCGCAGTGCGTCTGGAACCGCTTCAAGCCATCCCGGGCTGTGCGGCAAGGAGCACTTCTGCGGGAAGAGCCGCTGGCGGACTCTCCCACCACGCAAAGTAAAGGAAAGAATGAAGATGGAAAGAATATTTCTATACAGCGGGTCGTTTGACCCATTCACCATCGGGCACGCCGACATCGTGCAGCGGGCGCTGGCGTTGTGCGACCGGCTGGTGATAGGAATAGGCTACAACGAGCACAAGGCTGGCTGGACACCTGTGGAGGAGCGGCTGCGCGCACTGAAGGAGCTGTTTGCCGGCCAGCCGCAAGTGCGGGTGGAGAAATACTCCTGCACCACTGTCGATTTCGCACAGCAGCAAGGCATCACCTGCATAGTAAGGGGTGTGAGGGGAATGACCGACATGGAGTATGAGACCGATATGGCCACCATCAACCGCCAACTGGCCGGCATCGACACCATCTTGCTGCCTGCACGGCCCGAACTGGCGCATGTGAGCAGCAGCATGGTGCGCGAACTGGCACATTTCAACAAGGACATCAGTCCCTATCTGCCCCAAGGGCTACATTATATAATATAATAAGGAGAAAAGACAATGAAGAAAGCATTAAGCATCATACTGGCCTCATGCATGACACTCAGCGCAATGGCACAGCTCCGCTACCAGAACCGTCCGCCCGAGAGAAAGCAGTCGGTGAGCCAACTCGAGCGGGATGTGCAGAAGATGGTCATGGCTACAGCCATGATATATAACTACTACGTAGATAGCGTGGATAGCAAGCGGCTGGCCGAGGATGCCATCAACGGCATCCTGAAAAAGCTCGACCCGCACTCGGCCTACTCCAATGCCCAGGAGACGAAGAAGTTCACCGAGCCGCTCGAAGGTTCGTTCGAGGGAATAGGCGTGCAGTTCAACGTGCTCGAGGACACTCTTGTGGTCATCCAGCCTGTACCCAAGGGACCCAGCGAGAAGGTGGGCATACTGGCAGGCGACCGCATCGTGTCGGTCAACGACACCGCGATAGCCGGCGTGAAGATGTCGCGTGAGGAAATCATGCACCGCCTGCGCGGCAGGAAGGGAAGCCACGTGTATCTGGGCGTGGTGAGACGTGAGATAAGTGACACTCTGCACTTCGACGTAGTGCGCGACAAGATTCCCGTCAACTCGGTGGATGCTGCCTATATGGTCACACCGCGCATCGGCCTCATCCGCTTCAACAACTTCGCACAGACCACACACGCTGAGGTGGTGGAGGCTATCAAGAAGCTTCGCGCACAAGGTATGGTGGATCTCATCATCGACCTGCAACAGAACGGCGGAGGATACTTGCAGGCGGCTGCCGATATTGCCAGCGAGTTCCTGGCCAAGAACGATATGATAGTATATACACGCGGACGCAGCGTCCCCAATCAGGAGTTCCGCAGTTCGGGCAGCGGACTTTTCACACAAGGCAAGGTGGCCGTACTGGTAGATGAATACAGTGCATCGGCAGCCGAGATACTGTCGGGAGCCATTCAGGACCAGGACAGAGGCATCGTGGTGGGCAGGCGCACGTTCGGCAAGGGACTGGTGCAGCGGCCCATCGAACTGCCCGACGGCAGCATGATACGCCTCACCGTGGCCAAATACTACACGCCCAGCGGACGCTGCATACAGAAGCCCTACGAGAAAGGAGACCGCCGCGCCTATGACCGCGACGTCATCAACCGCTACAACAACGGCGAACTGACCAATGCCGACAGCATCCACTTCCCCGACTCATTGCGCTTCCAGACCCTCAGGGAGAAGCGTGTGGTGTATGGCGGAGGAGGCATCATGCCCGACTACTTCGTGCCGCTCGACACCACCAAGTACAGCCGCTGCTACCGCGAAATGTCGGCCAAGAGCATCATCATCAATGCCAATCTGAAGTACATCGACGCCAACCGCAAGGAGCTGCGCAAATCCTACCCCACCTTCAAGAAGTTCCGCGAGAAGTTCCGGGTTCCTCAGGCACTGGTGGATAGTATAATGGCCCAAGGCGAGAAGCAGAACATAAAGCCCAAGGATGACGCTGAGCGACAGACCACACAGGACAACATACGCCGCATCATCAAGGCGCTGGTGGCACGCGACCTTTGGGATATGAGCGAGTATTTCTGCATCATCTACGAGGATGACGAGGTGGTGAAGAAGGCCGTAGAACTCTTGCAGCAATGATCAGCTACAATACAGTGGGGGTGGAAATGCCTCCTATCGACCAGCCACGCGTCAGTGCATGGGTCAGGCAAGTGGCCGAGCGCTACGGCAAGAAGGTGGGCGACATCAACTTCATCTTCGTCAGCGACGAGGAGATACTGCGCATCAACCGCGAGTACATACAGCATGACTACTACACCGACCATATCGGCTTCGACTACTCTTCGGGCAACATGCTCTCGGGCGACGTGTTCGTGGGGGTGGAGACAGTGGCGTCCAATGCCGAACTCATCGGGGAAACCTACCGCCGCGAACTGCATCGCGTCATCATCCACGGTGTGCTTCACCTGTGTGGCATCGAGGACAAGACGCCCGAGTTGCGCATGCAGATGGAGGCAGCCGAGAATGCTGCGCTGGCACTGGCAGTGTGGCTGTAGCTATATATAATAAGGTATATAAAGGAAAGAAACACTATAGTGAAAGAAGACTTCGACATCAGAAGGGAAGGTCAGGCGCGCGAGAAGGACTTTGAGAATGCACTCCGCCCGCTCCGCTTCGGCGACTTCAGCGGCCAGCAGAAGGTGGTAGATAACCTGCGCATCTTCGTAGAGGCTGCCAAGTATCGCGGTGAGCCGCTCGACCATACGCTCCTGCATGGTCCTCCAGGACTGGGAAAGACCACCCTGAGCAACATCATAGCCAACGAGCTGGGCGTAGGTTTCAAGCTCACCAGCGGACCTGTACTCGACAAGCCAGGCGATCTGGCGGGCATCCTCACCAGCCTTGAGCCCAACGATGTGCTCTTCATCGATGAGATACACCGCCTGAGCCCGGTCGTGGAAGAGTACCTCTACAGCGCGATGGAGGACTATCGCATCGACATCATGATAGACAAAGGTCCCAGTGCCAGGAGCATACAGATAGACCTGGCACCCTTTACACTGGTGGGAGCCACCACACGCAGCGGACTGCTCACAGCACCCTTGCGTGCACGTTTCGGCATCAATCTGCACCTCGAATACTACGATGCCGACACCCTGCAGACCATCATCGAGCGCAGTGCCGGCATACTGGGACTGCCCATCGATGCCGAAGCGGCAGGCGAGATAGCCAGCCGCAGCCGCGGAACACCACGTATTGCCAATGCGCTGCTGCGCCGTGTGCGCGATTTCGCACAGGTAAAGGGCAACGGCCGCATCGACCTGCCCATAGCACAGATAGCGCTTGAGGCACTCAACATAGACCGCTACGGACTGGATGAGATAGACAATAAGATACTGCTCACAATCATCGACAAGTTCCGTGGAGGCCCGGTGGGAGTAGGCACCATAGCCACTGCCATAGGCGAGGACAGCGGCACTGTGGAGGAAGTATATGAGCCGTTCCTCATCAAGGAAGGCTTCATCAAGCGCACTCCACGCGGCCGCGAAGTCACCGAAATGGCCTACCGCCACCTGGGACGGCCTATGGACGACCGCTTCGCAGGAGCCTCCCAAGGTACACTCTTCTGACCAAATCATCAAACACAGAGCATCATGGTACTCAACTATATATGGATAGGGTTCTTTGCCATCGCATTCCTCATAGCGACGGTGCAGCTTGCCATGGGCAACACAGAGGTGTTTCCCGCCATCATGAACAGCACGTTTGACAGCGCCAAGACCGCTTTCGACATCTCTCTGGGCCTCACCGGAGTGCTGAGCTTATGGATGGGAATCATGAAGATAGGCGAGCGCGGAGGCATCGTAGATCGGCTCGCACGCTGGCTCAGTCCGCTTATGACCAGGCTTTTCCCCGAAATCCCGGCCGGGCATCCAGTCTTCGGACACATCTTCATGAACTTCAGCGCCAACATGCTCGGGCTTGACAATGCCGCCACACCGCTTGGACTGAAGGCGATGCAGGGGCTTCAGGAGCTCAACGAAAAGAAGGACACTGCCACCAATGCCATGATAATGTTCCTGGTACTCAATACCAGCGGGCTGTGTCTGATACCTGTGGGAGTGATGGTCTATAGAGCTCAGTTGGGTGCCGAACAGCCTACCGACGTGTTCATTCCCATCCTCATCGCCACCACCATAGCCACTCTGGCGGGTATGGTGATAACCAGCCTCTACCAGCGCATCAATCTCATCAACCGTACCATGCTGCTTACGCTCGGCGGCATGTCGGCTGCGGTGGCTGCAATAATATGGGGCTTCGCCCAGATGGACAAGGCCCAGATGAACATTGTGAGCACTTCGGTGGCTAATATTCTGCTGATGCTCATCATAGTGATGTTCATTCTGGCTGGCATGCGCAAGAAGGTGAACGTCTACGACGCCTTCATCGAGGGCGCAAAGGACGGATTTACCACCGCCGTCAGAATCATCCCCTATCTCGTGGCGATACTGGTAGGCATCGGAGTGTTCCGTGCTTCGGGCGCAATGGACATGCTGGTGGACGGCATCAAGTGGACCGTTGCAGCCATGGGTGGCAACACCGACTTCGTGGGCGCTCTGCCTACAGCGCTGATGAAGCCCCTCTCGGGTAGCGGAGCACGCGGCATGATGGTCGACGCCATGACCACCTACGGCGCCGACTCGTTCGTAGGCCGACTCTCATGCATCTTCCAAGGCTCTACCGACACCACCTTTTACATCCTCGCCGTCTACTTCGGCAGCGTAGGCATACGCTATACCCGCCACGCCGTAGCCTGCGGCCTGCTCGCCGACTTGGCTGGAGTGATTGCGGCGATAGCAATATGTTACTTATTCTTTTAAAATATGGCAAATCTCAAATCCCTTGCTAAGGACACCGCCATTTACGGTCTTAGCAGCATCGTAGGCAGATTTCTTAATTATCTGCTTGTACCATTGTACACGGCAAAACTGTCTGCCGCGAGTGGAGGCTATGGCATCATCACAAACGTATATGCCTATACGGCTTTGCTGATGGTGATTCTCACATACGGAATGGAGACCACCTTCTTCCGCTTCGCCAACAAGGAAGGCGAGGATCCGCAGAAGGTATACTCTACAACATTGATGTCTGTGGGATTCACATCGCTGCTGTTCGTGGTGCTGGTGCTGACGTTCATCAGCCCCATATCATCGTTCATGGGCTATGCCGACCATCCGTCGTATATATGGGTGATGGCTGTCACGGTGGCGATAGATGCCTTCCAGTGCATACCATTCGCCTATCTGCGATACAAGAAACGCCCTATCAAGTTCGCTACCCTGAAGCTTCTGAACATCTTTATGGCAATAGCACTCAATCTGATGTTCTTCCTCGTGCTGCCTGCCATATACGAAAGCAACGGCGCAACGGGACTCATCGCACAGATATACGACCCCACGGTAGGAGCTGGCTATGCCTTCTATGTCAACCTTTTCTGCTCGGCAGCGCTCACGTTCTTCT
>OQWM01000404.1_pt1 | contig 27043 bp, 27 predicted proteins | sample 1691531 | NCBI WGS metagenome assembly OQWM01 (sample SAMN03418257, study PRJEB22391) | human gut metagenome | biome: human-gut; feature: organic feature; material: feces | host: Homo sapiens | place: Tanzania | collected 2013-01
TCTGTTCTTGCAGAACGGCGGTTCGTTTTTTCCTTTCGGCGATTTGTTTTCGCGAAAGGGCGTTTGAGTTTTTGCTTCTCGTCATCGGTGTTTTCCTTTTTGAGGGGAAAACCGGCTGAATGTGGGTTGCATTACGGAAAATCTCTGTAATTTTGTCTTCGGTGAGGGTGGGGATTGTATGCTGTCGGCTTGTGCGGGGTGCAATCTTCATTGTTTGCCGTTTTTCGACCGAATCGGATTCGATGAAGTTCGGTGTTGTGTAATTAAATCGATGGAAATGGAAAGCATAAAAGAGATTTTCAGGATTGGTTTCGGACCTTCGAGTTCTCATACCATGGCTCCGAGAAAGGCTGCGGAGTTGTTTTTGAGGGATTTCCCCGATGCTGCCCGCTTTGAGGTTACTCTCTTCGGCTCGCTTGCCGCAACGGGTAAGGGACACTTGACGGATAAGGCTGTGATCGATGTTTTGGGCGGGGTAAGAACGAAGATAATATGGAAAAGCGATACTTTTCTGGCTCTTCACCCCAATGCGATGTGTTTCGAGGCTTTCGACTTTCTTGGTAACAGCATGGGCAAACGTGTGGTTTACAGCATAGGTGGCGGAAAGATTATTCAGGAGAATGGGCATGAAGAGTCGGAGATAAAGAACGTTTATCCGCATCATAATCTCGGCGATGTGTTGGAGTATTTGGACGAGAACGGTTTGACTTTCTGGGAGTATGTGCAGGAATTCGAGGGAAATGAGATTTGGGATTACCTGATGGAGGTGCTGAATGTGATGAAGCAGTCCGTGGAGGAGGGAATAAACGAGGAGGGTGTTCTTCCGGGTGGATTGAGGTTGAGACGCAAGGCGATGTCTTACTACACGAAGGCAAGGAGTTACAAGCCTTCTTTGAGGGGTCGTTGTCTTGTTCAGTCGTATGCACTTGCCGTTTCGGAGCAGAACGCTGCCGGCGGGCTGATTGTAACGGCTCCGACCTGCGGTTCGTGCGGTGTCGTGCCGGCTGTGCTTTATCATTTGAATACGGAACACGGATTTACGGACAAACAAATCATTCGCTCTCTTGCAACGGCAGGTTTGATTGGTACGGTGATTAAACAGAATGCTTCCATCTCGGGTGCGGAGGTCGGTTGTCAGGGTGAAGTGGGTTCGGCTTGCTCCATGGCTGCTGCGGCGGCAAATCAACTCTTCGGAGGCACTCCCCAGCAGATAGAGTATGCGGCAGAAATCGGTTTGGAACACCACTTGGGTTTGACGTGCGACCCTGTTTGCGGTTTGGTACAGGTGCCTTGCATAGAGCGTAATGCTTTTGCGGCTTTGAGAGCTTTGGACGCCAATCTTTATGCGATGATGTCGGACGGCAAGCACATTATTTCTTTCGATAAGGTGGTGGAAACGATGAAGCAGACGGGCAAGGATTTGCCTTCACTTTATAAAGAAACGGCTGCGGGAGGTCTTGCCGTGGTGGGAAAGAACTTTTGCAGTTTGCAATAAAGCGTAAGATTAGAACCGAATGCCTATATGACAGGTTCAGAAGAGCTTGATAAGTCCTCCGACTGCGGCAAAGCGGGCAAAACGTCCCACTGCCATGTAGAGGCAACTCTTCCACGGGGATATTTTCATGAAGCCCAATGTTATGGCTATAAGGTCGCCGACCACGGGCAGCCATGAAAAGAATGCGGCTATGGATTTGTATCGGTTTATCTTTTGTTGCACTGCGAGGATTTTCTCTTTCCTCACCTTGAACCACTTTTCCAACCATTGCCATTTGCCGAGGCGACCGAGCCAAAAGGAGGTCATGCCGCCCAAGGTATTGCCTATGCCTGCCAAAAGAACGCATAGCCATACCTCATTGCCCAAGGCGATATTGCCCAACAATAGGGCTTCGCTCGGAAAGGGCAATATGGTGGAGGCAAGGAAACTGCCGATGAACAGCCCCCACAGACCGGAATGTTGAAGCAGGCTTACCAACGGGTGTATGTGTATGAACCGCCGTCTTTATCCACGTAGTTCAGGCTTTTCTCGTTTAATGTCCGTATGATATAGCGTTTTGTTATTTGCTTGTCGTCAACGATGATGATGGTATCGCCTTTCAGTGTGTAGGCATTGGTTATCACTGTGCTGTCGCATTGGTTGACAATTGCTTGTTTGCGTTCTTTGGCATCGTAGGTGTACTTGGAAAACTCCATATAAGATTCCTTTTCGCACTTTTCGGCATCTTCATTGTTCAATACATCGGTGTTTCTCCATTTTCCTTCGAGAAGGTCGTTTTCTTCTATTTTCTCTTGGCAGGAAAACAAGAGGCTTAGTGGCAAAAGCACCGATAGGACTTTCAATATGGGTTTCTTATTCATTGTCATTTGTTTTTGTTTGTTGTTTTGCTTCTTCTTTTTCGCGTTCTGCTTCCTTTCGCGACAGTTGGTTGGTTGTTACGGTGTCGAATATGAGGAAGAGCAGAAAGAGTATAAAATAACTTACTGCGAATTTGGCTTGTGTTTCCGCTCCGAAAAGATATACCAATGCCAAAACGCCTATATAGATTATGAATTTAAGCAGTTTGCTTATCATAAAGATGTGTACGAAGTTCACTTTCCTCTTTCGTGGCAACAGGTAGAGTGCCAAGTAAGAAAGGGCGGTGAGGGCGTAGAACATGATTACGTAATAGGGTATGTTTTGACTGAAAAATTCTTTCGGCAGTGCGAGTGCTGCGAACAGATAGGCGAAGCATACGCAGATTGCGAAGATGCTCAACTTCGAAAAGTAGGCTGTCAAGGGGTGTTTTTGCATTTCTATTTCTTTGTTAGTTTCTTCAAGGTGGCGTACAGCCCCACGGCTATGGACAAAAGGCTGAGCGTTACGGTGAAGAGGGGTTTTGTTTTCGGTATATACGTGTCCAATCTCCAGCCTGCATAAACTCCTGCGAATATTATGACGAGGAGTTCGAAGGCTATGGCGGAATATTTGCCGTACTCTTTCATTCCGGTTTGTTATGCGGTGTATTGATCCTCGGGATTAGGGGAATACATGGTGCGGGTTTCGTCTCCCATTGTGCAATGACCGGAGAATTGGGCTCCGGGTTCTATGGAGAGTTGTCCGATGAGCAAATCGCCTTTTATGTCGGAGGTTTTGAGCAGTGCCAAAAGCCCTGCGACTTTTATGTTGCCCTCTATGCTGCCTGCCAATTCGGCATCGCGGCTTTCGACCGTGCCTTTGATGTAACCGGTTTGCCCCATGAATAATTTGCCTTTGACAATCAGGTTGCCTTCTATTGTTCCGTCAACTTTCATGTCGCCGTCCGAAACGACGTCTCCTTTTATCGAGGTTCCTTTACTGATGATGTTGAATTGCTCGTTTTGTTCGTGGTTTACCATATCGCAATAATTGTTTTCTATTGTTTTACTTGATTTTCCGTATTTTGTTGCACATCTCGGTCGTTTGTGCTTTCGTTGCCGTCTTTCGGCAGATACATGAGCTTGAAGAACTTTTCGTAAATATCGATGTTCTTTCTGTTGTAGAATGTAGGGTAATTCTGCAAAGAAATCACGAAGTGGGTATAGTGGTTTGCATCGTAATCCTTCAATAAGGAGGATATGGAGTCGTAATACGCCATGGCTTGCTCCCTGTTGCGGAACTTCCTTACGATTATCATTTGTTTGGTCATGGTGAAGAGCATGCTCGTTGTTTGCAGGTTCTTATCAGGATAGTTCTCGGCGTTGAATTGTTTCACCTTTGCGTCCGTTGCTATGGCGTCCATGTTGTCATCGTCAAACAGAAGGACGTAATAGTGTTGCATGTCTTTGAATTTGTACATCAGCATTTCGGCATCGATGACTTCTTCCGCCTCTTTGATTTCTTCGGTCTTGGTTTCCGTTTGGCTTTCCTGCTTCTGCTCGTCTTTCACTTCCGCTTTCGGCTTGGGGTGATAGGTAAGATCTATCTTGCCATCTGGATAGGCTGCGGCAAGGTGCTGCAACTGTGCTTCTATTATCGGTGCTATTTCGCTCTCCGTGTGGTTGTGCAGTATGAGTGTAAGATCCATGGCAAGGGAGTCGATGCCGTAGAGTCTGCCTTTGGAAAGGGCTTGAACATAGAGTATCTTCGGTATGTAGGGACCGAATTTCAGTGTGTCAATTGCCCTGTCGCCTGCTTCGATTGCCTGCTTGTACATGTCGTTTTTGTATAAGCCGTAAACGTCGGAGTACAATTTCTCGCCCAAGGAGCCGGATTTCACGATTTCGTTCCAGTATTCCGGATTGCTTATCATCATGGCGAACTCGCTTTCGGGGTATTCTTCAAGTATTTTGTTTTTGTAGAAATTGGAGTTGGGGTATTGTCCCATCATATCATAGATACGATAGAGGTGATACGAGGAAGGCGGTATGTTTTGGTGTCTCGGGTAACGTCTTTGCAGGTCGAGGAAGGTTTCGACGGCTTTGGGGTTGTTGTTCAAGCCCTGATAGTAGATGTATCCTGCCGAAAGGAGTGCATCGGCTATCTCTTCATGAGCGGAATCCTTTTGTGCCTGAGTATAGGGTATGTCTTTGGTGTAATACTCTCTCGATTCGGGGTCATTGGAACGGGCTTTCGAGGCTGACGAAACGGCGTTCGAATCTATCGGATTGCCGTTTTCGTCGAGTGTTTCTGCCATTTGATCGAAGTCGAATTCCTCGTCCTTATGGCTCAATCGCCAGTTGTCTTCCAATTTTCGGTCTCCCCAAATACGCTTGAACTCCAACTGTCCCACCTGAACGGTTGCATTATTGTAAAAATACCAGTTCGAGCGATTGTTTTGGCTGAATTGGTCGTAGCGTGTCATGCCTGCCATGCTTGCTGCCAAGGCTTTGGCTTTCTTCTCCTCCTCTTCTTTTTCTTTTTTCTTGCGTTTGTATTCCTCTATGTAGGAATCAACCCTGCGATCGAGTTCTTCCTTACTCAATTCGCTCATTGCAAGCAGACTGTCCCAGCGTTCGACGCAGCGGATGTCTTTCACGAGGTTGGTCAACACCTTTTGACGACTTTCGATGCCCGCACGGTTGGGATAATCCTTCGGCATGACGGCAAGGGCTGTGTCATAATACATTTGGGCTCGCTCATATTTTTCGAGCAAAGAGAAATAAGTGTCGGCTGCCCGCAGTGCCGATGTTACCTTTTGAGGACTGCTGCTTGCGGCATTATGCACCGACTCTTCCCATTCCGAACAGGCTCTATCGACATTCTTATCCCTGAAATACACTTCGCCCAAAGCATAATGGATGCGGTCTTTGTATTCGGTGTTCTTCTTGTCGTTCAACATCTTTTCAAGACGTGCGATGATGGATTTGCTGTTGCCTTTTTTGGGGTCGTAACACATTGCGAGGTTAAGGTTGGAGGCGAACTGCATATCGTAATCCCCTGCCCTGCGTGCCGTTTTCTTGAAGCACCGTCCGGCTTGCTCGTAGTCGCCTGCCTTTTGGTAAATCTGTCCTTCGATGAATAAAAGTCTTGTGTTGAGCTTGGGTTGCAAGAATGTGAACTTACGCTTCTTGAAATACTCTAACGCCAAGGCGTTTTTGCCCTGTGCCAAAGCGTTTTCCGCATAAACAGTGTATAGGAAGTTGTTAAGTCTTTTCGGCACTTTGCCCTCGTCCATCTTGTTCTTCACCTGATCGAGCAGGATGTCGCATTCGCTGTACTTTTTGCACTTTGAATTGGTCAGGGCAAGCCAAATCATCGGTTCGTACATTTCTTTCCTGTCTTTGTACTGCCCCATTATCAAAGAGAATGTGGCTGCGGCACTCTTATAGTCCTGTGCGTAGAAGCAGGCTTTGCCTATAAGCAGATAGGCATCGTCGATCTGCGGATTTTTCTCCACTCCGGAGAACTTCATGGAGTGTTTCTTTATGACCTTGCTGCCTTTCTCTATGGCACGGTCGGTATTCGATTTGATGGCATTGGCATTCTCGACGGTGCCGAGCTTGTATATCGGAAGGATTTCGGAGAAATTATCCTTGTGAGCCTTTTCCAAACTCTTCACACCCTCCTTCAACGCCTGATTTCCGTTCCACCATGCGTTGTAATGGGCTACCATGCTGTGGTACTGCCTGTTTATCCACTTGTCCTTATGCGTAGAACAAGCCGTAAGCAAAGCCACGACCACGCACGCAAGGAATATGTTGATGAATTTAGCTCTCAAATCCGACGATGTTCTTATCCCTTAATAACTATCAAACTGCAAATTTATTTGATTTCTGCGAAAAAACAAGCATTTGCCCCGAAAAAACACGCATTCCTTGCCTCCACTCCGAAATATAGTGGTATATTTGCAGCGAATTTCAGTACTAACGAATAATAACATAATAATATGGCAAGAGTAAAAGCATTCAGGGGTTTGAGACCGCCTGTCGAGATTGTGGAAAAGTTGGCTTCACGTCCTTATGATGTGTTGAATTCCGCAGAAGCAAGAGTGGAAGCAGCAGGAAATCCTTATTCTTTGCTTCATGTAACGAAAGCGGAAATCGATTTGCCCGAAGGAACGGACGAACACTCGCAAGCAGTTTACGACAAAGTGGTTGAAAACTTCAACAACTTCAAAAAACAAGGCTGGTTGGTGAAAGAAGACCGTCCTAAGCTGTATATCTACGCTCAAACGATGGACGGACGCACCCAATACGGTATAGTTGGTTGCACACACGTTGATGACTACTTCAACAACGTCATAAAGAAACACGAGCTTACCCGTAAGGATAAGGAAGATGACCGAATGATACACGTTAACATAACAAACGCAAACGTCGAACCGGTATTCTTCGCATACCCTGCCCACAAGGAGATTGACCAAATAGTGGAAAAAATCGTCAAGAACCAAAAACCGGTTTACGATTTCGTTGCAAAAGAAGATGGCTTCGGTCATACGTTTTGGGTAATCGAAGATGATGCGGTTACAAAACGAATAGAAGAAATATTCGAAAAGGAAATCCCTGCCCTTTACGTTGCAGACGGACACCACAGAACGGCAGCCGCTGCAAGAGTAGGCCAAGAGAGAAGAGCCTCCAACCCTAACCACACAGGCAACGAGGAATACAACTACTTCATGGCGGTCATTTTCCCTGACAATCAGTTGAAGATAATCGACTACAACCGCGTTGTGAAAGATTTGAACGGACTTTCCGACGCCGAGTTCCTTGCAAAACTGAACGACACTTTCGTTGTGGAGAAAATGGGCAAAGAGATATACAAGCCAAGCAAACTTCACGAGTTCTCGATGTACCTTTCCGGAGAATGGTACAAGATGACGGCAAAAGAAGGTACCTATAACGATGACGACCCTATCGGAGTATTGGACGTAACAATTCTTTCAAACAACGTACTCGACAAAGTATTGGACATAAAAGACCTTAGAACGTCCAAGAGAATAGACTTCGTCGGAGGTATCAGAGGTTTGGGCGAATTGCAAAAGAGAGTCGATAGCGGAGAGATGAAAGTCGCTTTCGCATTGTACCCTGTCTCCATGCAGCAACTCATAAACATTGCCGACTCAGGCAACATCATGCCACCGAAAACAACATGGTTCGAACCTAAGTTGCGTTCCGGCTTGGTAATTCACGAACTTATCTAATCGAAAACCGAATTTCGGCACATAAATCCGCAGACCTGTATTTCCGATTGCGAATTACAAGTCTGCGGAATTTTTTAAGCACAAAACCGAAGCGAAAAAATGAAACGAACACTTCAAACAATATTTCTTGTCCTCCTTGCAAGCCTCACGTTTACCGCCTGCACGGATGACGATGATACCGAAAGACAACATGCAAACGGCAACCGACCTCTGCAAGGCGAATACATACGCTTTACCTCCGGCACTCTGCTATGGGAAGCCGAAGCAAGCGAACTCGGCAGCCTCTACGCCAAGACCTCGGACTTGGAAAACCCGCAATGGTACGACATCGTGGCATGCACTGAAGACGTAAACGACTTCAACATCGAGCATTACAGTCACCACCTCTTCCTCCACATCGACTTGAACGACGACGGCACTACCGGTAAGTTTCAAATCATTTATTACAAAGACAAAAACACCGAACGCGTAGGAGAATTTGCCCTCATGCTTCAAAGCACCGGCGGCACCATCACCCTCGAAAAAAACCAAGACAAACTATCCGGCGAATTTATCGGCACGATGCAAAACATGTCCGACCCTTCCGACACAAGACAAACCCGCTTCGTCTTTCACGAACTGCCGATAAGCACCATAAACAAGTCGGATAACCGATAAACCCCGCCGAAACAAAAAAAAGGAACCCCGTTCTTCGGAGTTCCATGACCGTAAACATTCGGAAACACAGTTTCCGACAAACACATTTATTCCTTATCAAACGTCTCTTCCCCGCCTTCATACTTCGGAGAAGCCCCATATCGATTTTCCTCACGACTTCCGTCAAGGCAAAGGAAAATCAACAACACCAAATGATACAAACAAATAATCAAAGCATAAATCAAGTACTCGCCAATCATGGCAAAAACACTCGTTTCGTCAAAATCGTCCGGCTCATCGTTATATGAACCCAACGCAACCTTCATCACCTTAACGAGAAGTACCACAATAAAAACTCCTTTCATTATTGCACCTACGCCCCACCACCAACCGCTTCTGCCTGTATCATGAAGACGGCGAAAGGTCAAAGGAATAACCGCAAGGCTCAGGAATATATTCAATACACTCAGTATCCCGCAGAAATTCAAAATCAATTCCGCAAGACAAACCACTAACATGGTCCACCAATACTCCGAACGTCTTGCACGTCCCGTGAACCGGAAAACATTACCCGTACTTTCTTTCAAAGCCTCAGGAAGGCTTAACATCGGCTTTGCCGCAAACTCTTTCATCATTCTATTCTTTAAGTTTATAAATCATTCAACGCATGTTTCTCTACAATCTCGCAATTAATCTTATCCTTATAAGCCAGAGCAACGAAGCACTTAAAATCATCGTGTTCTATCCAAAGAACAATCTCTCCTTTATCACAGCGAAACCTGCTCTCGTATTTGCACCTGTCCATGCCGACAGCGTACATTCTGTCATTATCATCCATCGGCAAGTCGTAATTATTTTGAAACTTCTCCGCACACCGATAAGGCTTGCCGTACTTTTGCGAAAGCATATCCTTCAAACGCTTATAGTCTCCGTACAAATACTCCCATTTATCTTGGGAAGGGAAAGCCACGGTTATGCGGGCAACCAAATCCTTTTGGTCAAGAGTTTCCACATACACCAAACAATCCGTATAATCCGCAAAATCACCCCTCAATACCCCACTGAAACTTTTCGACCTGCCCAAGAAAGAACCCTGTCCTACCTCTTCAAACCCCTTACGCTTCATTCTCTCGACAAACAACTCCAACCTACCATCAATGGGAACACCCTTGAACTTCAGATGATTGTTTTCAGCCATAAGAGCCTCATCTTCGGAATAATCCTTCGACTGTTCCTTATTCTGTTTATCCTTGGAAACGAACTTTTTGAAGTTGAAATCCAAATCCCCGCAAGCAGAAAAACACAGCATAAGCAACAACGCCATACCTCCCGTAAAGATAAATTTTTCTCTATTCATAAACCATGTTTTTTACATGCCGTAACAATATCGAAACAAACCGTTCTCAAAACGACTGAACAAAGATACAAAATTCTTTGATACGCACAACCTTTTTCCATACGTTATTCTGCAAAAACGAAACGCCGAAAGAATTTTCTGAAACGGCGGAAGAATTTTTTCTTACGGCGTTCCGTCCTTTTCTTTCGCCGTTTTGATGATGGTCTTTCTCTTTTTTTTGTGTACTTTGTTGGGTGCATGCTTTCTTAATTCGACATCTGTTCCAATCTGTACGCTTTGTTCTCGGTATAATTTTCTACCTTTGCAAAAGCAATGGAAGAAAGACATCAGATAGAGATAAAGAACAAGCGGGCATTTTTCGAGTATGCGGTCTTGGAGACAGTTCGAGCCGGCATCGTTTTGCGAGGCACGGAGATAAAGGCAATACGGGAAGGCAAGGCGAACCTGAGCGACGCATACTGCATGATAGAAAGCGGCGAATGTCGGGTCTATAACCTCCACATCTCCGAATACCGCTTCGGCAGTTACTTCAACCATGAAGTCAAACGCACCCGCAAGCTGCTTCTGCACAAGAAAGAAATCCGCAAGTTGGAACGCAAGAGCAAAGAAAAAGGATTTACACTTATACCCATCATGCTCTATATCGATGAAAGAGGATTTGCGAAGTTGGAAGTCGGACTTTGCAAGGGCAAACATGCTTACGATAAGAGAGAAAGCATAAAACAAAGAGAAACGAACATAGAACTGCAACGCAGCCTGCGAACAAGATAAATCGGAAAAAAAAGATATATGCGATGAGAACGAAAATACGAACACTTATACTTACGATGATATTGCTGTTGCCAAGCATTATGCTGTCGGCACAAGGCTATGTAATCAACGGTCGCCTTCACGGCAGCAGTAAAGGATATGCAACACTAAGGCTCTACCACCGGGACGGCAACGAAACCCTCGACAGCACCACCATAGACAAATCCGGACGCTTCACTTTCCGCGGCCCCGTCAAAGAAACCCTACCCGCCCTGCTCACCATCAACGGCAAACGCCCCTATCGACTATACATAAGCCCCGAAAGCACCATACACATCGACCTCAAACCCGGCAGCAATCACCCCATAACCATCAAAGGCAGCCCCATGACCCAAGCATGGCACCAACTCACCAACCCCGACAAACGAGAAGACAAAACCGTCCATTTGGCACGCCTTAACAACTGGGTCAACAACCACCCCGAGCACATCTTCAGCCCCGACCTCATAGCCTGTTACCTGTCTCACACATGGGACTACCCCACCCTTGCCCGCAGCCTCAACACCCTTCAAGGCGAAGCCCTCAACACCTACCACTACCGCCACCTGACAGAATACCTGCAACACATCCGTCCCTTGGCCCAAGGCAACACCGCCCCCGACCTTCGAACCACCGCCCCCGACGGCACAACCATACAACTCCACAACCTCACAAGACAACACGACTACACCCTCCTCACCTTCTGGTCAGCCGACGACAAAACAAGCCGAGCCCACACCCCCGTCTTAGCCACCCTCCGCAAACGCCACCCGTCAGACAAACTCGCAATCCTAAGCATATCCATAGACCAAGACCCGAACACATGGAAGCAAACAATAAAAGACGACAACATGACATGGCAGCAAGGCAACGAACCACAAAGCTGGAACAGCCCCGCCCTCAAAACATACAACATAAAAAGCATACCCGCCTACATACTCATCGACCGCCACAATAAAATCCACATGACCACCGACGATATCGAAGAAATAACAAACCAACTAGCCACCCTCACCCACGACACAGGCTATACCATAGACGGCAGCATAGACGGCATAGACGAAGGCACCATAACCATGGACCTGCTCTTGAAAGACGGCAAGAAAGAAAGACAACAAAGCAAAATAAACAACGGACACTTCCACTTCGAAGGCGAAGTAAGCCACCCCTGCATGGCAACCATACACCTGCCCGCCAAAAGCGGCGACCTCTCCTTCTTCATGAACAACGAACACATCACCATAAGCGGCAACATAAACGACATACACAACCCGAGCATAGAAGGCAGCCCCACGAACGACACCTTCTTGCAACTATCCGACCGATGCAACAACCAAAAGAACCCCATGCAATGCCTGATGAACCATGCAATGGAACACCCCGAAAGCATATACACCCCATTCATCATAAGCTCCTACTTAGCCCCCTACCTGAATGACGAAGACCTCAAAAACCTCGTCTCCAGCCTCACAGGCGACGCCACCAACATGTACCAATACACACTACTGCAAGAACACATACAAACAAAAGACCGCACCAACCCCGCAGGAGAGAAAATCAGAGACGCAATCCTGCAAAACGAACACGGCAAAGACATACGCATACTCGAAGAAGCCTCGAAACACGACTACACACTCATCACCATCTGGGCACCATGGGAACAAAAAAGCCTCAACACCATAAAACAACTGCGGCAACTATACAACAGCCAAGACAAAACCCACTTCCACATCATCAGCATATCATTGGACGACAACCCCGCCCAATGGCATAACACCATAAAAGCCCAAGGCATGAACTGGACGAACCTAAGCGACCACAAACGCTGGAACTCCGGCATCGTCAAACTATACGACATCGACCACATACCGCAAACCATACTCATCGATCGCAACGGCACCATCATAACAAAGAACCAACCCATAGACACCATAACCGCCATCATCAAAACAAAGAAAACAACCAACCGAACAAAGAACCAAACAAAATAAACACACGATGAATACACTCAACCGCATAAAGAAAACACCCGTTTGGAAAACCATCGTACAATACTCGCTCATCATCATCGGCATACTGCTGTATTGCTTCGCATGGTCGGTCTTTCTGGTACCCAAACACATCATCGGCGGCGGCGTAGTCGGCTTAGCCTCCATCATATACTACCTCACGAACATACCCATGGGCATAACCAACTTCGTCATCAACGGCGTACTCCTCCTTATGGGCTGCAGAGTACTGGGTAAGATGTTCGGCATAAACACCATTATAGGCATGACGACAGCCTCGTTAGGACTGATACTGTTTCAGCAAGTCCTGCACATAGACCAAATACCCTCGTTTCAATTCGAGAACATGGAATTGGTCACGAGAGCCATCTTGGGAGGCGCCTTGTCCGGCATAGGCATAGGCCTCTGCCTTGCCAACGGGGGCAGTTCCGGCGGCAGCGACATCATAGCCCTCATCATCACCAAATACCGCAATGTATCGCCCGGTTCCGTCATACTGATAACCGACGCCATAGTCATAATAAGCACCATCTTCACCCCGAACAGCCTCGGCTTGGAAGGATTGGTATATTGCTACATCGTATTAGGCGTTTACGCCTACTCCATAGACCTTGTAGTCGAAGGACGGAAACAAACCTACCAGATAACAATCATGTCCCGCTTGAACGAACAAATAGCCGACGCCATCGGCGAAGAAGTCAAGCGAGGCGTAACCCTGCTCAACGGCTGGGGCTGGTACAGCAAACAAGACCAGAAAGTCCTCTTGGTCATAGCCCGCAAGAACGACAAGGTACGCATCATGCGTTTGGTCAAAGCCATCGACCCCAACGCCTTCATCTCGGTTACCAAGACACAAGGCGTATATGGAAAGAACTTCGACTCTATCAAAAACTGATGTTCGGAAATTATAGTTTTCTTTCTGCCGTTTGCATCTGCCTTTTCTTGTTCTTTTCCTGCGGGAAACCGCAACAAAACGAGAACAAGAAAGTTTTCCGCTACAATGAGGCTGCCGGCATTGCCTCTCTCGATCCTGCCTTCGCAAAAGACCAAGCAATGATTTGGGCGGATTTGCAGTTGTACAACGGTTTGGTACAAACGGACAAGGATTTGAACATACGCCCTTGCATTGCCAAAAGCTGGGAAGTCTCTCCCGATGGCAGGGAATATGTGTTCCATTTGAGAAAAGACGTATATTTCCATCGCAGCGAAGCATTCCGCAACGGCAGGCGGCGTGTGGTGGCAGCGGATTTCGTTTACAGTTTGAACAGACTGCTTGACGAGAAAACAGCCTCCCCGGGCAGGAACTTCTTTACCTGCATAGAAAAAACAGGCGAGGCTTACAACATAACGGCTCCCGATGACAGCACATTATATATAAGGTTGAAGGAAGCCTTTTCCCCTTTCCTCGGAATACTCTCGATGCCGTATGCAAGCGTTGTGCCGAAAGAAGCCGTGGAATATTACAAGGAGGATTTCAGAAAGCACCCTGTCGGAACAGGTCCCTTCAAATTCAAGATGTGGAAAGAGGGCGTGAAACTCGTACTGCTGAAAAACGAAGATTATTTTGAAAAGGACAGCCTCGGCAATGCTTTGCCTTATTTGGATGCCGTAGCGGTCAGCTTCATAATCGACAAGCAATCCGTCTTTTTGGAATTTGTTAAAGGCAACATCGATTTCATTTCCGGCATAGACCCCAATTACAAAGACGAAGTGCTTACCCGAAAAGGAGAATTGCAGCCCAAATACAGAAATCGCATAAAGCTGATGACGCAACCCTATCTCAATACGGAGTACCTCGGCTTCCGCTTGGACGACAGGAACTCTCCCTTGAAAGACAAGAGAATACGCCAAGCCATAAACCACGCTTTCGACAGGGAAAAGATGATAAAATACCTGCGAAACAACATCGGCATTGCCGGACGCTGGGGAATGGTGCCACCTTCGCTCCCCGGCTTCGACAGCACTGCAACGTACGACTACAATCCGCAAAAGTGCATGGAACTTCTTGCACAAGCCGGCTATCCGCAAGGCAAAGACTTGCCAGAAATCACCTTATCCACAACGGCATCATACCTTGACCTTTGCAAATACATACAGCAGCAACTCGGCTTGGCAGGAATAAAAGTCAGGTTGGACGTCTGCCCTCCCGCCGCACTGAGAGAAAGCATGGCACAAGGCAAATCCGAATGGTTCAGAGGCAGTTGGATAGCCGATTATCCCGAAGCGGAGAACTATCTCGCCCTGTTCTACTCTCCGAACCGCTCTCCGAAAGGCTCGAATTACACCGCTTTTGCCTCGAAAGAGTATGACGAACTATACGAAAAGGCACGAAAGGAAAGCGACGCAAAGGAAAGAGCGGAAATTTACAAGAAAATGAACCGCATTCTCATGGAACAATCCCCCGTCGTCGTGCTTTACTACGACCAAGTGTTGCGTTTCATGCAAAAGAACATAGAGGGCTTGGAACCGAACCCCATGAACCACCTCATTCTCAAATACGTAAAGAAACTGTAAGCCCTTTTCGTAAAAAGCCTTTTCAATACCTTTGAATGAAACGGCGTTCCGCCGGAATAAAACACCGAAAGAATTTTCTCAAACGCCATTCAGAAAAAATGAAACGGCGATACAGAAAATCGTCTTCAAACAGCGTTGATGTGAGAAAAAAAACGTATTTTTGCACATTCAAAAGACAGAATATTTTTGTAACAATTAAACATATACAGCAATGATGAAGAAAGGATGTAAATACGGAACCCACCGTGTAATCTCTCCAAAGGGTGTGTTGCCACAACCTGCCGACAAGTTGGACAACAACATGGATGAAATCTATGACAACGAAATCCTTATCGATGTTCAAACCTTGAATATCGACTCTGCTTCTTTCACTCAGATAGAGGAACAAGCAAAGGGTGATAAGGCGGAAATCGCAAAGATAATGATGTCCATAGTGGAGAAACAAGGAAAACACCGTAATCCTGTAACAGGTTCCGGCGGTATGTTGCTTGGAACTGTCGAGAAAATAGGCGATGCTTTGATTGGAAAGACGGATTTGAAAGTCGGAGACAAAATCGCAACATTGGTATCTTTGTCCTTGACTCCGTTGAGAATAGATAAAATCAAAGAAATCCGTCCCGAAATCGACCAAGTGGACATAGACGGAAAAGCAATCTTGTTCGAGTCCGGTATATATGCGAAAATACCTACCGACCTACCTGAAAACCTTGCCCTTTCGGCACTTGACGTAGCCGGAGCCCCTGCACAAACCGCAAAACTCGTTAAACCGGGCGACACGGTAGTCATCATAGGAGCAGGCGGAAAGTCAGGAATGCTTTGCTGCTACGAAGCAAAGAAGAGAGCAGGCGTAACAGGAAAGGTTATCGGTATCTGCCACAGCGAGAAATCCACAAAGAGAATGTTGGATTTGGGATTCTGCGACGAAGTGTTTGCAGCCGATGCAACGCAACCTGTACCTGTAATGAAGAAGATTGAAGAGATGACAAACGGTCAAATGGCCGATATTTGCATCAACAATGTGAATATTCCGGATACCGAAATGACTTCGATACTCGTTACGAAGAACACCGGTATAGTTTACTTCTTCTCGATGGCAACTTCGTTCACCAAAGCCGCTCTCGGAGCAGAAGGTGTGGGAAGCGACGTTACTATGCTTATCGGCAACGGTTACACAAAAGGACACGCCGAAATCACTCTTCAAGAGTTGAGAGAGTGCGAGAAATTGAGGAAAATCTTCACCGAATTGTACGCTTAGAAAACTTTTACGTATCATATGACCATTCGGAGACCGGTTGCATATCGGTTTCCGAGTTTTTTTTTTGCCGTGTCGGCGTAATACAATCATTGAAATCCCTCTTATACGATTTATTTGCGGCAGCCATGTCGGTTGCAGGCAACCCTTCCGGAGGCAATGCGGAAGATGCGGCAAAAACTCCCTTCTTCACCGTTATGGAAACCGATGACACGACAAAGAACATGGGGGTCGTTACTGAAGTTCGTCGATAAGGAATATCCGCTTTTTGCAAAGGAAAAACTTTTCCGCCGTTTTGCTTTGATTAAAACGGCGGAATAATTTTTTCTTTCGGCATTTCATTTTCGTCAAACGGCGTTTCGACAAAGTTGGAACGCCGTTTGACCTTTATTGTTCTGTTTATTTGATTTTCGATTGTGTAAAGCCGTTAGACCGAAGTGCTTATTCAAAAAGTCCGATTATCTTTTCGGCGAGGTAATATGCGAGTTTGTAACGTGATTCCACCGTCCAGCCTGCCACATGCGGGGTGAAGACCACGTTCTTAATCGTGAACAGTTCCTGCAATTCGGCAGGCAGTGCCTCCGAAGCAAGTTCGTTGGAGAAGGCTTCGAATTCCAATACGTCCAAACCCGCTCCCAAGACTTTGCCTGACTTGATGGCAGAGAGCAAATCACTTGTTTTTACGACCTTTCCGCGAGAGGTATTCAGCAGATAGATGTTCTTTCGGAATTTATCAATGAAATCGGCATTCACCATGAACTTCGTCTCTTCGGTGAGGGGAACATGAAGCGAGAGAACCTCGCAACGCTCGAAAAGTTCTTCCAAGAAAACACTCCGTGCGTACTCGTCGGAAAAATCTTTCTTGTATTTGTCGTACGCCAACACCGTGCAATCGAAGCCCGAAAGGTGCTTTGCGAAACTTCTTCCCATGTTGCCGTAACCGATTATGCCTATCGTCCTCCCTCCTACTTCCAATCCGCGGTTCTCTTCCCTCAACCACAATCCTTTCCTGACCTCCGCATCTGCGGAAACAATCTTGTCGAACAGACAAAGAAGCAATCCCAAGGCATGTTCGCCCACCGCCCTGCGGTTTCCTTCGGGAGAATTGAGACAAACCACCCCTTTGCTCTCGGCATAGTCTACATCTATTGCGTCCATTCCCGCTCCCAAACGGGCTATAAAGCGTAAGCGTTTTGCCTTGTCTATAATCTCTTTATCCAATACCAATTTGCTGCGAACCACAACGCCATCGTATTCCTCTATACATCGCAGCACATCTTCCCTTTGGTAATCCGTATGCACATCTACTGTAAAACCGGCTTGCAAAAGGCTCTTCGGCAAAACTTCATCGGTCTTGTCAAGAATCAATATCCTCTTCCTCATCGCTCTTTCCATATAGATAGTTTATGAAATCGTTATAATTTCCGTTGAATATGTTCATATCCACTTCGGAACGTATTCCCGGAACATCGGCCTTGTGTGTGTATTGCCAGAATTTCCATTCCACAGTCTTGGGTTCGTTACACAACTTACACAACCAAAGGTCGTAATCATCGAAATTGCCTTTGATGAAATTCGTATATGTTTCCACATTGGTGTAAATAATAGGACGGCGTTCGTAATGGCGTTCCATAGTCCGCAAGCAGTTGAAGATTTCGCTTATGACCTTGTTCTTTGTCTCCGTATTGTACTTGTTGCCGCCGTAAAGCTCGACATCCAACACCGGAGGCAGGTCGTCTTTCGACAATTCGACATTGTTGATGAAGTTATATGCCTGTTCGCGTCCCTCTTTGTTGAAACGAAAAAAATGATACGCCCCCACTATTATGTTATTCTCCTTTGCCAACTTCCAGTTACGCTTGAACTTTTTGTCGATAAAGTTCTCACCCTCCGTGGCTTTGATAAAAGCGAAATAGACCTTGGAATCATAGACCTCTTTCCAGTTTATGTCGCCCTGATGCGAGGCAACGTCTATGCCTGTCACGGGAAAACGGTAGTAATCTATCGCAACGCCGCCGCAGGCGTAGTATTTGCGATAATAATCCATGCCGTATGAGTATGCAAACCAAGCCGCAATGCCGAGAACAAGCCCGACAAGGGACAAAATCAGTATCCGCTTCTTTTTTTTCGCTTTTTTCTTACCTGCCATTTATCATGAAAACCTCTGCAACTGACAATGCTGCGGCATATTTGCTTTGTCCGACCTCCGAACCTTTGTTTATGAACAAATAGACAGAGTCTCTGCCCACTGCAAAGCGGCAATTTTCCAAATCGTCAAGGCTCAAACCTGCCGCCTTCTCTCCGAAGAGACTTTTGAACTCGCCGAAACTTCTCTCGTCGAGAGGAAAAACTTCCTTGAAACTCAAAGGCTTTGAACCGTTTGCCTTATAGGTTACGCCATAGGAGGACTTCTCTTCTGCTTTTCCTGCAAAATGTTCCTTGCTTTCCAACAAACAACTTATCAGATTGTTGTTACTGTTGACGAAAACAGTTTTTATGTTCAGTTTATGAAACTCTCCGGATGTTTTTCCAGCCTCTTTTGCACGCTTGACAAAGTCCTTGAAAAGCACATTGGCAAATTCGCCGATTGGTTTAAGGTTTATCTTCGTCTCCTTGCTCTTCGGAACGGGACAAAGAATATTTACCTTTATATTATTGGTGGTATCGTTAATTCGCAAACCGCTTATGGAAACAAATTCCGGCAGATACTCCGGTGCATTCTCGTTCAACTTCTCCTGCTTCGTTACAAACCTTTTGTCTTTCTGCGGTTGCTGCTGTTTTTTTCCGCAACTCCAATAAGCGAAAACCGCCGCAGTCAAAAATAATATGCAAAAAAATTTCGTTCTCTTCATATCGGACAAGCATTTTTGGTGAAACCGTCGGCAAAGGTACGGCTTTTCCATGGAAAAACTTCGTTCCGACAACCAAATATCGTATTAACAAACAGACAAAGAACAAAACAGAAGGTTGAAATGAATATACAATTTTTGGGTGCAGCCAAAGAAGTTACCGGCAGCAAACATTTGATTACCACACCCAAGGGAAGAAAAATCCTTTTGGACTGCGGAATGTATCAAGGCAAGGGTTTGGAGACCGATGCCTTGAACAGGGACTTGGGATTCGAGCCAAGCGAGATCGATTACCTCCTTCTCTCCCACTCCCACATAGATCACTCCGGATTGATTCCTTATATAGTGAAGAACGGCTTCAAGGGAACAATCTTCACTACCCCTGCAACGCGGGATCTCTGTGCAATAATGTTGCAGGACTCGGCTACAATTCAGGAACTCGATACGAAGACGTTCAACAAAAAGCGTGCCAGACAAGGAGAAGAGCCTGTCGAACCTATATATACCGTGCAGGACGCACAGAATGCCATGTCCTTTTTCGTCTCCATTCCTTACGACAGAACGTTCTTTCTCGACGATGAGACAAGCATAAGATTTACCGACAACGGACACATATTGGGAAGTGCCACCATTCTTTTGACCATAAAGAAAGAGGACTCCTCGGAAGTTAAGATAGCTTTCAGCGGCGATATAGGTCGTTACACCAAAAGAATACTCAAAGCCCCCGAAGCCTTCGAGCAGGCGGATTACGTGATAATGGAAAGCACATACGGCGACAGGGTGCATGAAGACATGAATCAAAGCGAAGAAGAATTGCTCCGTGCCGTCATCGACACTTGTTGCAAGAAGAAAGGCAAGCTACTCATACCTTCATTTGCCGTGGGCAGGGCTCAGGAAATCATTTTCGCCTTGAACAAACTGTGGGAAACGGGAATGCTTCCGAAGATAGACGTTTACGTGGACAGTCCTTTGAGTTTGAACGCCACGAACATCATGAGGTTGCACAGCGAGTGCTTTTGCGATGAGATGAAAGAGTTCATGAAAACCGACCCCGACCCGTTCGGCTTCGAGAAACTGCACTACATACAATCCACTGCCGAATCCAAGGAATTGAACTACACGAAAATTCCCTGCATCATCATATCCGCTTCCGGCATGATGGAAGCCGGCAGAATAAAGCACCATATCGCCAACAACATAGAAAATAACCGCACCACCATTCTGGGCGTCGGCTACTGCGCCCCCACGACCTTGGGTGCCAAAATACTCAGAGGCGACAAGTTCGTGTCCATCTTCGGTATCAGATACAGGGTAAGAGCCGAGGTGAGACGCATCGACTCTTATTCGGCACACGCCGACCGCAACGAATTGCTACGTTATCTCTCCTGTCAGGACAAAACGAAGCTCAAAAAGCTCATTCTCGTTCACGGCGAGGAAGAAACCCAGAATAACTTCGCCCTAACATTGCAGGAAAACGGCTACAAGAATATTTTCATTCCTGCAAAAGGCGACAGATTGGAGCTATGAACAAAGCGTTGAACCATATCGGCAAAGCAGCGTCGGCAATGCTGCTTTGCCTTTTTTGCAATGCCGCCCTGCTTGCCCAGACCTACGATAAGGACACGGACAATCGGATAGGTTCTTCGGCAGTGGATTTCAACTATACGGACAAAGAGGGCGAGCATACGCTATACGAACTCATCGAAAGCCGGAAAACAAATGTTCTTGTACTGTTTCACTCCCCCGATTGCGAGGATTGTGCAAAGGTGAAACGCCGTCTTGCCAAAAGCCGAAGCCTCCGCAAAGCAGTAAAAAACGGAGAGTTGACAGTCCTCCTTGTAGCCGTGGAGACGGACAAGGCAAAATGGAAAGCGACATGCAGCAAACTGCCGGAGGAATGGGTGAATGCCTATTGCGAAGAATGCACACCTATAACTAAAAGCTACATTTGGACTGTCCCGACTTTCTTTCTGATAGGCAAGGATGCCAAAGTCATTGACAGAGAATTCGAACACAATGAAAAAAATAAGTATAATTAACGGCCCCAACCTCAATCTGCTCGGCAAGAGAGAACCGGAGATTTACGGCAACAGGACATTCGAGGATTATTTGGAAGAACTGCGTAAACGCTATCCCGACGTGGAGTTCCGCTATCGGCAAAGCAATGTGGAGGGTACCATAGTCGATTACCTGCAAGAGGAAGACGGTTCGGACGGCATTATCCTCAACGCAGCAGCATACACTCACACCTCCATAGCCATTGCAGACGCCGTCAAAGCCATTGGAAGCCCTGTGGTGGAAGTGCATATCAGCAACATCTTCGCCCGTGAAACGGAACGGCAATGCTCCCTCCTTTCATCGGCATGCAAAGGCTGCATATCCGGCTTCGGTCTGGAGAGCTACGCCCTTGCAACCGAAGCACTCATCCGTTAAACCTCGCAAACAATCCTGCATTACACAAAACACTCACAAAACCACGACATACCCGAACGGCGTTACGTAAAAATAAAACACCGAAAGAATTTCACCGAACGGCGATTGGTTTGCGGGTTTGCGGGATAAGTTTTTTGCTTGGTGCAAAGGGCTTAAAAATCTTTTTATTCTTATTTTTGCAGGGTGTGAGATGCGGTGGTGTGTCTTGCGTAGGCGGGAGTGTTTTCTTTATCCGACAAATGGGGTTATGATAAAACGTAAGCGTATGACTATATTGATTGTTGCGTGTGCGGTGTTGCTTCTTGCCGCAGGGGTGTTGCTTTTTCTCAATCAGCCTTCTTTCGGTCGTCTGCCTTCGGGAGAGAGGTTGGAAAGGGTGAAACGTTCTCCGAATTTCAGAAATGATGCGTTCCGAAACCAAAGTCCGACGGAGTTGATGACGGGCAAGCAAAATCGCTTCGTCGCTTTGTGGGATTTCGTCTTCGGCAAAAAAGAGGCTGTTCGCCCCGAGGGTGAAGTGAAAGCGGTGAAGACGGACTTGAAGAGACTTCCGAAAGATGAGAATGTGTTGATTTGGTTCGGGCATTCTTCCTATCTTATTCAGGCGGACGGGAAGCGTTTCCTTATCGACCCTGTGTTTGAGGCGGCTGCCCCTGTTTCTTTTGTCAATAAGGCGTTCAAGGGAACGGAGATTTACAAGGCAGACGATATGCCGGCGATAGATTACCTCGTTATTTCGCATGACCATTGGGATCATTTGGATTACAAAACCGTCAAGGCTTTGAAGAACAAGGTCGGCAAGGTTGTGTGTCCTTTGGGTGTGGGTGAGCATTTCGAATATTGGGGTTACGACAAGGACAGGCTTATAGAGTTGGATTGGGAGGAAGCGGCAGTGCCGGAGAATGGTTTGACAATTCACTGTCTTCCCGCTCGTCATTTCTCGGGACGGGGTTTGAAAGCCAACCAATCGCTTTGGGCTTCTTTTCTTATAGAGTGTCCGACGCTTACAATCTTCATCGGAGGGGACGGTGGATACGGAAAGCATTTCGCAAAGACCGGAGAGTTGTTCCAGAACATCGATTGGGCAATTTTGGAAAACGGACAGTACAGCGAAAATTGGAAATACATTCACACTTTGCCTCCGCAGTTGAAACGTATTGCCGAAGACTTGAAGCCGAAGAATATCCTGACGGTTCATCATTCCAAGTACGCTTTGTCCGACCACAAATGGGACGAGCCTTTGCGGAATGCCGAGCATTTGAAAGAGGAAACGCAGGTGCATGTCGCAATACCCGTCATAGGAGAAAAGGTTCCTTTGTCGGCAAGCAGGTAAAATCATGGGACGGAATGGGGCGTGGTTGCCGATTATTTTCGTACCTTCGCCGACGATTTATATTTATAAGGTATGGGATTTCTTTATCCGCAGTTTTTGTTTGCGTTATTCGCCGTTGCTATTCCTATCGTCATTCACCTGTTCAACTTCCGCCGCTTCAAACGGGTGTATTTCACCAATGTGAGTTTGTTGAAGAGTTTGGAGACGACGAGCCGCAAACAGAACAGGCTGTATGACATTCTCTTGTTGTGCCTCAGGTGTTTGAGTATCATCTTTCTGGTTCTGCTTTTTGCCGCTCCGTACATAAAGGACGAGGACAAGGCTTTGGTGGATAAAAAGGGTAATTGCGTGGTGGTGTTTGTCGATAATTCCTTTTCGATGGAAAATTCGGCAGATAAGGGCAGTTTGTTGGATGTTGCGAAGCAGAAGGCAAAGGACATCGTCATGCAGTATTCCGCTTTCGACGATTTTTGTCTGATGACGCAGGACATGGCAGGCAGACACAGGCACTTTGTGGACAGAGAGAGCTTTTTGGAGTTGTTACAAGAAGTAGAGATAACACCTTGCTCCCGTCCGATGAGCGAGATAAGGGAAAATGCTCATCGTTTCATCGAAACGGGTACCAAAACTTCCAAAGCATGTTTTTATATCTCCGATTTCCAAACTTCATGCTTCGATTCCGAGAATTTTTCCAAGGATAAAACGGAAGATGTGTTCGTTTCATTGAAAGCGGAGAACGCAAACAATGTGTTCATCGATTCTTTGTGGTTCGACAATGTGCTATTCAAAGACGGCGGTGTGGCTGAATTGAACATAAGAGTGGTGAACGAAGCCGATAAGGCGGTGGAGAAACTGCCCGTGAAGTTGTTTGTGGAGAATAAACAGATGGCTGCGGTCAGCATGGATTTGAAAGAACACGAAAGTTCGGTGATAAAGATGAGTTTCACCGTTCCTCACGGCGGTATATTGCAATCCAAGGTTGCCATATCGGACAATCCCGTTTGTTTCGATGACGATTTTTTCTTTACTCTGCTTGTTCGCAAAAGTACGGGGGTATTGGTGATAAACGCTGCGGGAGAAAACAAATATCTCGACAGACTTTTGGGCAACGATACGGACATGGAGTTGACGAATATGAGGGCGGATAACATCGATTTCAGTCGTTTTGCTTACCAAAGCATCATTATTCTCAACGGTTTGAAGGAAATATCGTCCGGATTGTCCGCAGAATTGGCGGAATTTCTTTCAAGAGGCGGGTCTCTTGCCGTTATTCCGACGGAAGATATGGATTTGGAGAGTTATTCGAGGGCTTTGCCGGAGGCTCGTCTGCCGAAGTATGAGGCTTTGGTGCGGAAGAGCGAGAGGGTTGCCTCGATAGATACGGAAAATAAATTGTTCGAGGGGGTTTTTACTTCGGTTACGGATAACATGGAAATGCCGGAGGCAAGCAAATATTACTCCTTCGCCAAAGGAGCGGGCTGTGTGGCTCAGAGTATAATGAAATTTGCGAACGATGAGGACTTTCTGATTGTTTCTCCGCAGGGAAAGGGTGATGTTTATTTGTTCGCAACGGCTCTCGATGAACAATGGTGCAATATCGTCAATCAATCGCTCTTCGTTCCGCTTGTTTGGAATATGTGTGCGATAAGTCGGAAAACGCCTCCGGCGTATTACACTCTGGGGAGCGACCCTTTCATCGATCTTTCTTCTTATATGGCTTTGGACAATGAAGAGATTGTTCGGGTTGAAAGCAAGGAGGACGGTTCTTCCTTTATTCCTCAGATGTTGAAAAGAAACAGGGTTACAGGTCTTGCCATAAAAGATGCCGCGAAGAGGGCAGGCAATTATGACATACGCTTGCGAGACAGCCTCATCGGCGGCTTCTCATTGAATTATCCGCGTACGGAAAGCAGGCTTGTGTTTTTGGATGAGGGGGACATAAAGAAAATTTTGAAGGAAAAGGGTATGGATAATGCGAGAGTGTTTCCCGCAAGCGGACTTGTGGAAAGTCAATTCGCAAAAAGCGGTATGGGCTTTTCGTTCTCCACCCTGCTCATAATCCTTACGCTGATAAGCATAGCGGGTGAAATATATGTATTGTACAGATTAAAGAAAGGATGACATGAAAGGCTGCGGAAAGATTTGCTTGGTGCTTATATTGTTCTGCCTCGGGCTTTCCATGCAGGCAAATGCCGATGAGACGGACAGCGTACGGCATTGGTCAGCTAAGAACAGCATCATATCGAGTGCGGAACAGACTTCTTTGAGTAACTGGTCGGCAGGTGGTTTCAGTTCTTTTGCTTTCTCCAATTTCTACAAGGGCTTTTTCAACTTCAAGAAGAACAAAGTGCAATGGGATACGGGCGTGGAGTTGGCATACGGCATGATTTGGCAAGACAAAACGGGCAACGGCTTTTCGGATAAGGAAAACAAGTTCCAGAAAAGCGATGACAAGATAGAGGTGAACTCCGTATTCTCTTATAAGATGTACGGTAATTGGAATTACAGTGGTTTGATGAACCTGAAAAGTCAATTCGACGAAGGTTTCAAGGACGATAAATTGATTGCTGCCCCCTTCTCTCCCATCATTCTCACTTCTTCACTCGGCCTCGAGTACAAACAAAAAAGTTTTTCCCTGCTTTTGTCCGTTTTGACGGGAAAGACAACCATCGTGGAGGACAACAGGTTGGCGGGAAACAAGATTTTCGGTTTCGAGGAAGAAGATCAAAGGGCTTTATTCTCCCTCGGTTCTTACGCGAAGTTCCTTTTCCAAAAAGATGTCTTCAAAAACGTAAACCTGATTATCAAATTGGATTTTTATTACGACTACAACAAATCATCGCTTCTTGACACCGATATAAGCACGGAGGTGTTCGTGAACATGAAAATAAACAAGTATCTGACAGCTTTCGTGAGTTTTCAAGCCATAATGGACAAGGACTTCAATTCGACGCTGCAATATAAGGAGAGAATGGGCTTCAGTATCCCGATAAACTTCTAAGGTTCAGGCGTTGTGGTCGAAGATATTCATCTGTTTGGGTGAAAACAAATCCAATTGGTTGGCTGCTTCTTCCGGCAGGGGTGCCAAAGCCTCCGAAAGGTAGGAATGAATTATTTTTTTGATTGCAAGATTCGGGCTTATCTTATTTGCCGCACAATATCGCATAAGCAGCAATTCGTCTCTTTGCGAAAGGTTTATCTGATAGTGTCTTTTGTCGGTTTTCTTTGTGCGTTTTGTTTTCTTTTCCTCCATATACGTGTTTCTGTCTGCACCAAGCGTTGAAACAGATGTTGTTTTCAGTTGCCAAAGGTAGCGATTTTATGCGATATAAGTACTATCTTTGCACGATAAAAATGCAATCTGACAACAAGATGAGTTTATACGAGAAATTGAAAGACCGGAAAGACGGCTTCTTCCTTATGGCAGGTCCATGCGTGATTGAGGACGAGAGAATGCCTTTTGAAATAGCGGAAAGATTGGTCGATATCACAAAACGCTTGGGCTTGGAGTTCATATTCAAAGCCTCCTACCGTAAAGCCAATCGCTCACGTCTGGATTCCTTTACGGGCATAGGCGATGAGAAAGGCTTGAAAATATTGGGAGAGATAAGAGAAAAATACAATATTCCGGTCGTTACGGATATTCACTCTGCCGAAGAGGCGGAAAGGGCAGCACGTTTCGTCGATGTAATTCAAATTCCGGCTTTTCTGTGCCGTCAAACCGATATATTGGTTGCCGCTGCCAAGACGGGTAAAGTGGTGAACATAAAAAAAGGACAGTTTCTCTCGCCGGAGGCTATGCGGTTTGCCATGGATAAAGTGGCTGATTCGGGAAATGAAAAGATTGTTCTGACAGACAGAGGAACGATGTTCGGCTATCATGACCTGATTGTGGATTTCCGTTCCATTCCGATAATGAAATCTTTCGGTGTTCCCGTTGTCATGGACATCACACATTCGTTGCAACAGCCCAATCAAAGTTCGGGGGTAAGCGGAGGAATGCCTGAAATGATAGCTTCCATTGCAAAAGCCGCCATTGCAGTCGGTGCAGACGGCATATTCATGGAAACCCACCCCGACCCGAAAAAAGCGAAAAGCGACGGAGCCAACATGCTTCCCCTATCGGAAGTGGAGAACCTGCTTTCCACATTATTGAAAATAAGAAAAGCTCTGGCATAAAAGAAAACCGGTATCGAAATCCGCCACAATCCCCCGATACTCCGGAGGAACATTACTGCCGATAAAGAAGAGTTGCCATTAAGTTCGGTTCATAAAT
>OQWM01000405.1_pt1 | contig 27015 bp, 21 predicted proteins | sample 1691531 | NCBI WGS metagenome assembly OQWM01 (sample SAMN03418257, study PRJEB22391) | human gut metagenome | biome: human-gut; feature: organic feature; material: feces | host: Homo sapiens | place: Tanzania | collected 2013-01
AAAATATATGTTGAAAAAGTAAGTGCGTTATAAATGCGTAAATGTATAATGAAAGTATAATAAATATATAAATATATAAGATGTACAAAACATGCCACCAACATCGTGGGTAGATGGCTGATTGGTGTAGATGATTGCGTTGCAGTAGGTGATGGAAATGTGTCGTTGTGAACGAGAAAGTTCACGAAAATGAGAAAATTTGTGCGGTAAAAAACTGCTGAGTTGTGTCTTGAGTTTCGCGTTTACAATCGATATGTAGGGCGCGTGACGCATTGCGTCACGAATTGGCGAACGATTTCATTACTCCCAGCAATCATGAGAGTGAGATATGAACAAATACAGCGAGATAATAGTCCTATTGGTCGCGACGGCAACGGCGTTTTCGGTGTTTGGTTGCGATGACGCCGACTCAACATCTACGACATTGGGCTCGTGTGTCGAAACGTGCTCGGGCAATACGCTCGTCTTATGCGATGCCGAGGGCAATAGAATAGAAAGAGAATGTGGCGATGCGCTATGCAACCTCGTCGATGGGCGGTATCGGTGTGGTGGCAATGGTATATGTACCGAAGACGACGATAAATGCGATGGCAACACGCTATTGACGTGTAAGAGTGGCAAATTAGAACAGGTCGATTGTGCCGAACGGGGCATGATTTGTGATGACGCGACGAAGTCGTGCGATGTTGAAAAGTGCACCGAAGATGATGTTCGGTGCTCGGATGGTTCTTTATTCATTTGCGAGCCTGGTCGCGCGGAGCGCGAAGAGGATTGCCGTAGTAAGGGTAAGGTTTGCAATGCCGAGGCAAAGCGATGCGAAACGCCTAAAGTCATTGCAAAGATCGGCGATCCGTGTACGTGTGACGGCGAGTCGTGTTACAAATCGCATACGGGGGCGGATTTGAAGAGCTTGCTCAAAGATATGGCGGTTGCCGCAAAGTTATCGGGGATCGATATCGGCATTATCGCCGACGAAGATACGCTGACATTCCCCGCCTTTTATACCGATAGCGTGAAGGGATGCGAAGGGATTATTCCGCCGCCCGGAATGACGGTCGAGTGTTTGCGAGATTCGACGATGACGATAACGACGACGCAGAACGGCACGACGCATGGCTACGATAAATCGGGCTTGGCCAGCTTCATCATATCGCTCGAAGGCGTCATCTTGGGCGGTATAGGCGAGACGATTCAACCGTATACCGACAAGGTGCACACATTGCTCAACAATGGCGTTCGCTTTTCGGCTCCGAATGGCTACTGCCTCGCGACGACGCGCAACATTTCGACGAATCTTTCGGGGATTGCCGCGAAAGCGCAAACGCCAATCGACAAGGTTTTCGGGCTCGTCAATACGGGCGATCATAGCATTGCAAAACTCGATTCGACGAAGTGCCCCGAGGGGAGCGTAAAATTCGTTTACGAAATCCATAAACGGATCGATAAATCGGTTGCCGTCGGGGACGTCAATATCGGTTTCGACATGTGTTTGAAATCGTGCACGACAGACGACGATTGTCGCAAAGACGAAGGATATCGATGCTTCGATATCGGCGCTCGGCATGCTCAAGAGGCTCGCAAAGCGTGTTTCGATGGCAAAAACGTCGAATACTTGAGAAACGTTGCAGAGCAGTTTGCATCGGTTGCGCCTTCGCATAGCTAAACGCTCAGCTATCCTCGGTCGCCGGTCTCTTGGCGCAGAGATCGGCGACGAGAAGCGTCGTATTTGGAGTAAAAATGCCTACAGTCATCTATGCCGATCATGCGGCGACGTCGCCGCTCGACAAATGTGCTTTCGATGCGATGGTCGAATACATGCGCGATGAATATGGCAATCCATCGCAAACGTATGAAATGGGGCGTCGGGCTCGAAAAGCCGTCGATCGTGCTCGCGAGTCGATCGCTCGGTGTATCGGAGCGAGCCCCGAAGAAATCGCGTTTACGAGTGGTGGAACGGAGTCGAATAATTGGGTCATTCAATCAGGTGCGGCGATGGGGCGCGCCGTTGTGGTGTCGACGATCGAACATCCATCGATTTGGCATACGGTTCAACGGATCGGCGCGCCCCATCGCCGCACCCCTATAGCGGTCGATCGGAGTGGGATCGTCGATATCGATTTGGCACGCCAAGCGATGAACGACATGCCTAGGCCAGGGATCGTATCGGTGATGACGGCAAATAATGAAACAGGGGTTATCGAACCGATTGAGGAATTGTCGGCGATGGCGCACCGATACGGTCATTGGATGCATACCGATGCCGTTCAAGCCGTCGGGCATTTGCCGATCGATGTGAAGAAACTCGACGTCGATATGTTGTCGGCATCGGCGCATAAATTCAATGGTCCGCGTGGGATTGGGTTTTTATACATTCGCGATGGCATCGATATCGAATCGTTTATCGATGGCGGCGATCAGGAACACGGCCGCCGAGCAGGCACAGAGAACGTCGCCGCCATCGTCGGAATGGCGGCTGCGCTACAAAACAACGTCGATCATATCGAAGAAAATTCGTTCCATCTTAGAGAATTGGAAAATATATTCAAAACCACGCTTTCCGATTTCGGCGTCGATTGCGTACAAAATGGTTCGGAATGCAAGTTGCCAGGGCTCTTGAGTATGGGTTTTGAAGGCGCAAGTGGCGAAGGCCTCATGCATTTACTCGATTTAATGGGGATATGCGTATCGACGGGATCGGCGTGCGATAGCGTCAAGACGCGTCTTTCGCGCGTCTTGACATCGATGCAGATCGACGAATCGCTCGTGCGAGGGACGATTCGCATATCGTTTGGAAAATCGAATACGATCGAAGAGGTGCGAAGATTTGGGGGGGCGCTAGCCAAGGCTTTGAAGATTGGGCGGTAGCTTGGAATTTCGAAGTGCGTGCAAATTTTTGCGACGCATATCCTGCAATATTATACCGAGCTCAGATTCGTCGTTCAACGCACCATTGACCAAATACACTTCGATAGGCCAGTCGATTCGATTGCCCGACACATCGACTGGCGTCATGCATTCGACGAGCTTGCTATTGCATCCTTCTCCGTTTTCGAGAAAAAAGATGACGCATACTTTTGGACAGTTTTTGTAATCGACACCCGACTTGAACGCTTCTAAAAAACAGCAATGCGGCATAGAAAAGATAATCGAAGGTCATTCGTGGACGCATGAGCCATGTCATGCAGAAATACGCGCTTTCTAGAGAACTAATTTTTTATTTTTTTATGAGATCTTTGATCGACAGCTGAATAGCCAACACAGCTTTGTCGTTGTACTAATCGTTTGCCATCTATGCGAGAAAATAATCGAGTTCGAGGCACTCGTAGAGCGCGGGTTTGTCGATGGCTCACGCGAGTGCCTCGAAAGGGCACTTTGGTACTGGATAACTGAGAATAATCGAGAATTCCTTCGATTGAGTGGGGATTCTGTATTGGGAGGCAGGGACAATCGTGCTAATGCATATATGTCGGTGCATGTGCGCCATTTTTCATTTTTGGTAGGAATTGTCTATGAGTGAAGAATCAGTATCGGTAGGCTCGACGGTGAAATCGCTGTCGAGTTCATTCTGGGTCGCCAATATCATGGAGATCATCGAGCGAATGGCTTGGTATGGTTTCTATGCGCTATCGTCGATCTATATGTGTGATGCCATATCGGATGGTGGTCTGGGTCTGACGTCGTCGGATCGCGGTATTATCCAAGGTGTCGTTTCGTTTTTGATTTATTTGTTCCCGTTTGTGACGGGGGCATTGGGCGATCGATATGGCTATAAAAAGATGCTCCTCATCGCCTATTGCATTTTGGCGCCGTCGTATTTGTTACTCGGGTTAGCCGACACGATGCCGACGTTTTTTGCGGCATTTTTGTGCGTCGGGATCGGGGCGTCGATATTTAAACCGCTCGTCGTCGGCACGGTCGGTCGATGTTCGGATGAAAAGAATGGGTCGCTCGCCTTTGGCATCTTTTACATGATGGTCAATATCGGTGGATTTGTGGGTCCTCTCGTCGCGACGACGTTGCGTAGCTATGGTTGGGAATACGTGTTCTATGCTTCGGCGGCATGGATCGCGCTCAACATTCCCATTTTATTGTTCTTTTATAAGGAGCCACCGCGCGATAGCGCGGCGCAGGCGGCGAAATCGTTCAAACAAGTCATGCACGAAGTGCTCGAAGTCATTGGCAATGGGCGATTCTTTGTGACGTTTTTTGTGACACTCGTCATCTTCGTCATGGGTTGCAAATGGTTTCCTATCGGTGAAGTCTCGATCGTTGCCCTCGTCTGGGTACTCGTCAACATCGTTGCCGATTTCGTATTGCGCAAGACGGGGAACGAGACGTGGTGCATGCGGATTGGACATAAGCGATTCTTGCTCTTCTTGCTCCTATTGTCGAGCTTTTGGGTCGCCTATAACCAGCTATTCATCACGCTTCCGCTCTATATTGCCGATTCGATCGATACGAAGCCCGTGATGGATTGGCTCACGATGGTCGCGGGCGCACTAGGATTTGATACGGGTAGCGATGGCATGATCGCTCGGATTTTTATGGATAAAGATGGCGGTCTCAAGCCCGAACACTTCGTCAACGTCAATGCCGCTTGCATCATCTTGTTCCAAGTCATCGTTTCGATACTCAACGCCAAAATTAAGCCGCTCATCGCGATTATGGTGGGTATATTTTTGACGGCATTGAGCTTTGCGATGATCGGAATATTTGGCGCTAACCCGTGGCTCATCATCTTAGGTGTAGCGATATTTAGCTTCGGTGAGATGATGGCGTCGCCACGCGCCAAGGAATATACGGCGCATGCCGTTGCGCCGAAAGAAAAAGTCGGCATGTATATGGGCTACTACATGTGGAGCAATGCCCTCGGATCGCTCTTTGGCGGTTTGCTGTCGGGCGCACTCTATAAACAAATTGCCCAAGATATGCACAATCCGACGATGATGTGGCTCGTGTTCGCTGGGCTTTCTGTGTTCTGCTGCTTCCTCATCTACATTTATCACGTGAGAGTCGGGCGTAGCGTTGAGGCTTCGGGATAGATATGGGCTGTCAAAGCGGGCTCGCAGGGGCTCGCTTTGACATAAAAATGAGATTAGTCAAAAGTAGCGCGTTTTTTGTTGACAAGGGCATAGATGTCGATTATAAGCGGTCTCGTTGTTGGCGAGTTGGCCGAGAGGCTAGGCAGAGGACTGCAAATCCTTCTACAGCGGTTCGAATCCGTTACTTGCCTTTTGGGCTCTCGAAAGAGAGCCTTTTTTTTTGTCATGTTATGCACCGACCGCCTAAACACCACCGCTTGCGCGTAGCCATCAACCGCGAGGGGGTATTGTTCGTGTTTTTTTGGCTAGCGCTTGGCGCGGCGGCGATATATTCGGGCAATGCAGGACTGATGATCTTATTTTGCATGCTGACTGCGGCGTTTGCCTTGGTGAGTGCATTGGCGCATCGGAATATGCAGCCGCTAGAAGTCGTTCGGCGATTCCCCGAAGACATCTTTGCACAACGCAATGCACATATCGACGTGTTGATGACAAATCGCTCGGCGATTCCAGTCTATGGATTGCATTTGTACGAGAGATTCGACGATGCGCATTGCATCGGACCGATTTATGTGGCGCGTTTAGCGCCGGGAGAAACGGCGAGAGCTCGGTATATGTGCATCTTCGACGCGCGTGGCGTTGCGCAGTTTTCGACATTTGAGGTGCGATCGAGGTTCCCCGTGCCCATCTTCGAATGGCGGCAAACGATCGAGGCTAGCGATATGGCTCGCGTTTATCCGCGATATGAGCCAGGAACAGATTTGATCGCATTTTGCGAAGAAGAAAGCACTGCGCCCCCCCCTACGGATCGCCCGAGGTTCCAAACCGAAATGCATACGATAGCCGAATTGCGCCACGGTCGGCGGCGCGGTCGCATTTTGTGGAAATTATCGGCAAAAAAAGGCAAAATATACGAAGATATTCCGATTCGGAACAAGCGCCATGCCCAGACGTCGCATATCGTCGTCGAGCCGGCAAGAGGTCGGTCGCGCGTCGAATACGAACGCGAGATCGCCCAAGTGGCGACGTTTTGCACGCAACATGCGTGCGATGGGCGTTTGGGGAGCGTTCGACTCGGCACGACAGTCTATCGATTTGGGGCGTCGCACGATCAATGGCGTAGGTTGCTCAACGCATTGAGCGAGTTTGATCTGGCCACCGACCTCGCCACTAGCCCATGACCTCCCCCAGCCCTTTCCATCCATATCGATCAGCCATAAGCTAAAAGGAGATAATCGCATGACCCCCGAGATGATAAGGGAATTTGAAAAAGCAGGAAAAGCCATCGCCAAGTTGCGCGGAAGCGAAATATTATTCGACGATGAGCCTGGTAAGATGCATTTTGTATATCTTGCAATGAATAAAGACGAAGAAAGTCTCGATCGCGCGATATCGGAGATCGTGGCTTGCGATGAGGGTATGCGCCATATCGTGCGAACGCTCAACAACGTGAAGACGATTGCGCACGAGGGGGCATCGTGTTTTTGCAAATGCCTATATCGAGCGATGGAACCGACGTTCGAAGATGCCGGAGTTCGATTGCAAAAGTGGATTCAGATCGTCGATTCGGTGTCGCCTCTGCTTCGGACCGATTTGGGATGGATATCGGAAAAGTCGAAGCAATACCTCGAAGATAGTGCGTTTTCGAGTGCGCAGAAGATGGATATTTGGCTACATTGGTGCGGGGCAATGTTGCGATCGAACAATTTGAGTGGCGTCTTCGTCGATACAGTGGGAGCAACGCGCCCGAAAGATTTGAATCGCGCGGCAATTCATCAGCTCAAGCAGATGTTGCAAGACACATCGATGCGCTGGGATTTGAAGTCGGGGGCGCTGTATTTGTTATTGGGAAATCAGCTCATATCGCTCGATACGGCGCAATCGTTTGTCGAAGAAGCGTATGCTGGGTTTCCTCTCGATGCGCTCGAAGGCGTCGAAACGCTCGCCATTGCCATCGAACACGATGCTGCGCTTTGCGCCGAAGCCGATGCAATTCACGAAAAGCTCGCGCAACTCCGCCGCGAAGGGCTCGTGCTCAAAGATATGAAACGCGATGACTTGTTCGAAGCGTCGTGCGCAGTCTTCGAAAAACTCAGCGATATCGAAAAGAAACCCGTCGAAATCGCCATGCACCTCTTCGATTGGAATAAGCGCGAGCGATTAATCGTGTCGGCGTTTATCGACGAAACGCGCAAAGCCGATTGGATTCGGATCGCGTCTAAAGTTCCCGAAAACCTTCACAAACTCGCTTTTTTGTTCTTCGAACATTTCGATGCGACGCATCCAATATTGCGCCAATTTGCCATCGATATCGTCGGAGCCCTCGTCGACAATTGCAACGTCGACGCCCTGCGCGCCGAACGACTGATCGCCCTTTGCACCGACGGCGACGACGAGGCACTCGCTGGCGAAGCAAGGCATTGGGCCGATATGTTGCGCGATTAGGAGAGGATTGTGATGGGGATCATGATACTCATCCAGAAGGCGGCCATTTTGTTTTTGATCGCTGCGTCGATGGTGAGCACGCTCATTATGGCGGCGGTCTTTAAGTGGCGCGCCATTTTGCCCAAATCGAAATCGGGAAAGGGGGTATTCTCGATGGTGAGCTTTTTCTTTTTCGTCGTCTTCTACACGCTCATATTGGGTTATGTGCACAATTTTTGGGTGTTTTCGTTCGAGATCATCGATGCGTTGCCCGTCGCTCAAGGGCGTTAGATTTTGAACGAGAAACGCTAAAAATAGATATCCATTTGGGCGTTGTCTTTGGGGATTACGACGGATTTTGAGACGGTCTTCTTTTGCCCTTTGGCATCGGTATAGGTGCCTGTGATGGTGTATTGACCGGCGGGGAGTTCGAGGTCGAACGATGGAGCTGTTGGGTAGTCGATAGACTTTTGCATCGAGATGCGGTGGGTTTTGGCTTCGTTTTCGATGTTCAGACTGAGGGAGACAGGGGGAGAGGCGAGTTTGCCGTGATGGAACGTCATGGAGATGTCGAACTTGCGCGAGAGCTCCCAGAAGTGCAAGGCGCCAGTGGCGGCGATGACGATGATGAGCGTGCCGAGGATGCGGCGGATGCGCGATCGCATGTTTGGCGTGGAGGCTTGATTCATGGGACGTCTCCGATGGGGAGTGATTTGAAATCGCTGGGGGTGACATGGCGCCATGGCTTGTAGTGGCCGTCTTCGTAGCGCCAAGTGGCGACGTCGACGAGGCGTTTGTCTTCGATGGTGTAGATGTTGAATTTCCCGGCGCGATTGTCGCGCTTAAAGTGCGATACGCTACACGAACCGGCTTCGGAGATGAGTGTATTGCCGACTTTGAATTGAGAAAAATCGTGGTTATGCCCGTGTAGAACGAGATCGACGCCGCCATTTTGGCAAATGTCGAGGAATTGCTTTCGATCGTCGAGGCAACGGAGGGATTCGCCGGGGGCTTTGACGACGCGCACGATATGGTGGTGGAGCAGGGCGATTTTATAGCACGAGGCGATTTCGCGACGAGCGAGGAGTGTGGCTAGGTCGTCGCATTGATGAGTGCCGAGACGCCCGGCGGCGACGAACCACGGGCGCGGTTGAGCCGAATTGAGTGCGATGAAACAGACATCGTCGCGAATTTGCGCAAAGGGCCAAGGGTTGTTGCCGCATAAAATGCAATCGCCTTGGGCACTTCGATCGTCGCCATAGACGTAATGACAGAATCGGTCGCAACGAGCGCTTTCGCGCGTATAGAAATCGTGATTGCCGGGGACGATCGTGCGGTGTGCCGCATCGAAATAGCCGTCGATCGTATCCATGACGGCTTTGAATTCGCTTGGTAGAGCTAGGTTTGTGAGATCGCCCGTGACGACGAGGTGATCGACGCCCGAGGCACGCATGGCGTCGAGTGCGTCGATGACGGCTTGTTTTGTATGTTTTTTGGCGCGCCCGGCGACGAGATTAAAACCGCCCGTGAGGCGTTTATTGAAGAAGTCGCGAATGCGCGTGCCCGATAGGTCGAGCCAATGGAGATCGCTAATGTGGCCTATTTTCATGGAAGTGGTGCTATTTCTACGTTTTGGTCGTCGACGAGGACGACGATGGGTTCGTGCTCGGCGGCTTGGTTTTCGTCGATCATCGCGTATGTGGCGATGATGACTTTGTCGCCGGGTTGGACGCATCGCGCCGCGGCGCCGTTGAGCGTGATTTCGCCAGGGGCGCCATAGATGACATAGGTCGAGAGGCGTGCGCCGTTGGTGACGTTATAGATATCGACGCGTTCCCAAGGGACGATATGGGCGCGGCGGCACAAATCGGCATCGATCGAAATCGACCCTTGGTAATTGAGGTTGGCACAAGTCACCGTCGCGCGGTGAATCTTCGATTTTAGGAGTGTTAATAACATAGATTTATCACATCAAACACAAAGTATCGACAAAGCGCCCGAGCAAGCAACGCCCGAGGCGTGCGCACTTTAGAACGAGATCGGCGCATTTGCAAGTCATAGGCATGGGGCGGGTACACAAAAAAAGCTACGCCTTTTGCAAGGCGTAGCTTAGAACGAATGAGATGAGCTAACGACGAAGATTATTTGCAGTCTGTACCTTCGGTGTTGCAACCGTTGCTACAAAGCGTCTTATTCTCTGAATCATCGACATAGACATAGATAGTGTCGCTCGCTTTGGTGCAAACATCTTTTACTTTGTAGTATTTTTTATCGTTGTATTGATAACATGCATCGACGGATTTATTTACATCTGAAGCATTACATGTTTTGTAGCAAGCATAGTAAGTTTCCCCATCTTCTTCAAAACACAGAGCAGCAGCATCGGCCTTCATATCTGCTGTACAAGCTTGATCTAGGGTTTGCGTTTCATTCAATTTTTCATTTCCGCAATAGTAAGCCGAGCCGTCACTGTCTGTGCTACCGCCGCCCGAGCCACTACCGAACTCCGAACCGCCAGCAGTGCCGCCTTGGGCGTCGCAAGATTCATTTTTGGCGTCGCATGAACCCTTACACGCTGTGTATGTACCGACCAAACCAAACGCATAGTTGCCATTATAGGATTTGCATACGAGGTCAATAGACATCGATTGTCCGTCGCTCGTTTCGCATGTCGCTTTTTTCTGACCGGCCTGAGCCTCGGTGCAGCTTTCAAAACACGAAGCGCTTGAGCCACTGCACAAACCTACGTAGTTTTCGCCAACATTTTTCTTGCAATAATCGCCGACAGTACCACCACTTTTGAGTTGTTCATCGTTGCACCAAGTGTAAGGATCGGCCGACGAACTACCGCCGCCCGAGCTATCGCCGCCGCTCGATCCGCCTTCGGCGAATCCTTGGCTGTCGCAAGCCGTACCTTCGGTGTTACATGCATTTTTGCAGTTCTTGAACGTGCTGTCATCTTCGACTAGGCCGTAGTGAGTGCCATCGTAGAGGTCGGTGCAAACTGCTTGACCGGCAAATGGGGCTTCGCCGCCTGCCGTTGTGCCGTAGATATCACAGACGGGCACAGTCTTGCCAACATCGGCTTTTTGGCAAACTTTACTGCAAGTGACATCGTTGCCGACGCATATGCCGATTGTCTTGCCTGCGCCATTCATTTGATCGCATGCGGCTTGGAGCTTCATCTTTTGACCATTATTCAACGTGACTTCTTTTTCGCCGCAGTACATGACGCTGGGCGTGATGCAAGCGCCTTTTGATTCGTCGCAAACGGGCTTATCGGCGGCGCAGTTTTTCGCGGCACTCCAAGCGCCCGATTCGAAGACTTGGTATGTCGAGCTCGAGGCGCAACGCGTCGTGCCTTCTTTGAGCGTCGAGGAGCACTCGCCAGAGTTGCAAGTGAGGATGCAAGCCGAATCGCCTTTGGCGCAACAGGGTTTGGATTCCCAAACGCCAGCGGCGCTGCAGATTTCGCGTTCGCCAGCTAGGTTGCAACGCTTGGCACCAGCCGTGCACTCGCCTTTGCCCGCGGTGGCGGGGTTGCATTTGTTCGTTTCGACGCTACAGCCGTTTGCGCAATCGGTGTAGGTGACGACGTTGTTGGAGCAGTAAACGATGCGATTGTTGGCTTGATCGCAGCTCGGCGTCATGTCGTTGCTGCATTCGGCGGCGACGGTGCACATCTTCTTTTTGCTGTCGCAAATATAGCCCGTGTTGCAGACGGTTTCGTTTAATTCGCCGTTTTCGCACGTGACTAAAACGGTGGTGTTGTTATCGCCCGATTTACAGAAGGCGGCGCCCTCGGTACAAGATTTATCGTCGTCTGAGCACGACACGCAAAGTGCCGCAGCCAGTGCAATTAGCGTCCATGTCTTTTTCATAAGTTTCTCCGTTTTTTCGTCGCTCGCTCGATGTGGCATATCGCGGCGTATTTGAGTGTTACGGGATATCGTCTGCGTACATGTGGCATATTAAGCCACCTATACGCCATCCGTAAAGCCTTATGCCGTAAATCTATCGGTATTTCAACCACATATCGCCCCGAGATCTAAAAATATTTCATTTTTGTGGATTTTTTTGAATTTTGAACAAGCGAATCGAATATCTCGGGCTGAGATTGAATGAAATTCGGTTTTTTTGGGGGTTGTCGAGGATGTTGCGGTTTGGGAATATGGGGTAAGTGCGAAGGTGCGGCGTATCGTGTCAACGATAGCCGCACAGAGCGGTGCGTATTGAGCCCCGCAGGGCGAGATAGCACCGCCGCGCAAGCGTATGCCGCGGAGCGGCATAGCGGCGCGCCAAAAGAGAGAATCGAATAAAATTCGGTCGAAATCTATTTCTTTAGAACGGAAATGGCGTCGGAAATGGTCTTTTCGTAGGCTTCGCGGCCGTATTTGTCGACTTCGGCTTTGTTTTTTTCGCCGTGTGTGAGGCAACCCGCGCCGCCGATGCAACCGCCGACGCATGCCATGCCTTCGACGAAATTGGCGTCGAGGACGTTTTTGTTCTTTTTGAGCAGGGCGATTCGGCATTCTTCGATGCCATCGCACGAGACGGGTTTGAGCGTGAAGTCGTCGTGTCCGCGTTCTTTGAGACCTTGTGCGACGGCGTCGGCGAGTCCGCCGCTGCGAGCGAAAATGCGCCCGTAGTAGGAGGCGTTGTCGAGGACGTCTTCGGGTAGTGTGGTGATGTCGATGTCGCGGCTGTCGAAGAGGGCTTGGAGTTCTTCGAAGGTGAGAGCGACGTCGACGTATGGTTTGACGGCGTCTTTTTGGACTTCAGCTTTCTTCGCTGTGCACGGCCCAATGAAGATGATTCTTGCGGTTGGGTCGGTTTTATCCTTAATATATTTGGCAATTGTCGCCATTGGCGAAAGATTATGCGAGACGAGAGGGACGAGTTTTGGGAAAGCTTTTTCGACGTATGCGACGAAAGCGGGGCAGCACGAGCTGGTGAGGAAGCCCTTTTGGTGGAGCTCTTCGCACTCTTCGTAGGCGACCATGTCGGCGCCTAGTGCGGCTTCGACGACGGTATGGAAGCCCAAAACTTTGAGCCCGGCGATGACTTGCCCGAGTTTTGCGTAGGTGAATTGGCTCGAGATGGAGGGCGCGACGACGGCGTAGACTTTGTATTTGGTGTTGTTTTCGCTGCGTCGTATGAAATCGATGGCGTCGAGGATGAATGATTTGTCCATGATGGCGCCGAATGGGCACTGGTAGACGCAAGCGCCGCATGAAATGCACTTGTCGTTGTCGATGGCGGCGGCTTTGTTCTCGTTCATCGATATGGCTTTGATTTTACAGGCGTTTTCGCATGGTCGTGTTCGTTTGACGATGGCGGTGTATGGGCATACTTTTGCGCACATGCCGCAGTCGACGCATTTCGTTTTGTCGATGTGTGCGACGTGGTTGTGGTCGAAAACGATGGCATCTTTTTTACAGACGTCTTCGCATCGGTGTGCGAGGCATCCGCGGCATGAGTTTGTGACTTCGAATCCGCCCATGGGGCATTCGTCGCATGCGTTTTCGATGACTTCGATGACGTTTGGATTGGCCTTGTCGCCGCCCATGGCGAGTTTGACGCGGTCGGCGAGGATGGCGCGTTCTTTGTAGACGCAGCATCGCATGGTTGGGACGTTTCCGGGCACGATCATCTTTGGAATGTCGAGTAGGTTGTCGAGGAGTTCGTCGTTCCACGCGAGTCGAGCGACTTCGCGTAACACTTTGTATTTGAGATGTTGAACTTTTGTATCGAATTTTCGTATAGACATGTCGTACTCACCTGCAGGCATTGAATTAAATGCGAAGAATTGCTTGATGAATGAATTTTATGCAATGCTCGTTCAAAAGGATTGTGTAGTCGCCCTATTTTGCCCTGGCGGGGCTCAATACGGGCTTTCTTTTTTGCCATTTTGCGCATCTGCGTCGTCAGCGTCGCCACGCCGGCGGTGGGAACGTACGTGAGTACGCTCCCACGCGCCCTCGGGCTAGCTTCCTAGCATCTGCATCAAACTGACAAAAAATCATTTTCTCGCCCTATTTCGCTATCGCTCAATACGGGCTCTTGCTACGCCTATTTCGCCCTGGCGGGCTCAATACGGCTTCGCTCGTGCGCTATGTTCGCTTTGCTCCATACGCGCCCGTTTTGTCGGCTATGTGCTCACTGTCGTTGCGCGCATACGCCGCCATGCGCCTGTGGCGGCGTCGTTTGGGCATTCTAGAAATAGATGACTTTGACTTTTTTTCCCATCTTTTTGAGGCACTCGGAGAGTTCGTCGACGAGGTTCATCTTGATGTTGAAGTTGATGGGCAAATCGGGGTTTTGGTGAGCGGGATTGACGGCGCGTCCGACGAAGAAGTTGATGTCGGTGGCTTCTTCGAAGAGGAGTCGGCAGATAGACGAGGCGGCGTCGTGTTGGTAGCTCCATTCTTCGTAGAGGTCGTTTTTATCGAGAGCATCACGCGCGTATTCGAGGACTTTGCTCACGGTGATGACGCCTTCGGTGACGAGGTCGACGCCTTCGATTTCGCCCATGGGTGGGATATCGCTGCGTTCGAAGCAGAGGCTGGCGCGTAGGGGTTTGCCGAGGTATTGGGCGGCGATCGACGACGTAGTGCCGCCGCAGACGATGTGTTTTCCCTCTTTTGAGAAGAAGAGCGACATCATACGGTCGGCGTCGTCGCGGTTTCGCGGTGGTCCAAAGAGCATATTGACGGGGGAACGTCGTCGGATTCGCACGACGACCGAAGTCGTATCGTCGCCGGGTTTGAAATCGTATTGTCGATTGCATTCGTCGACGAGCATGGTCGAGAGCGTTTTGGCGGTGTATCCGACGTGTGCAAACGTCTTCATGTACTCGGCAATGTCTTCGCGCTTCCATCCGAAGTTGAAGACGCGCCCGATGCCGGCGTGAGGGCAACCGTCGCTCATGGCGATGAAGATGTCGTTTTCTTGGAGTTTAATCGTCGACTTGTAGATTTTTTTGTTGTCGATGGTGACTTCGTTTTCGGGGTATTCGCAGATTTCGCAGTCGCGAATGAGGATGATGTGTGGGTTATCGAATTGGATGAGCTCGGCGACGGCGTTGTCGATGATATGGATAATCGTAAAGGTAGAATAGGCCAATCCTCGGACTTTGCAGATCGGTAGCGTGGCGGCGATCGTCGAGACGCATTCTTCGAGTGGAATGTCGTTTGCCATCATCGTCGACAAAATTTTCGAGGTCAGTGTCGACAGGATGCTGGCTTTGACGCCGCTGCCCAATCCATCGGCTAAGACGATAATCGAATCTTCGTCGCGCTCGATGATTTCGACGTGATCGCCGCAGAGCTCTTCGCCTTCGTGGTTGATGCTTTTCCAACCTATATCAGCACATAAGTTATTCATCGGTAATCGTCTTCTTTAATTTTGTGAGGGCAATTTTAGTTTCTGCCGCAGTTTCTCCAAGAAGAGAAGCGATTTCTTGAACAATACGCATTTGTTTGTCGACGACTTTGTCGGTGATTTCGAGCGTTTGCCGGCTGATTTCTTCTTTTTTATTTCGCACGGTTTCTTCTTCGGTGACGTCGCGCATGATGCATACGATGACGTGATAATCTTTATCGTAGATGATCGTCTCTTCGACGTATTTGTCGTATTCGGCGAGGTAGCAACGTTTATCGTAGATATTTTGGTTTGTGGTGAGGACGTTGAGGAAGTCGGCGGGCTCGAGAATGCGGACGACTTGATCGCCCAAGACATCGGAGGCGGCGCGTATATGCATGAGTTTGAGGGCTGCGCGATTGATCTGTTGGACTTCGAGGTTTTCGTTTAAGACGATGAGTGCGTTGGGTGTATTTCGTACGATGTTGTCGGAGAAACTTTCGGCTTTATCTTTGAGATAGGGCAAGCACATCGAAATTTCGGCTTTGCCTTGGAAGATGGCAATCGCTTTTTCGCGGCAGGTATTGTAGCCACACGAACCGCAATTGAGTTCGTCGGCGGGTTTGAGTTTGCCCATTTGTTTGAGAATGTCTTTGATTTCGGCTTCGGATGGTTGTGGGAGTTTGTGTTCGATGACCGAAAAGCCCTTTTGAAGGGCGAGCATATCGGGTTGATCGACGACGAAATCTTTGTTTCCGGCAAAGCGCGCGACGCGCATGTAATCTTGGACTGGGGCTTTGTGGAACTTTTCCATGACGGGTCCACCGATGCAACTCCCGATGCAAGCCGACATTTCGATAAAGCATTTGTGGACTTTTCCGGCTTCGATATCGCGCAGCGCCGCCATGCAGTTTTCGACGCCATCGAGTGCCATGTAGGTGTAATCGGGGCGTTGTTGTGTGAGCGTTTTGAGGATACCGCCAGTTGTCGGGAAGAAGCGCGCGCGGCTTTCTTGGAGCGGGACGATTTTTTTCTCGAGTGTGATATCGGCTTCTTTGAGCCATTGGGTGAGCTCGTCGAACGTGAGAACGGCGTCGACGATACCTTCGTAGTAGGCGGCTTCGTCTTTTTTGGCGATACACGGCCCGATGAAGACGGTTTTGGCATTGGGCATGCGCCGTTTAATGTCTTTGCAGTGGGCTTGCATTGGGCTGAGTACGTCGGCGAGGTATGGAAGCTCGGCGGGGAAATACTTTTGAATGAGCAGATTGATGGAGTGGCAACACGACGTGATGAGGATGTCGCGCGAACCATCGGCGAGTAGTCGTTCGTATTCGTTTTTGACGATAGTGGCGCCAATGGCGGTTTCTTCGACGTCGTAGAATCCGAGCTTTTTGAGGGCACTCCGCATGGCTTCAATGCCGACGTCATCGTAGTTTGCGATGAACGATGGGGCCAGGCTGACGACGACGGGATCGCCACTTTGGAGCATGATTTTAACGGTTTCGCGCTCTGAGACGATTTGTTTTGCGTCTTGCGGGCAGACGACGAAACATTGCCCACATCGAATGCATTCATTGCCGATGATATAGGCTTGGTTGCCCGAAAACCGAATCGATTTGACCGGACAATGGCGAATGCATTTGTAACAATTCTTACAATTTGAACGTTTTAACGTCAGACATTCCATAGAAGAACCTACGCGCTATTTTCAGTGAGCAATGAGCAATTAGCAATTAGCAATTAGCAATTAGCAATTAGCAGTTAGCAATTAGCAGTTAGCAATTAGCAATTATCAGTGAACATTTGGTTTTGAGTGGTGAGCAGTTGGTGGCCAGTGGCTAGAATCTAGTGGTCCGTGGTCAGTGGCTAGAACTAAAGGTTAGAGGCTATTTCTAATTTCTAATTGCTAATTTCCATGGCGGTGAACGGTTGGAGATTAGTAGGGAGCGGGGGAGTGATTAGAAGCTCTGGGTTACATTTAATTGCTAATTGCTAATTTCTAATTGCTAATTTCCATGGCGGTGAACGGTTGGAGGTTAGTAGGGAGCGGGGGAGTGATGAGAAGCTCTGGGTTACATTTAATTGCTAATTGCTAATTGCTAATTGCTAATTATTAGTCCCTGTGGGCGTAGAAGATTGGAATGCCAAGCAGGGACTAGGTAGATAAATGGCATTATGCGCCGAGGGGAGCTAGGATATTGTCTTTGAAGAAATCTTTAACGGTATCTGGCGAGACCGAATAAAATTTTCCATCGACGGTGACGCAAACGCCTTGTTGGCATTTGCCCATGCAGAACGTCCCCGACAATTCGACTTTGTCGCCCAGTTTATTTTCGTGGATGAGATACTGGAGTTCTTCGACGACTTGTCGTGAACCTTTGATGTGGCAGGACGAACCGATACAAACAGTGACTTTCATAAAACGCTCCCTTCTCCCTAGCGATAATCGACAACGCTGAACCACGTATGTAAGAATTCGCGTTCTTTTTCGTTGCCTTTAACACTTTGCGAAGCGGCCACGATGGGCATCCAGGATTGGACGTATTGTTTTTCTGTGTGGCTTTTTTCGCAAAACATATCCAAATATTTCGTAGCGCCTTCGATATCGCCTTGTAGCCAGAACAGGAGGTAAGTGCGAGCTGCGTCGGCGGCGCCGTTTCCTTGCGTCACGTGCGACCAGTCCAAGATATAGGGCGTGCCGTCGGTCGCGATGATGATATTGGAGGGGTTAAAATCGCCGTGGCATACTTTATTGTGTTTGGGCATGGATTCGAGGCGCGTATGCAAATCGTATCGTTCCGTAGCGGTGAGGTCGGCTTGGGAAATCTTACGATTCATCTTGTCTTTGAGTTTATTGAGTAGAGGGCATGTCTTCGATTGTATGAGGAGTTGTAGATCGACGAACTGCGCGAGGTATTCGTCTTTTTTATCGGGGTTTTCTTCGATGAGTCTGGCGAGAGTTTTCCCCTCGATAAATTCGGAGACGATGACCCATTTATTTTCGACTTTTGTGACTTCGAGAATTTTTGGGATATTGAGCCCCGTTTCTTCGACGCGGGCTTGGTTGAGTGCTTCGTTGAGGACATCGGCCTTAGAATAATCTTCGCCAAAGACTTTTAGACATTTATCTCCGTCTCGATAGACGGTTTTATTTGTACGAACAGCGATAACTCTGTCGAAATTCATGAAAATTCTCCTTCAAATCTCATTATCATTTGGGATTTGCCCGGTTCGAGCGAGAGATTGCGCTACGGGCGGGCGGCCTCGACGGATACAGTCGGCAGAGGCGGCGACGGATGTCGCCGCTCTCGGAGTGGGCTTATATCACGATTTGGGCATGTCTTGCTCGACAAACGTCTTTCCGTAGTATGCATTGAGATACATTTGTTTGATTTCGGAAATCAGTGGGTATCGCGGGTTTGCGCCCGTGCATTGGTCGTCGAAGGCGTTTTCTGCCATCTCGTCGAGTGTTTCGAGGAATTTTGCTTCTTCGACGCCGTAGTCGCGAATCGTCTCTTTGACGCCGACGCGCATTTTGAGGTCGTGAACGGCGGCGATGAGGTTATCGAGTTTTTCGTCGTCGTTAGCGCCGCCCAAGCCGAGTGCGTCGGCGATTTGTGCATATCGCTGTAGGGTGTGCGGATGGTCGTATTGTGGGAAAGTTCCCATTTTGGTGGGGGCTTCGCAGGCGTTGTAGCGCAAGACTTCTTCGATGAGGAGGGCATTGGCGATGCCGTGGGCGATGTGGTGGAAAGCTCCGAGTTTGTGTGCCATGGAGTGGCAGACGCCGAGGAAGGCATTGGCGAACGCCATACCGGCCATTGTCGCGGCGTTTGCCATTTTTTCGCGAGCTTCGACATCGGTTTGACCGTTGTCGTAGGCGCGTGGCAAGTATTCGAAGATGACTTTGAGGGCTTGAATGGCGAGCCCATCGGTGTAGTCGGTCGCCATAATCGAGGCGTAGGCTTCGAGCGCGTGTGTGACGGCATCGATACCCGAGGCGGCGGTCAAACCGCGAGGTGCGCTCATGTGGAAATCGGTATCGACGATGGCCATATTGGGGAGGAGTTCGTAGTCGGCCAAGGGATATTTAATGCCCGTGTGTTCGTCGGTGATGACGGCAAACGGCGTGACTTCGGAGCCCGTACCAGCCGATGTCGGAATGGCGATGAAATAGGCTTTTTCGCCCATTTTTGGGAATGTATAGACGCGCTTGCGAATATCCATAAAGCGCATGGCCATGTCTTGGAAATCGACTTCGGGGTGTTCGTACATGACCCACATGATCTTTGCGGCGTCCATGGCGGAACCACCGCCCAAAGCGATGATGACATCGGGTTGGAACGAGACCATCTGCTTCGTTCCCTCGATGGCGCAACCGAGCGTAGGATCGGGCGCGACGTCGAAGAAGCACGTATGTGTAATGCCCATTTCGTCTAATTTATCGGCAATCGGCTTCGTATAACCATTTTTATAGAGGAAGCTATCGGTGACGACGAAGGCGCGTTTTTTGTGCATGACGGTTTTGAGCTCGTCGAGTGCAACGGGGAGGCAACCTTTCTTGATGTAGACTTTTTCTGGCGCTCTGAACCACAACATATTTTCTCTTCGCTCCGCAACCGATTTAATATTGATCAAATGTTTGACGCCGACGTTTTCGCTTACGCTATTGCCGCCCCAGGAACCGCATCCCAAAGTGAGCGATGGCGCGAGTTTGAAGTTATACAAATCGCCGATACCGCCTTGGGACGAGGGCGTATTGACGAGGATTCGGCACGTTTTCATGCGAGCGGTGAATTCGTCGAGTTTTGCCTTTTCGGTGACGACGTTGAGGTATATCGACGACGTGTGTCCGTAGCCGCCATCGGCGATGAGGTGTTCGGCTTTTGCAAAGGCGTCTTGAATGTCTTGGGCTTTGTACATGGCGAGAACTGGTGACAGTTTTTCGTGTGCAAATTCTTCGCTCAATTCGACGCTTTCGACTTCGCCGATGAGGACTTTCGTGCCCAGTGGAACGGTGACATTGGCGAGAGACGCAATTTTGAACGCCGTTTGTCCGACGATTTTGGCGTTGAGTGAGCCGTTGATGATAATCGTCTTGCGGACTTTTTCGGTTTCTTCGGGATCGAGGAAATAGCAACCGCGTTTCGCGAATTCGGCTTTGACGGCATCGTAGACGTTTTTATGGACGATGACCGATTGTTCGGAGGCGCAGATCATGCCGTTATCGAATGTCTTGCTGTGTATAATCGAGTTGACGGCCAAGACGATATCGGCCGAGTCGTCGATGATAGCCGGAGTATTGCCCGCGCCGACGCCCAGAGCTGGTTTGCCCGAAGAATACGCCGCTTTGACCATGCCCGGGCCGCCCGTTGCCAAGATGATATCGGCTTCTTTCATGAGGAGGTTTGTCATTTCGAGGCTCGGAACGTCGATCCAAGAGATGATGTTTTCGGGGGCTCCGGCGGCTACTGCGGCATCGAGAATGACTTTAGCGGCGGCAATCGTCGATTTGCGAGCGCGCGGATGCGGGCTAATGACGATGGCATTGCGCGTTTTGAGGGCGATTAAGCATTTGAAGATCGCCGTCGAGGTCGGGTTCGTCGTCGGAATGACGGCGCCGATGAGGCCAATGGGCTCGGCCACTTTTTTGAAGCCAAAAGCCTTGTCTTCTTCGAGCACGCCACACGTCTTGACGTCTTTATAGGCGTTGTAGATGTATTCCGATGCATAGTTGTTTTTGATGACTTTGTCTTCGACGACGCCCATGCCCGTTTCTTCGACCGCTTGTTTGGCGAGTGGAATTCGTGCTTGGTTTGCGGCAATCGACGCAGCCAAAAAGATTTTATCGACTTGTTCTTGCGTAAAGTGCGCAAAAACGGCCTCGGCTTCGCGGACATCGGCAAGCGTCGCTTCGAGTGCCTCGACACAATCGACGATTCGTCTCTCTCGTGTTTCCATTGTATGACCTCCGGGGATATCCTTCCTGTATTTCACACCTCATGTACACGGCGCGACAACCGTCGCGCATGCACTGTCTCAATCGGCGACTTCTGTCGCCCAACGAACTCGTTTTTAACCCGATTTTTTTCGCATTGCAAATATATTCGTGAAAAATTTCACGAATGGATTTCGTTTTATCTTTTGAAAAATTTTTGATTTATCGAATTTTCCACAAGTGTTTTTGATGATTGTGGGTTTTAACGCAATAAAATGCACCTACATGTGTCTATCGAGAAATTTTGTGCGATTTATTAAGGAAAAATTTATCGATAAAAATTTCCCGAAATGCTGGATGGGGTCGCCCCGGCATTGGGGCGGGGCTACTCGCGCCCCCGCCCGCTCAATCCCCATGCCCGTGGGGACGGCGGAGCATCATAGAACGCGATAGCCCTTGGGTATGTGTGGGGAGATTGGGATTTGTCGTGGTTCGAATGGGTTTATATACGAATTGTTAAAATTGTGTTATAGGGCGCGAGCATGCCCGTTTTTTGGGCTTTTTTTACGGAGTTCTTATGGCAACAAAAGTCATGATCAAAGATGTGATGGCGAACAAAGTCGCCGTCGGAAGCGATGTGATCGTCGAGGGTTGGGTTCGTACGCGTCGCGATTCCAAAGCTGGTCTTTCGTTTATCGCCGTCTCGGATGGCACGTGTTTCTCGCCGATTCAAATCGTCGCCGAAAACTCGCTTTCGAACTACGACTCGGAAATCAAGCGCATAACGTCAGGTTGTGCGATACGTGTGATGGGTAAGCTCGTCGAATCGCAAGGCAAGAACCAGGCTCACGAAGTGCAGGCGTCGTCGGTCGAAGTCGTCGGTTGGGTCGAAGATCCCGATTCGTATCCGATTCAGCCCAAGCCCCATACGCCCGAATTTTTGCGCGAAGTCGCCCATTTGCGCCCGCGAACCAATATGTTTGGCGCCGTTGCTCGCATTCGCCACGCGCTTTCGATGGCCGTTCATCAATTCTTCGACGAACGCCAGTTTTATTGGGTTCATACGCCACTCATCACGAGCAGTGACTGCGAGGGCGCGGGCGATATGTTCAAAGTTTCGACGCTCGATTTTGCCAATATTCCGCGCAACGACAAGGGCGAAGTCGACTATTCGCAAGATTTCTTTGGCAAACCCGCGCATTTGACCGTTTCGGGTCAACTCAACGTCGAGACGTATGCGACGGCGTTGACGCGCGTCTATACGTTTGGTCCGACGTTCCGCGCCGAAAACTCCAATACGCGCCGTCACTTGTCGGAGTTTTGGATGATCGAGCCCGAAATTGCTTTTGCCGATCTCCACGACGATGCCGCTTTGGCCTGGGATTTCTTGCAGCACATTTTCGGGTATTTGCTCGAACACCGTGCCGACGATATGGAATTCTTTGCACAACGCATCGACAAAGCGTGCATCGATCGCCTCACGCGTCTCGTCAATTCTACGTTGACCGTGATGACGTATACCGAGGCGATCGACAAGCTCTCGCAATCGCATCAGAAATTCGAATTCCCCGTATTCTGGGGAATGGATTTGCAAACCGAACACGAGCGATACTTGACCGAAAAGATCGTCGGCGGTCCCGTGGCAGTCATCGATTATCCGAAAGAAATCAAGGCGTTCTATATGCGCATGAACGACGACAATAAGACGGTGGCGGCGATGGACGTTTTAGTGCCCGGAATCGGCGAAATCATCGGTGGTAGCCAGCGCGAAGAGCGCCTGGACTACTTCGATCGCCGCCTCGACGAGCTCAAGATGGAGAAGGAATCGTATTCTTGGTATCGCGATTTGCGCCGCTATGGAACAGTGCCACACGCAGGTTTCGGTTTGGGCTTTGAACGCGCCATGATGTATGCCACGGGTATCGATAACATCCGCGACGTCATTCCCTTCCCGCGTGCACCGCGCCAAATCGCATTTTAATGCGAGATTTTGGGCAAGTGTTCTATCCCGCGCAGTAGCGCGGGCGGTTTTATTTTTGCGTTGGATCGATAAATTGGAAAGCTCGCAGTTTTGCACTGCGGGCGCGTGAATTCTCGTCGAGTTCTTTGGCGGTGGCTTCGATCGGCTTTTTCGTCAAGATTTTGCCGAGTTGTTTTTTATGGCAAACGCAGACGGGGAGCTGTGGAGGGCATGTGCACGGGTTTTGCCAAAGTCGCATGGCTTCTTTGACGCGTCGATCTTCGCCGCTGTGGAAAGCGATGATGGCGAGTCTGCTGTTGTTTTTCATCCATTTAGGGATATCGCGCAAGAAGGCGTCGATGGCGTCGAATTCGCCGTTGATTTCGATGCGTATGGCTTGAAAAACGCGCGTGGCTGGGTGTGGTTTTCCGGGGCGCGGCGAGCCCAATATGGAACAACACACGCGAGCGAGGTCGAACGTCGTATTCATTTCGCCGCGCCCGGCGGCATCGCATATTTTTCGTGCCAATGGTCGAGATTGTCGAATGTCGCCGAATTGGTAGAGGACATCGGCGAGTTCGTCTTGTTTGACTTGAGCGAGGTAATCGCGCGCGGAGAGTCCCGATTGACTCATTCGCATATCGAGGGGGGCATCAGCGTGGAATGAGAATCCGCGCGCTTCGTCGTCGATTTGGTGCGAAGACAGGCCGAAATCGGCCAAGACGCAGTCGAATCCGCCGCCGGCCTCGGCATCGGGGATGCCGGCTTGGCGCAATGTCGCGTCGAAATGTTCAAAAGACGTTTGAAAAAAGTGTTTTTCGATGGGGAACGAAGCGAGCCTGGCTTGTGCGGCGCATTGCGCGGCGGGATCGCGATCGAATCCGTAGAGAGTGCCATTGGGCGAAATCTTTTGCGCCACGGCGCTGGCGTGGCCTGCACCGCCGAGAGTGAGATCGAGATAAGCATTGCCTGGGGCGGGCGCGAGATAGGTTAAAACATCGTCGAGTAGAACGGGTATGTGATGAAATTCGGGCATAAATGATCGCTTGAACTATCTATAATGATATATGTGAATGGGAGCTTTTGACCTCACCCTCGGCCTATCGGCTACCCCCTCTCCATAAATGGAGAGGGGGAATAGACGGGTTTATGTGGATTGGGGGGGGGGTATTATATCCCCCGACATGATGTTTCAAAGGAAACCGTAAATGCGGTAGTCCCGCGCCTTTTTGTCGTTTCGTCGCTTCTCGATCAGCGATTTCGCCCGTCGAGATATCCCATCGCATCGTGGTTAAAAAATAAGGTGCTTAATTTCCATGGTATTGTTAAAAGACCGCACATTTCGCCCATGCCGCCGCTTCTTGCACAAAAAGAATTGGGGCGTAGGGGGCGATAAATGCTTTTCACGCGACACACGACGATAACGATTTGGGGATAGCGCAAAAAAATGGACGATCTGACGACGATGAACCCCGCAAAACTCAAACGCAGAAAGCGATCTAGCGCCTCGACGGCCTCGGTCGTCGATCTGCCCGCTGTCGGCGATGCCCCATCGGGGTCGCTCCTCGGCGACGATCTCATCTCCGACGCAGCTCGCGCTTCGACGCGCTCGCACCATTCGCTGCTCGATCTCATCCCCGTGGCGCGCGATGCGCAACCGTCCGGCGCACCTGCCGAAACGCCGTCGCCTTTGCTCGACAACGCACCGACAGACGATTCTCTAAACTCCAAATTATCAGACGATAAATTCGAGTCGCAATCGCAATTGGGACGTAAAAATCAAAAATCGACCCAAAACACCGAAGATAATAAATCGGGCGAACGCCAATCGATCGCCGCACTCAAGCCCGCTCCCGCCGTCGAACATGGCTCGCCCCTCGACGCCCTCCGAACCGACGACGAAATAAACGCGCCTGCTATCCCCGATCCAGCCACTCCGACCGATCCCCAAGCATCGGTTCGCTCATTGGCCGCCCAAAAAGCCCGCCGACGCCAAACGCCACCACCCGCCGAACCCGCCGACACGCCCACGCCCATCCACGCCAAACTCGAATCATTGCTCGCTCAACAACGCGACATTCAAACGCAATGTATCGATACACTCACACAGCTCCGAAACACCAACGCCCTCAACGAACGCCGCTACGCACTCTACCTCACCGTCGGCTTCGGCATCCTCGTCGCCGTCGCTGCAGTCGGAATTTTCTTCGGTGTAAACAAACAAAATAGCGCAAAATATCAAGAATTGCGCTTCAAACACGAAGTTTATACAAGCACGATCAATGAAAAAAACATCCTCGCCGCCGAATACGAGAAGGAAAAACAAGGCGCCGTCGCCGCGTTCGAAATCTTCAAACGCATCGAAAACGGCCAACTCGAAGAGGCCGTCGAGAGCTTCAACGACACCAACGACCGCATCACGCACCCCGCCGAACGCGCACTACTCGCACATCGCATCGACCAAATCCGCTGGGAACTCGCCGAAAACGCCTTCAACAACGGCATCATGCTCTATAACGACAAAAACTTCGAGCAAGCTCGCGACGCCTTCTTCAAAAGCCTCAGCCTCAAAGAAAGCACCGCATACGCCCCGCGACTCTACTACTTCCTCGCCATGGCGCTCTACCAAACGAGCGATTTCGAAGGCGCACGCCGCTTCTTCGCGCGCATCCAGCCCGGCGACCTCAACGCCGAAATGGACGCCAACACGCGTTACTACCGCGCCGTCTCGGCCGAAAAAACAGGAAACGACGCCGAAGCATACGAACAATTCGACCAGTTTATCAAAAAGTATCGCTATCACAAACTCGCTGAGGATGCCTCAAAACGCCGAACAAAACTCGATCAGATAAAGAATTAATTCGTCACTTTTGCATTTTGTGTGTAAGAGTGTAACAAAAAAGTTTATTGTAGCTATCGCCTGCGACGATACGGTCACATCGCACCTATCGCTTGCGGGCGATACGATTTTTTTGCGCACCTATCGCCTGTGGGCGATACGGTTGCGCCGCGCGCTATTTCCCTAGCGGTCAATACGCGCGCGTTGATATCGGGGGCGATCGCCCCCATTCCCCCAACTCATCGCTTTCCTTCTATATTGGCTTTGGTCCATGATTCCCCATTTCGTCAAATTCCGTTCCGATAACTTCACCGATCACAAGCGCACCCCTTGGGGTGGCACGTCGATTGCGCGCCATATCAAGGCAAATCTCGATCTGAATTTTCCACCAACTATCGGTGAATCGTGGGAATTTTCTGCGACAAAAGAGCTCCCAAGCATATGCGATGCAGCAGATAATCGCACTTTTGCCGAATTACTCGCCGATAAAAATAACGCCTGCTACTGGCTCAGTTCTGCCCATCGCCAAGCCTGGGGACAAAAAACCCCACTGCTCGTCAAATACATCGACGCCAAGCGCAATCTCTCGGTCCAAATCCACCCCGATATCGACGATCGATCGCTGCCCGTCGCCTGTTGCGGAAAGTGGGAAGCATGGCTCGTGCTCCGTTGCGAGCCCAATGCCGGCGTCTATTTAGGCATCAAACCGGGCACGACGCGCCAACAACTCTACGACGCAGCCAACAACGCCCACCGTTTCGAAGACATCCTCCAATTCTGCCCCGTCAAATGCGGCGATTTGATCTCAGTTCCGCCGCGAATCGTCCACGCCTTGGGCGCTGGGCTTTGCGTTCTCGAACCGCAAGTCCTCACCCCAGGCAAGTGCCCCATTTCCTTGCGCATCTACGATTGGCATCATCGATACGACGATTCTGGCGACTTGTCGCCCCATGGTTTGCCGCGCCAACTCCACGTCGACGAAGCTCTAGCCCTCATCGATACCGACCCACGCGCCAATCGCCCCATCATCTACAACGTCTTCGACAACACGCCCGGTGCTTTTAATCCCAAAGCCCCCGTCTCCGTCCGACGCCACAACCCCATTCCATCCCTCACGATGATCGAAATCATCGGATCGGGCGATATTCACCTCGACGATATCGGCGAACTCGCCGCCGTCGTCGTCACGCACGGGGCGATCGACCTCCACACCAATTCCGAAGATTATTCGATTAATCAGGGCGAATCTGGAGCTCTTGCCGCCAATTCCAAAAATATCTGCATAAAATGCAAAAATACTTGGGCTCAAATCATCTATTGCTCGCCCCGTTCACATGGCGATATCGACCACGGTTCCCCAAACCGTCCCCCCCTCGGAGATCGCCCATGCCCCTGAAAGACTTCGGACCCGACGACCCTCGACAGGTGTTTGAATATGCCGGTGCGG
>OQWM01000406.1_pt1 | contig 27006 bp, 16 predicted proteins | sample 1691531 | NCBI WGS metagenome assembly OQWM01 (sample SAMN03418257, study PRJEB22391) | human gut metagenome | biome: human-gut; feature: organic feature; material: feces | host: Homo sapiens | place: Tanzania | collected 2013-01
TTCCGGTGACGTCCGTATAGGTGCGATTGGCGCTTGACGGCAAGACGTGCGCGACGCATGGATTCGGCGCTGCGGGCCGTCTCGGTGGATGGCGTCGGCCGAGACGCGGACTGCGCCTGCGCCGCCGCGCGGGCTGGAGCTGCCGCGCTTGCAGGGGCGGTGGCGCCCACCGGGATGATTGCGCTGCCGCTACCTGCCGTGGGGCGACGCTTTTGCGGCGCACCCGTGCGCGCAAAAGGCTCAAGGCGCGCCGCGAGTTCGTTTGCCGAAGGACGAGCATCTTGCGATGCCGCCAGACAGGCCATAATCGCTTTGACCAAGCCCTGCTCGTGGGGATTTGCGGGAGCAAGGGGCTGGGGCTCTACGGTGCGCTTTAGGCGTGCGTGGTCTCCGGAGCGTCTGAGCTCCGTCTCAAAGGGCGTGTGCCCGCAATAGAGCTCGTAGAGGATACTTCCCAACGCGTAGATGTCGACGGCAGGATTGTCGCGTGCGCCGGGGTTTGCCTTAAATCGTTCCAGCATTTCGGGCGCCGCGTATGCCGGCGTGGCGCCGCGAAAGGCGTTGACGTCGACGGTAAAGGAAAAATCGGGCTTAACGAGCTTGGCGCTGCCCATGTCGATGAGGCAAATGTCAAAGTAACCACTCGATACCTGCTCTTCGAGCGGGATGCGATCGTGGCGCAACATGATGTTGCGCATAGAGAGATCGCGGTGGACAAAGGGCGTGTCGAGTGATTGCGTAGACAGGATAATCTTGAGCACGCTCAGGCCCAGCGCGGCGACGATATCGCCGGGGCAGGTTGCAGCGCCGTCACTCAGAGCGGGTCGTGCATCAAGAAGCGAGACGCCATCGACCCATTCCATAAGCAGCGCCGGGGTTCCGTCTGCCGTGTAGCCAAAACCGTAGACATCGGGGAAACCCCTTAGGTTGGATACGACGGAGAGGGTGCGGTACTCCTCTTCTAGGGTTTCCCGGTTGAGCTGTTCTTGCTCGGGCTGGGCATCGGGGCGCGGCATCTTAAGTGCGAGGTCAAAGGCGCGATCGCCGCTTTGGACGCGGCGGACATAGGCGTTGCCGCCAAAGCCGCCCTTTTGCGGCGGAACGAGAAGCGTGCAAAAGCGACGCCGTGCCGCAGCCTGCTCACGCTCGGAGAGCAGTGCTGGCGTATGAAATTTGACGAGTCGAACTTCTTCGTAAGAACCGGTCATGGCGCGCTTTCATCCTTTCTTCCATTTAGCAGGATATGCGCTGACCGGCGCCTTCTGTTGCGCAACATCGACAAATCTGCCACTCGCCAATGTTGCGCAACAGAATCGCGCAAAGCGGCGGTAGAAAGATGTTGGAAAGACGCGAGGACCAAACTGGTCAAAAACGGAGGGATAACAAGTATGAGTGCCGTGGTTGGGATGTTTACATCTGCTGGCTCTGCGGCAAGTAGCACCGCATCTGCTGGGACAAGCCTGGGCGCTGCCGGCGCTGTCGGTATGGTCCTTTTGGCTCCCACCGCAATTGTTACAGGCGCGTTGGCTGCCCGTGAGACTGCTGAAAAAGATGCAAGCTATGCCGCGAAAGAGGAATTTAATGAGACTCTCGCGGACCTTAGGAAACGGATCGATGAGATAGCTTCCGGGCTGGATGAATCAACACGGGCAATGTTGGACGAGCTGATCACCAATTGTTCTCGCTCCTTTTATGCCGAACATGAAGAGAACACGATGAGTCTTGGTAGGGATACAAGGATGAGGATGGAGAAGGCGTTAGCTCATTTGTTTTCAACGCTTCACGTCCTGTTTCCACAAATGACTTTTGACGCTCATCTGAAGCAGAGGATGGAGATGAGCAAAAGTCAGATTGATGCTGCTTTGACCGTTGAAAAGCTGAGAGCACAAGGTCTTGCTAGGGCGATTGATTTTGATGTAACGCCTGATAATCCTATAGATCTGAAGAGGGCATTGCTTCAGATAACCACGGCGGCAGAGTCTCCTTCGGGCGTTGAAACGTTTGAGGGAGCGGCGCAATCGTTTGACGCGTGGTCGGAAGTTGCCATCTCTCTGATGCAGGATGAAGCTTTGGATATGGCGCTGCGTAATCGAATAAGCGCGAAATTTGAATCGATCCGCGCCGCCTATGATGCGCTTGATTCCGATTCAACCGTAGAGGAACTGCTTGCCATTAATAAGAGCATCAAGGATTTTGATCATGTCATGAAGCGTGCCCAGTATGAGTCTGCTGAGAAGCACGAGCAGTACGTGCAGTACCAGATTCGAGTAGAGCTACTCAACGATCGATACCATCGCCCGACTGTTCTTAAGCACATTTATGAGATCGATAATATCTACGAAGAGATCGAAATTGCCGATGCCGAGCTTGATAAGGCCGTGAAAGACGAGTACATCGAGCGTGCGATTAATGATGCTATGGCTGAGCGTGGCGTTAATGTGGTTCGTTATGCCGTTATGGATGGCTCGGGCAAACCTTGGCGGCTTATGTTTGACACCAACGAGCACAAAGCGGTCGCCGTTCTTAAGGGCAGCAGCGAGCAGCAGATCATCATGCGTGTCGTAGAGGCTGACCCAGCTGAGTTTTCTGAAGACCCGAATAATCCCACGATTATCAAAGACATGAAGATCCAGGATCAGTCAACCGTCGATAAGGCCGTTCAGGATCAAGTGGAATTTTGTGAATTCTATAAGCAGTTCAGTGAAGACCTTAAGAAGCGCGGCGTCTTTGCAGACACCTCGGCTGGTTTTGTGCGGCCGCCAAGTCCGGATGCTGCCGTCGAGATTCACCCGCACGATTATGTGCCGCCCACGCCTTCCGCAGATGCGGAGCGTCGCCTGCGTAATCGCCGTCAAGCAAGTCAGCTCAAGCAAAGGGAAATGAGGTAAACCATGACATGGGAATGCCCTATCTGTGGTCTTATGAACGATGATGCCCGCGATATGTGCGAGGACTGTGGGACGCCGCGTCCCGCCGGTGCGGTTCCCGCGCCCACGACCCCCGCGCCCGCGGTTTCGGCACCAGAGGTGCCAGCTGCTCCTGTATCCAGTTTCGCTGCCACGGTTGCTGAGCGTCCGGCGCCCGCTGTCTATCCTGCGACCTCATCGATGGCTGGTGCCTCGCAGTCCCAGCATCCTGTGCATCAGCAGACATACCAGGCTGTTCCTGCTCCCGCGCCGCAGGCTGTTCCCATGCCCGCGCCGCAGCCTGCTCCGGCTTCTGCGCCACACCCCTCGTCTGCGCCAATGCCGCAGCCCGCGTCTGCTCCCACCCCCATGTCGCAGTCCATGGCAAATACCACGGCTGCTCCGACGGGTCCTGCGCTTACGCTTGCCGATCCAGTTATGGGTGAGCAGCTTCGTCTTACGGACGCCGCGGTGCTTGGGCGCAACGCGTTTCCTTCTATGGCTTCGAACTTTGCCATGTCCCGGCAGCATGCCAGCGTTCGTTTTGAGCGAGGCACATGGATGGTTGCTGATGAGGGGTCCAATAACGGAACGGCCCTTATGCGTGGGGGCCAGGTCCTCAACTTGGTTCCCGGCGTGGCCCAGCCGATTCATACCGGCGATACGCTACTCATTCCGGCCGCGTCTGGCGAATTTGCCCAATTGCGCCTGACGGTTACTGTGGAGGAACCGCCTGCGGCGCAACCCGCGCAGGCCCAGGCTTGGTCTGTGCCGCAGCCCGCGCCCGCTGCGGCACCGGTTGTTCCTGCTGCTGGTGAGTCTGCGGGTGTCGAGGGCTGGTTTGTCGAGTGTCCCGAGTGCGGTCGCTTGCATCTCGTTGCTGATGAGCGCGCAAAGGTTGGGGATGGCTGTGAGGAATGCGGTTGCTCGCTTGCGCGCACCTCGGCCGTGTACCGTACGCTCGATCCGGGCGAGGATTACGCCGATGTTCGTTAGCCATGTGCTTGCCCCCGTCGTCTCGCTGGGTCCGGGAGAACGTATTGTTGTCTGGACCGCTGGTTGTTCAAAGCGTTGTGCCGGATGTATTTCGCCCCAATGGCGCGACCAGTTGCCCGAACAGGATGTCGATGTTGATGAGCTTGCGCAGATGTTGCTCGATACAGCGCGCGAACATGGCGTGCACCGGCTGACGGTTTCGGGCGGAGATCCGCTCGAGCAGGCATCGGAGCTCATGAAGCTGCTGTCAATAATCCGCGGCGCTTACGACGACATTCTCGTTTACACCGGCTTCACGCTCGAAGAGCTGCCGCGGGCGATCGGCACGGACGTGTGGGAGGCGCTCAAGCCCCTCATCGATGTACTGATTGACGGTCCGTACGTAGACGAGCTTAACGTGCCCGATTGCGCGCTGCGCGGCTCGACTAACCAGCGCGTGATCTTCCTGAGCGACCGCCCACACGATGATTACGACCAGTATCTTCAGCAGCCCCGTCAGCTTCAAAACTATGTCCAGGACGGCACGGTTATCACCGTCGGTATTGCCGACCGTTACCACCATGAATTATCTGCCAAGGAGGTATAACACATGGCAACTGATTTCGAGCGCCAATCCTGGCAGCGCGAGATGCTCAACTTTAAAGGAGTGAAGAGCCTCTTTATCCTTGAGGGCAACGTTAACGACAAGTATCCCGATGTGGTCGATGGCGGGCTCCAGTTCTCGGAGCTCGCCGAGGTCGTGCGCGGCCTTTTCGAAGACGCAAACGGTTCGGTTGAGTACAACGTGGCATATTTCGATCCCATCCAGCTGTTCTCGAGCAGCATGGGCAACGTCGATTGCAAGCGCCTGGTGTCGCTGGCTCATGACGAGGCTTCCAAGAGCGACGACCGCATGATGGAGGCAAACGCCTGCATCGCCGATGGCCGCCAAGCATATGCCACCGAGCAGTCGAGCCTGCCGTCATACGGCGAGGTCATCCGCTCTATGCTGCGTCTCAAATACAACGACAACCCCGACGGCGGCACCGAGGCCAAGCCGCTCTGCGTGATCGTCAACATGGCTTCGCGCCTGCTTGCCTCATCGACCGGCCTTATGCCCGACGAGACGCAGTTTTTCCTTAACCTGTACCTTGGCGCCAGCAAGGCGCGCCTCATTAACCGTACGGCCGTCAACACGCTCATTCTGGTAACGGATAACGTGCGCAACCTGCCCGTGTGGTTTATCGAGGAGAACCCCTTCCTGCGCACCATCACGCTGCCGCATCCCGATCGCGACATGCGCGAAGCCTATATCCAGAGCAAGTTTGGCTTTGGTGCGGCGCTGTCCGATTCCGATGACCGTGCGGTGCGTCGCTTTATCGATACCACCGATGGCATGAGCGTTAAGGAGCTCGAGGGGCTGCAGCGCATGTACCAGCGCGACATGCAAAACCCCGAGGCTTCCATCGAGGCCATCCTTCCCAAGCTCGTCGACGTCTACAAGTACGGTTTTCGCGAGAACAAATGGCAGCAGATGTTCGAGAAGCTCGAGGAGGATCCCGAGGAAAAAATCAAACGCCGCGTGAAGGGTCAGGACGAGGCCGTTGAGAAGGCCGTCACCGTGCTCAAGCGCTCTGTCATGGGTCTTTCGGGTGCCACCCATTCATCCGGCTCCAAACCCAAGGGCGTCCTGTTTTTGAGCGGCCCCACTGGTACCGGTAAGACCGAGATCGTTAAGGCTATCACCGAACTTCTCTTTGGCGATGAGCGCAGCATGCTGCGTTTTGATATGTCCGAGTACGGTGCCGAGAACTCCGACCAAAAGCTTTTCGGCGCTCCTCCGGGATACGTGGGCTATGCCGAGGGCGGCCAGCTCACCAACGCCGTCAAGGCCAATCCGTTCTCGGTGGTTCTTTTCGACGAGATCGAGAAGGCCGCGCCGAGCATTATGGATAAGTTCCTGCAGATCCTCGAAGACGGCCGCCTGACCGATGGCCAGGGCAATACCGTGTACTTCTCTGAGACGGTCATCTTCTTTACGAGCAACATCGGCTTTTCCAAGATTGAGATCGATGCGCAGGGCAATGAGGTACGTAATACCATCGCGCCCAATACGCCCTATAACGAGATCTGCGAGCGCGTGCGTACCGAGATGGACCGCGAGTTTAAGCCCGAGTTCTTGGGCCGTATCGGCGACAACGTGGTCATCTTCAACTTTATCGACGACGCCGTGGCGCTTCAGATCCTCAATTCCAAGATCGATGCCGTTAACCGCAACGTGCATAAGGCGCAGCCCGATATTACGGTTGAGGCGACCGATGCCGCCCGCGAACTGCTGCACTCCATTGCCATGACGGACGCCGTCAAGGCCAAGGGCGGCCGTGGCATTGGCAACCTGGTAGAGAGCGGCTACCTTAACGGGCTTTCCGACTTTCTGTTTGAACACCGTGCCGAGTGGCGTGGTCGTCCCGGTATGGTGGCGCGCGCCGTGCCGCAGGGCGAGGGCGAGGATGCGCATATCGCATTTGAGCTCGTGCCTGGATCGATGGGAGGCGATTGGCGATGACGAAGTTTATCGCTGCTGCAAAAACCCAAGCGGGAACCAATCACCCCGTCAACGAGGATCGTCTGTTGTTTGACGGTAGCGTCCTTTGTTATGGCCTGGTAAGCGATTGCGAGCGCGAGATGGGCTGCATGGCAGTCTTTGACGGCGTGAGCGAAGGCGGGCACGGAGCGGCCGCCTCGACGCTCGCTGCTCAGGCGTTTGCACAGGCCGTGCGCGTCTTTGATGCTGATGCCGTTAACACGTTGCAGGACCGTCTGCGCGTGGCGGGTGAGCGAGCCGAGAACGACGTTGAGTCTTATGCGGCTCGCTACGGTTTGCCCGTGGCCGCATCCACGGTTGCCGGCCTCGTCGTCGCTCCTGACGGGCACGGTGCAGTTTTTAATGCCGGCGATTCTCGCGTGTACCGACTGCGTGGCGGTGTGCTTGCCGTGCTTAGCTGTGACCACACGCCTGAGCGGCGCGTGGGCGGCGTTGGCGCTGAATACAGGGATGATGCCGTTTCGCATTGTATTGAGCTCGCGATCGGTCTCAACCAGGGCGGTCGCAATCTTGAGGTTAAGACGACCGTGATGCTTCCGGGCGATCGCTATCTGATCTGTTCTGATGGTATCGATGGGCAGATTGCGCAGGAACGTTTGCAACAGATGCTTGCGAGCGATTCGGCCTGTGCACAGCTGTGTGAAGAGCTATATGCCGAGGCCCGTGTAAATGGCTCGACGGACGATGCGACGCTGATTGTAATTGAGGTAGGGGAGTAGTCATGTCTGATGAGACGATTACAGTGCACCGAGATGGTGACAATGGCAATGATGAGACCGTAACGGTGCGCCGCGGGAATGCGCCCGTAGGGGGAGAGACGGTTACCGTAAACCGTGTCGACCAGGCTTCTGCGCCTGGAGAGACCGTAACGGTGCGCCGAGCTGATGCCCCGGCGTCTGGCGAAACGGTTACCGTTCGCCGCGCTGCTGCCCCATCGAATGGCGAAACGGTGACGGTGCATCGCCCGACAACTGAATCGAATGGCGAAACGGTGACAGTTGCAAGGCCGTCCGGTGCTTCTTCTGACGGCAGGACTGTTACCGTTTCCCGTCCCAGCACTCCTGCGGCAGGCGAAACTGTCACGGTGCCGCGCGCTGCGAGCCCCGACGGCCAGACGGTAACTGTCTCGCGCGGCACCACGGCCAGCCCCAATGGCGAAACAGTGACCGTTTCTCGTGGGGGTGCACATGCTGCCGCTGCATCTGCCTCTCCTTTTGTTGCAGAGGATGCGACGGTTGCCTCGAATGACGGGCAGCAGTTTATTATTCATTTGGGACAGGTCATTGGCCATGGCGGTCAATCTACCATTGTTACCGCTGAGCGCGTGAGCGATGGTCTGGCATGTGTTGCCAAGGTCTTTAAGCCTCTTGTCGGCGCCGAGCGCGCCGCCTATCAAAAGGTGGTAAGCGCCGTAATGGGACTCAATGATCGTCCCGTGTCTCAGACGCATCTGCTGCCCATCTTTGCCTATCTGCACCAGGGCCTGAGTGCAACCGAGGTGGGGGCTGCGGCTCCTCAGCTGTGGGATGTTTCCATTACGCCGTTGGCCACATGCCTTTTTGATCGTCCTCGTAGCAAGAATATGGTTAAGAACCGCGTGATTCCCGAGCTCAGCCAGGCAATCGAGTTGCTCCATACCGAGCTCGGCATTGTCCATCGTGACATTAAGCCGCAGAACGTTTACCTGTACGACAAGCAGATCGTGCTGGGAGATTATGGCTCCGCCCGCTCGCTTGCCGGATTTGACAGTCGACTGACGAACACCATGACGCGCTCCGACGGCTACACGCCCGGTCGCGGTGGCATGGTCGATCCTCGCAACGACTGGTATTCGTTTGGCTACACGATCTGGACGCTCTACGAAAACAATGTCCATCCACTGCAGGAGTTCATAAACGACAATACGCTTTCTGATCGCCAAGAGACGGGCGAGCCTGCAGACTTCAACCATCCAGAAGATGCGACCTTGGGGAACCTGCTCAAGGGTCTGACGTTCGAGCTTTCGGGCGAGCGTTTTGGCTATGAAGAAGTTAAAGACTGGATGGCCGACCCCGATCACTTCTATCGCAAGCTTCCCACCATGGATGCTGGCAGCGCTCGCAAACCATATGAGTTTGCAGGCAAGCTGTATAGCGATCCGGTGTTGCTCGCTCGCGCGCTGTCCTCCAATTGGGATGAGGCCAAGCTTCGCATGAGTCAGCAACAGCTCGAAAACCTGATGGGCGACTGGGGTGAAAATGACCTGCAGACCAGGATTCACCAGTTGGTCGAAGAGGATATCCAGACGGCGTCCAATCCCGACTTGGCCCTCGCCTGCGTCATCTATGAGATGTCCGACGGCAAGATTATGTCGTGGCGCGGCGAGGATGTTTCGCTGACTAACGCACCCGATGCTTTGCCGGCGCGTATTGCATCGATGTCGATGGATAAAATTGACCGTTATGCTCAGCAGTCAGGTCTTGATGGAACAAGCTCTTCTGGCGTGTTGCCCTCTGGATTCCTCTCGCTAGTCTTATCTCGAGAAGCAAACGCCGACAGCCAAAGGGTTCGTCTGGCTTCCGATATTCACAGCCTTGAACTTCTTACCCGCCAATCGGGCGATCCGCATTTTGCTGCCTGCCTTTTTAAGGGCTTGTTGACGTCCGGTGAAAACAAGCATGTTATGGCCCAGGGTGCGCTTAAGTCGGTATTACGGCAACCCTCTGCATTCTTTGGTGTCTGTTCGTCTTCTCGATCGCTCGATGAGTTTTTGCTCTATTTTGCCGGCGATGTTGATATGTCAGCAATCATCGCTGCTCGCGATGGGGCAAATGCCGAGGGCGGCATAGACACCGACGTTGTCCTTGTCTTTATGGATAAGGTCGCCGACGATAAGGCCGCCGTGCGCTCGTTTTATCGAAAGTATGGAAACTATGCTGCCTGGATTTGGCTTTCTGGCCATACCGACTTATATGAAACGATGCAGGGTTCGACAGGTGAAGCTGCAGTTATCGCGCTTCGTGGACTTAATCCGGCAATGGATGCGCCCGTCTCGACACTTGTTAAGTTGGGCAGCAACGCCCGTCTTGAGGGCATTAAGCTTCGAGGCGACATGGAATCTACGCCAGTTCCATATATTCTGGGCTGGGAACTTGATGAACGTTTTGGAACTCGCCCCATCGCGATGGGATCACTGTTCTGTGCTCAGGTAAAGGATGACGTCGTGCCGCGTGGGTACGTTTCGGACCTCTTAACCTCTTGTGAGGACCATGGCGTGCTCGACATCCTTGAGATTAGGCTTTTGGCGGATGTCGAGAGCCTGCCGTCTGCGGCATATTCACAATATTTGGATGACGCTCGCGGAGTTGCCGATGGACAGCTGAAAGCCGCTATCGAAACGGACACGCGTGAATATGGTGTTGTCAAGGGCATCGCTGACAGTAATGCACAGATTGCCGCTGTAAAGAAGGAGCAGCGGAACGTTCTCATTACTACCATTGCCGTTGCGCTTCTCTATCTCCTTATTATTAAGTGTGCCCGCAGCTCATTCGGCCAGCTTATCGTTTCGCTCGGAACGTTTGGCCCTCTCGTTGTCGTCTTCTTGGTACTGGCATTCTTGGGCTGTTTCGGCTTCCTTGCACTCAATGTGCTTCGTTCTTTTTCGGCCGTTGACCGTGTCTCGGGTCTCGAAGATGCTCTGGATTCAAACGCTGCTGCCTTAGAGGGCTATTTGGTCAATTTGGTGGATTTCGATGGACGCGCTGACAAAATAACTGAAATTCTGTCAGCTCAGTCGGGAGATGCCGCATTGACCGACGCGCGTAAGCAGCTGTTCTCGACAGGACGTCACTCTGTGTCGTTTTATACCGATCCCGAAGTCATGGATCGATTCGGACGTCTTGCTGGCAGGTTGGTGCTTATCACGGCGCTCGTCGTTAGCGCGTTTGGCTTTATGGGGTCAATGTATGTCGATGGTGATGTGTACGCGAGGGTGGAAGTCTTAATTGCGGTTTGCTTCGGCTTGATGATCGTATTGATCATGTTTGGCGAGGATGCGCATCCTGGCAGTGCTCAAGCACTGCGTTCGTGGCTTTACATGTGGATACCTCCGATACTCATTGAGTTTTTGCTTTCGGGGGTTGTCTCGTTTGCCAACTTCCTGAGCCTTTTCGGCTTCATTTTCCTCTTGCTTGCTTTTGTAATTAGCGTCATTGCATTCGTGTTTTTCCGTGGTTTGGAAAAATGGGATGATCTCCAATCGCGGAAAAAGCAGTCGTCGGTTGCTCAGCCGATTGCTGTCCAGCCGATTGCTGCTCAGCAGAACGCTGCTAAACAAGACAACATTCAGCTGAATGGCGTTCAGAATTCCAGCACTGGAATGAAGGCGGATAACGAGGCACCTGTTAGGCATGTTTATGTTTCTGGCGGCGCTGCGTCTGTTGGGCGTGCGGACAGTGCTTCTGTTGCGAAAAAGGAAACAGCGAATGCTAAGAAGTCCGGTTCTGGAGTGAAAGGCAAAAAGGAACCGAACGCTATTGGATATGGCGCCTATGATCAGATGCCTTGCCGTATCGACATCTATGCTAACTACATCAAGATTATTCATACCTCGATGTATTCTGGAAGGCGCGATTTAGACAAATATAAATCCGTAGTTAAATCGGGGAAAACGTCTGACTTGGACAAGGCGTTTAATAGACCTTATGCTGGAAATGCAATCAATATTCCAGCAAACGCGCTCACTAATTGGCTTCGCGTGCCTGGCATCACCAATAACCCCGAATTTACGTTTGACCGAAAAAATCGCGAGCTGCACACTCGCGTGCAACACACGATTCAGGTTTTTTCGCCGGGTTTCGATGAGGTACTCGAAGATTTTGCAGACTCTCATTTCCATTACTGATGAGGGCAGAAAAAATACCCATGCGCCCGTTGGGGAGGGCTCCGATTGGCGAGACGATAGTTTGGATGAATTATGCCGACGTTAAACTTGGGAAATATGTTTGGAAGCTCCGGTAACGATAGGAATCGTAACGGGGGCTCTCAACAACAGGGTTCCAATGCTCAGCGAGCCGGTGGGCAACTTCATGATGTTGAGCGGCTGGTTATGGGGGGTCGCGAGGCTATTGCAAATAGCGCCGAGGCACAGCGCCAGCGACGCCGCCTTGCCGAGAGCATGGCTAGAAAAGATGCGGTGTATGGAACCGTCATCGACCAAGGGTATGGTACGTACGACGGAAGGCCCTGTTCGATTAGGTTGTACGAAAACCGCATCGAGATTGTTGCAAAACGCGAAGGTTCGACGCTGGACAATCATCCAGTGGTCAAGTCGCTTGTGCCAGGACTTGGCAAAAGCAAGGCTGTTGCGGGAAGGATTTTTGCTCCGGGAAATTCAAACCCGCCAATTGTCATCCCCGCCAATGCCATGACGGGTTTTCAGCAAGTGGCATGGGGTATGTTTCCGACGTTTGTATTCATGCGAAGGGACCCTGTGACGAGGAAGCGAGAGACCCACACGATTAAAGCTATGACTAGAGAGCTTGGCTATTCGTTAGAGCGTTTTGGCGCTATGCATTACCACTTCTGATGATTTGTGAGGATATAGATAATGGGCATGGGGGAACGAGATTCTGAGGGTCTGTCGGCGCAGGAGCGGCTCGAACAGCTTCGCGCTCAGAGGATGGCACCGAAAGACTCCGGGGTACATATTGAATCTGACGCAGCAAATGGACGTCTGGACATCAACTGGAATAGTGCCGGTGCACCAAAGCACCATGTGAGCATTAATTTATCGCGCATTGTAGATGCTATTCCGACCATCATTCGTTTTCTTCCGGTGCGTATTTTTACGTTATGGGGTCTTTGCTCGGTTTGGTACCGTCTGTTCCTAAATACAGGTGGAGACGATATTTTGCATACGGGTCTCCCTGCCCCCGGATATAGCGCTTTCAACCCCTTCGTTCAAGCAGCCGTTATTTTCGGTGGTCTATTTGTCGTTTCGATTGAGCTATTTATTGGACCGCTGAGTTTGATTATCAAACAGCTGATCATTGGCCTTTTCTATTTGCTACGCGGTTCAGCTGCTACAAGGCGCGCATTATCGGATGCGCATGCTCAATTTAACTTTAGTCAGTTTATCGCTGACACGCGCGAAGGCTATCACAATGGCTATTCACTATTGGGGTCGGCGTTGCGCGCAAAACGCGGTGCGCGCAACGGCTCATCTTCTCTTGATTACGGCGAGGGTGCTTTGACGGGCGTAGATCCATATTCATATCAATATGATGATGGAATTGGTGATCGTCCGTCCGTCTTGGAACTGACCGATGAAGAGGCCGATCGCTTGTGGGACCTGTACTACCCGGCCTACGGAGCCGAGGGCCCCATGTCAAACCTGCACGAGGCGCTCGCCGCGGGCGACCCGCAGGACTATACGACGCTGATGAGCCTCGCCCTCAACGTGGCGGAGTGGTGCGAGCAAAACGGCACGCCCGACACCCACGGCTGGTTCGACGACCCCGCCTACCCGGGCGACTACGTCGACGCCGGCACGTTCTACCTCATGGCGTACTCGTTCTGGGAGCAGGCGGCCGAGGCGCGGCGCGTGGGGCCGATCGAGCCGCTCGCGGACGACATGAGCCGCTTCATCCTGCGCCACCTGAGCGACTGGTCGCGCGAGAACGCCCACGCCTACCGCTGGCGCGGCGACTGGCGCGACTCCGACTACTTCGACAAGGACCGCCTGTAGGCGGCGGAAAGGGAAACACGGATGGCAGTCAATCAAAATGGGTCCGGCCGGGGGAGTGTCGGACCCAACGGATCGGATATTAACGATGTCGTTAACCGCCTGGGCGGTTCGCGCGTGGTGATCGTCCTTGCTGTGGTAGTAGTCATCGCCATTGTTGCGGTCACGTCCATCACAAGCGGCATCTCCGACACCAATCGGCAGACCGAGCAACGCGCCGAGGCCAAGCAACAGCAAGAAGACGAGGCGGCGTGCGCTCAGCGTAAAAAGGAAAAAGAGGCACGCCATCAGGAAGAAGCGAAAAAGGCCACCGTGCTCACGCTCGATGAGATTGCGGACGAGACGCTGCGCTCGGACTTAGCGTTCGATGCGGACGAGGACGGCAACATTTCGCAAGAGACTGCGGATAAAGCTACCTCGATCGATATCGAGTCGTTTGATTCGCTTCCCCTGTTGGCCGACTTCCACAACATCGCAACGCTTGGTATCGGCGACTACGACAGCGTAAATTACGACATAAGCTCTATTAGCAATATCACTCGTCTGTCCATTGGCGACTGTTCGGTTCCCCAGGTTGATCTCACGCGATTTCCTCAGCTGCGGCGCATCACCATTAACAGGCTCGCGAGCCCTGTCGATACCTTGAACGCCAAAAACATGTCCTCGTTGGTGAACGTGCAGATCGAAGGTCTTGACGGCAGTATTGGGACGCTTGACCTTTCGGGCGATGTGAACCTCGAGCACCTGAATATCAAGAGCAGAGTCGATACGCTCGATCTGTGCGGCGCGGGTAGGGAAGACGCTTTCAATATCACTTTTACGCCCAATTGTGTCGGCAAGATCTTGTATGACAGCGATACGAGCAGCGGCATGGTCGAATTTTTGCAAAAAGTGAGTAGCGACTACGGCTACACCATGGAGCAACAATAAAACTGCGCCCAAGTGAGGAGAAGCAATATGGCGAACTTTAAGCCCGACATGTCTTGGCGGGATGCGGAGCAGGCCCAGCGTGTGTCTGAGCGGCCTTCGGACACGGCTAATGGGCGCGCTGCCGAGACGCCGGATGTGCGAGTGAATATGCGTCCGAACGGGCAGGCAACCGAACAGTCTGCTGGGCAGGCGCAGCAGACGCCGGGGCGTTCGACAAGTCGGATCCCTCGCCCTTCCAGGCAGCCGAATGGACAGGCGGCTGAACGTGCAAATGAAGCCGTTTCTCGCTTGGGCGGCGTTCGCGCCCTGGTAGTGCTTGCGGCGGTTGTGGTCATAGGCGCGGTTGCCGCCTTCTCCGTGATTGGCGGCGTCGGTGACGTGCAAGGCGGCGGGGGAGCCTCGTCGAGCGCCTCTAAAGAGTCGAGCTCAACTGACGCCTCTGACTCCGAGACCAAGAAAGAAAAAGGTCTCGTCGATGTTGATGAGATCACGGATGATACCCTGCACGGGCTGCTTGCCGACTACGATAACGATGACGATGGCCAGCTGACCGCCAAGGAGACCCAGCGCATCACGAGGCTGGTCGTGACCGACGAGGTGACGGATTTCACGCCCATTAGCAAGCTGGACAAGCTCGATACGCTCGGCATCAATACCCTGAGCGCCAAGAGTGCGGACTTTAGCGAGCTCGAGGCACTCGAGGTGCTCAAGTTTGGCGACATGACGACTCAGGACCTCGATCTGAGTGTCTGTCCCAAGCTCAATTCCTTTTGTATTGAAGGCCTTAAGGGTGCTGTCAGTTCCATCAACGCCGCGGGTCTTAAGAACCTGATGTTCTTTACCGTCGATCAGGGACTCCAGGGTGATGTCGAGAAGATCGACCTTTCGAACGATGACATTCTTGGCGCACTCGAGATTACCTGCAACGTCGGCGAACTTAACCTGTCGGGTTGCAGTCACTCATTCCCCAAGCTCAATATTGCCGCTGATCACATCGACAAGATCGTGGTCGACAGCAACACCAATGCAGACTTGGTCGCCACCCTGCGCGACCTCTGTACCCAGAAAGGCTGGACGCTGGAGGAGCGGTAGGGTCCCTTGGAACGCCAAGGCGGCGCCTGGTGTAAAGGCATAAACGAACGAAAAATGGGGCTCGGTTCAAAACCGAGCCCCGCTTCTTTTCGTCTGCATTACTGGACGGTATTACCTTCCAGCCCATTTTCCTCTTACGACTGTTTTCCCTTCCTGTATTCCTCCTCAAGATCGTTGATGGTTTTATTTTCATCGGTCGTCCACATAGTTTTACCGTTGGAGCTTCGACCTGCTACGAATCCCGCTGCCGCTGAGGGACTCGAAAACGCAATGTCATCGGTGAGCACGTAATCCTCTATGAGGTCTGCATGCGCGTTGCGTTGCTTGGTGACGGAGGTCGGGCAGCTTACTGTTAGATCTCTGGCAATTTTTGTGCCTTTTTCGACGATAAAAACGCCATTGGACACATGAGCGGTCCCTTCGGAGCTCTTTGTCGAGAGATGAAAAACATGGCCGGAAAGTGCAGCGGCAAGCTCGTCGTCTAATGGCTTGACCGTCTTCGCTTTCTCAATTGTAGAATCCTCTTTCTCAGCCATTTGTTTGTTCTTAATGATTGAGTCTGCAACGATGAAAATCTTGTTAGCAAGCCAGCGAACGATGCAGTCCTTTACGAAATCGTAATCAGAGCCCTGCGCATCATCCTTAAGAAGTTCAATGAACTTAGGGAGGACCGCCTCCAGGCCATTGAACTCTTTGATTGCCTCCCAAGTGCTACAGGCGTTTTTTGCTGAGTTCTTATCTTTTGAGGGATTGCCGGAGGCGCTTTCGTCGCCGCTTTCCTTATCGCGGATTTCGCGGGTTTGCTCTTTATCGAATGGCTCGTCACGATCGTTTTCGTCGTCATGGCCGTCCGGGCTGGTTTGACTGGATTTTTCTCTTGCAGCGGGTTCTCCGTGGGCGCTTTCGCCATATTTCTTTTTTAGATTCGCTTCAATTCTATCTTGGCTTGTCCAAAAAACTGGAATGCACCGGCGAGGCTTGTCATCCTTATCAGTTTTTTCCTCTTTTTCTCCCTCAGCGTTTTCGAGGAAATGATTATATTCGTGGCAGCAGTTCTTGCTTTCGATATAGCCGGGCGTTATGAAAGCAAGTAGGATGTCCGAGCCTTCGAGAGCTTCATTCACCTTTTGTTCCCAGCGCTGCCCGTAATCGATGGAGACGATATCGGTGAACTTGTCAATTCGATAGTCGGTCAAAGCAAGCATATCTTTGCTTGTGTTGAGCATATCTAGGGTTCTGTCAGCGATATCGAGCATGTGGTTGAATGTGTTGTCCGCACGTCGGTAGCTTACGAATATGTGCAGAAGGGTGTGCCCCTCGCTGTCTTGCTTTGAATTTACGGCGGATGGCTTTCCCATATCGCAATCCTTTCAATTGAAAACCGTTATTTATTCGTGTCCTTCTTGGGTTTGACAACATTTCCCTCGGCTATTCGGGCAGAAAGAGCGGCGATGATTCGGTCATAGGCATAGACGTCTTTTCCTAGCAGGAACCCGCGGGCGCCGAGCACGTCGTTGTCAGGTGTCATGTAGGCGTGACGCATGAGGGTCTCGGATTTATTCGTGCCTTCGGGCTTGTCTTTGGGCTCCTCTTCTTTAAGGAGAAGATTGACACTATGTGCGCGCCTGCGCTGGTCCCTTTCGTCTTCCTTGGTGCCGTGTCCCAGCTCGGTCATGCCTATTGCCTGACAGTAGGCGAGCCAGCGTTCGTGCTCTATATCACCCAATAGACAGATATTTTTAATTCTTCTGCGATAGTTGGCTTCATTGTTGGCAAATGCCTCCAATGTGTCGCCTTTCTTTTTATTTTCGAGTAGGTATTGTCTTACCAGATGACCATTGTCTAGGCCTTCGTTTCTTCCGCCTTCTAGTTTCGCCAGATAGTCGTTTTCGAGCGTATCGATGGTTTCCGATAGACCAACCGACCAAAAGCGACTGGGAAGATATGCGGCCGCCGCACGACTGCTGCATTTGTTCCACTCGCTCTTGTTGAATTTGTCGCGTGCCGTATCGTCTGGCATGGAGGCATCATAGCTGACGGTGGCATGGTCATAGTTGCACATCTCATATACCGCATTGAGCTGTATGGCGCGCTGTTCGAGCTTATTGTTGAGGAGATTGTCGTAGGTGAAGAAAGCCTTTCGAGAACCGAAGGGATGCATGATTCCGACGATGGGGTGCTTTTCCTTTTCGGTACTTGCTTCGGTCATGGCGAGCTTTCTTAAGGCCTTAAGAATCTCTTCGCTCTCGATGTGAGGGCAAATAACAGGGCGCTGCTTCATGTAGTTTGGAGTGCCATGCTCGACAAAGCGGTTGAATATCTGCCGCTGGAGCATAAGGGAGCAAGAAAGGTTCTGACTGCAGTCGCCCGTGGCCACAAAGGCATAGACGTACGTGTTATCGGGCAGCAGGACACAGCCGTCCTCACATGCCACGCGCTTGCTCTGAAGGTCGTAGTGCAGTGTCGTGACGCTGTCACCTGCCATGAGACGGTCAAGCGTGATTGAAGGGGCGCTGGCCTCGACAAAACGCACTGTAGGTGTCCCGTCTTTAATCTCTCCGAGCATTTCGGGATACTGTGCCGCCTCGCGCTCGACGATTTCGTGAGCATTGGGATCGACGATCACAATGTTGAGCTTTACTTGCGGTAGGCGGCCCATCCAGTACGCGGTGCGTGCGGCTTGCATGCCGTAATCTCCTGCGCCAATGACGAGCACCGTGAGATTCTGGGGTTTGGAATTGTCGTTACGGGTGATGTCGACGGGAGCAAGCCATCTGTAAAGAGGCGCTTCGTCCAGAACATTGTAGATCTCGTTTTGCGTGCGAGAAACCAGGTGCAGATTGACCTTTTTTGGATAGGGCTTGATGGCATCAAAAACTCTCGGGTCGTCGGGGTTGCTGTGAAGACAATGCAGCGTAATCTCAAAAGGAGGCTTGTCGGTTTGGAACTGCTGGTTAAGCGTCTCGAGCATGTCGATCGTTGCGCTTACATTTCGATCGGTTTTTTCTGAAGTCGCAACAACGTCGATAGGCTTGGTGCATTTTGATTGAGCTTTATTGGCGGCGGTCTTCAGGACATCGGCTGCGCTATCTTCGGTGAACGCATAGCGTACGTATCCTTGGCAGAGATTGCGCAGCATGCGCTGGCGATCGCCGTCCTCGTCGCAATCAAGGCAAAAGATTAGGGCGATGTCGCCATTGTTATCGCTCTTATCGAACGTCCCGTTTTTGATGTTGTCGACGATATTGCGAACGAGCAACTCGGTGTTAGCGTCGACGCTTTCAAAGACAACCACGCGGTTGGCATGTTTGAGGTGATGCTTGATTACCCCGCCCGAGAGGCGTGTGACAACGGCGTTGAAGGCAAGTAGGCCAACTTCAACGGGAAGGGCAATGATGTATGCGAGTGCTAGCAGCGAATAGAACAGACCGCATGCTTGGTTGGAGACGACGCTGTTGACGACCGACGTTATATCGGTAAGGCCAGTCTGGATGGTCGTTGTCCAGCCAACTGTAAATAGGTTGGTGATGAACCAGCTGATATAATTCCAGCCCCCTGGTTCCCAGCCCTCGCCAAGGTCGGATGAAAAGCATTGCTCCCAGGTAACGGGCGCGAATAGGAAAAGGGCTCCAATGGCAAGGACGATGAAGGCGACGAGGCGACGATCATAATCGATTTCGTGGCCAAAGAACCTGTACTGATGACTGTGGAGCTCCAAGAAGACAGAGCAGCCGAGCGCGACGGAAGCTATCAGCGCTATGGTCCATAAGATTTGTTCAGTCAAAGCAGAAACCTCCTAGGATTAGAGGAACAGTGTGAGCAAATGGGTAAATCTTCCCGCTGCCTACGTAAACATGCGATCTCTCAGCTCGGCGGCTTCGTTGATCTCGACGTTGGTTCTGCCTTGGAGATCTTCGGTGCGCTTGCTGGTGAGCTCGTCGCCCTTTAGTCCGTAGGTGGTGTACTGAACGATTGCGCCGGCGGTTTCGGCTGCTTGGCGTAGCGGCTCGTAGGTATCGGTCTGTTCGCACCATGCGTAGAAATCGTCAACGGTGGCGTTGGGATTGCCGCTAAAGAGTCGATACCATTCGCATCCAAAGCTGCCAAGGACCGAGAATGTCTTTTTCTCGACAAGCCTGTCGCCTTTGTATTTGTAGTCCAGCGTTAGATCTACCAGATACGCGGCTCCCGTTTCAAAGGCGTTCTCATTGCCCTGATGACCGATGATGTCGGCCTCCGGATAGTACTTGCCAATAAACTCGGCGGCATCGCCTTCGTAGTCGGCAACGATGCGCACGCTTCGCACCTTGCCCCGCTTGTACGTGCAGTGCAGGATGCGCAGCAATCGCTCCTGCCAAAACGCATAGGAAAACAAGTGATCGACAAAGTGCGGGTTCTCGAGCCTATTGGCTTGATCCATCCACACGGTTTGGAACAGCTGGTAGTCGGCCTGTGGCTCGCCGGTGACCTCGCGGAACCACTGCACGGCGACGTCGGCGGGGATGTAGAACGAAAGCCGCTCCTGTGGAGTACCGCTCTTGGTCGCTTTGGCGCGCAAGGGGACCTCGACTTCGTAGCCAGAGCCGTCATCCGTTCCGCAGTTTAAAACGGGCGGCAGCATAAACTGACAGGGGCCTTCGTCGCACGCGCGCATCGGCTGGGGGCTAACGGGTTGCCCGTCAAATTCCACCTCGATGTCTTCTTCGTCATCCTCGTCATCATCATCGATGCCAAGGTCGTAGCCGGTGTAGTAGTCATCCAGGTGCCGCTCGTTTGCATTTCGCCCGTTTACGACGTCAAAGACGGCAACATCCGTCATGCGGTCGCAATACTTTGCGACTTCAAAGAGGTTATAGCTCTCCTCGGGCGTAAGGTTGTCCATGCGGCGCTGGAACTCGATGGCGCATTCCTCGGGATTGTAGCCGTCCATGCCACTGCCATTGACCCACCAGTTGGGATCGCGATTGCTTTTGAAGTACCACCAGTACCAGACAGGGCAGAATACCGCATTTACGCCAAAAAAGACCTTTTGGATGATGTTGCCGTTGCCGTCGAACTTGTAATCGAGCGGCAAGTAGTAAACCGGATCGTTTGATGTGTCGCGCGCCATGGTGTGCTCCCTGCGATGATTTGTGTTGCGCTCGAGGGTCGGATTCGATGCGTCCGACCTGCGCGCGCCTATTACTTCGCATACTAGGCTGCCTGCGTTACATTCTGTTGCGCAACATCGTGGGCGGTGCGGAACACCGCCGAGGTCGATGCTACGCAACAGAAACGCTTTCTCGCTGTGCTAGCCGTTCTTTAGTAGCGTGCGGAGCGTTGGGCGTTGCCCGGGTTATAGCCCGCCCAGGCAGCGATGGCATCCGACTCAACGGCGCTCGTTGCAATGTTGATAAAGCTGCCGATACGGGGCAGGTCGGCATGGAAGTCTTCGAGCAGGTTGGGCTGGAATCGAAAGTCCTCAAAGTTGGCGGTGTTGGGGTTATAGAGCTGGTACGTGCCATCCTCGGCGGAGATTGAGCCAACCATGTAAATGGCCTTGTGCTCCACGGCCTCGGTATCGTCGACGTCGATCATCTCTCCGCGATCGTGCGCAGCGGCGGCGCGCTCCATGAGCTCGAGGAATCGGTCGGCTTCGGCGCTGCAGAGTACGCAGCGCGAGAAAAGCACCGTAAGGGCATAACCCGTCTTACGATCCAGCTTCTCTCGCAGCTCGCTAAAGCGCTGTGACTGTTCCGGGGTCATGCGCGTCTTGGACGGCGCGGTTTGTTTGAGTCCGCACGTTTTAAGGAACATCGCGTTGGCCTTGCGCAGGGCACTCATGGCGGCGGAGTCGCTCTTTGCCGCGGAGACGTCGATGCGTCCTCCCTCGGGAATCTGCTTATAGCGAGAGAAGCCCTTCTCGCCCTCGACGGGCATCCAGTACGTAATGACGTCATTTTCCACTACGCTAAAGCGGCACGTAAAGGGCACGCCGATTGCCGGCGCCTCGCCGTAGAACTTTACGCGCACGGCTTGGTCGGTGTCCGCCATCCACATCATAAAGCGCTGGCTATTGTCGCCGTTATGGCTCCGGAGCTTTGCAATAAGGTAGCAAACCGAGTCGCAACGGCTCTCGAGCGCGGCACCTCTTCCGGTGGCAATGGCGCTTATGCCTTGGGCCTTGAGCTCGATGTCGCGGTGCAGCGCGTTGAGCTCTTCGGATGTCAGCAGGTCTTGGCCGAGAAGTCCTGCGACAAGCGCGCCGACTTCTATGTCGGTATTAAGGGCGGCGTCGATAACCTTGCGATGCGCCTGGTGGCTTGCATAAGCCGGCATAGGCTTGCGGCCTGTGGCAAATCCAAATGGGTCGCGGATCTGGTCGCCGCCGCGATAGAGCGGCTCCAAAAAGAACATGTTCATGTCATTTTGCTTGCCCTGCTTTTGGCCGTAGGCATCGAGGGAGTTCCAGACATGCTTCTCTGCAATAGGGTTCATCCACAGGCTGATTTTCGATTTTTCTGCCGAGGAGGTCGAGGCGTTCTTTTTGGAGCTTGCGGCGGGACGAGAAGCCGGCTTCTGATATCCAGCGGGGAGAACTTGTTCAAAATCGAATTTTTTAAGCAGCCTAACGTAGACTCCGACCGATGCTTCCTCTGCCATTTCCGCCATGACCGGCTGCGAAGGGTCATCGACAAAGGAAATGCGCGTTTTGCCGTCATCGGAGACTGCCTGACAATAGCCGCATCGAAGTGCGACGTAGCCTTCGTTATCACTGCCGCGGTCAAAGTACATTTGCTCTTTGCAGCCGAGTGTGCCGGGGACGAATGCGGTCGGGTTTGCGATGTCGGGGATCGTAATGGCAGCGCCGGTCGCTCGCTTAAGCTCATCGAAATACTCGACGTACAGCGGAATGCTGTAGTGCTGGACGAGCGCCTCGAGAACGACGGCGTTGGGCACGGAGTGCGCCACGCGATAGCGCACGGAGTTATAACCCCATTCGATATCGGTTGCATCATCGGGGATTCCGTGACCCACCATGGTCTTTAGGACTTCATCGGGTGAGTCAAACGTGCTATCGGGCGTACCGCAAATCGCCTGGAGCGAGAACCCGCCAAAGCACTTGTCGAGATCATCGCGGATATACTCACAGCAGTCATGATTGGGAAAGACGATACGAAACGTCATCGCACCCATGGCCTGGGACATATAGACGTTGCTCGACTCCTGGGCTTGCGTCTCGGCCGACTTCTTTCTGCGTTTGCCTGCCGCAGAAGATGATTTTTTGCGCGAGGACGCTGGCTTGGGCTCTTCTTGGGCACCAAACTGGTCCTTGAGGAAGTCGAAGTACAGGGACACGTTTCCGCGCTGCGCGTACGAGCGCATGATGGGGTCGGTCGTGTCCTCAAAGTACTTTTGGCTTCCGTCGGGCATGGACATAGTTCCCATGCCGCAGCGGAACAGGGTGTCGGTGGCACCGTCGAACCCCTCCGGGAAATACACCCAGCAGCTCTTGTCGACCACGTTTGCAAACGAGACGCTGTCGCCCTGCGCATCGGCGATCACGGCGCCGGCAGCGAGCTCATCGGCATCGGTGTACTCGTAGTAGACGGGAACGCCGATCATCTTGGAGATAGTCTTGGCAACCTCCAGCGAGGGGATGCCGTTGTATTCGTACTGGAGCGAGTTGTAGCCCCAGACGACGTTGGTGACCTCTTCGCCGTCGGACCCGCAGGTCTCCAGGGCGGCATTGGTGGCGTCGGTCGGATCCATGTGCTGGAAGTCCTCGTAATCGGGGATCACGGCGGCAAAGCAGAACTCGCCAAAGTCTCGCTCCAGGGCAGCTTTGGCCTGCATGCAGATATCGTGGTTGGGAAACACGATGCGATTGACAATCTGGTTGATCGAGATCCCTCGGTCGGTATCTTGAAGCAGATGCTCAAAAATCTCGTCCATCGTTCCTTCTTTCGTATGCGGTGGAAGCCGACGATTCTGGTTTGGGACTCGTGGCTTTGTTAACCCGAACGCTACCGCCCCGATGGGCGAGAACGTTGCGCAACATCCGCGAGTGCGCAAATTGCAATGCGGAACGGTTTTTGCTGGGCGTTTTGAGAGCGGATCCGTCTCGATCTCGGCAATGTTGCGCAACGTCTGCTCGGTATGGATTTCTACACTTGAGTTGTCCAAAAGGGATTCGGTTCTTGAATGAGGGATGAACGATGAGCAGGAACTCCTATTACGATGACGATATGTCTGAAGAGGACTACGAGCGGGTCATGGAGCATATGTACGAGCTTGAGTGCGAGCTCGAGGAGCCTCATGACGCTCGCACCGACCAATTGATTCGCGAGGAGCTCGAGGATCTTTCGAGTGCCATGTTGTTTGAGCCGGTGGTAAAAAACGGTGAGTACCTTGGCGAGCGCGACCATGTGCCCGGGTATTGGACGGATCGTCGCGATTTGGAGTCTGAGTCTTCAGGCGCTTCGAGCGATGCTGCCGAGGTAGAGAAGGATGAGCCGTTTGATTTGATTGGCTATCAGGGCTCTTCCTCGGGTGGCTCGGTGCTCGACATGCTTACTCCCATTTTAAGGAGTCGCGTGTTCTGGATCTTCATTGCGTTTCTGGTGTTTATCGGCATGCTCGACATGTTCTACGACAGTTTTATCGTTCCTTCGGGCTTCGCTATTAGCCGCATCAATTTTCAGGGTTTGGTGTTGCTGGCGATTGTCGTAGCATGCATTGCCCTGAGGCGTCGTCGCCGCTAGCGACGGTATTGGCGCAACTGCCGATGTTGCGCAACAGGTTATCTGGACAGCGCCGTATGCTCGGGTTGTCCTGAAGCCAAAGAGAAAGGACAGGACAATGGCTGAGGTTGAAGTAAGGGCTTTGGGTCCCGACGACGTCGACGATATGGTCGATCTGGATGAGCAGTCGGGCTACGAGGTCTATGATGCATATGAGCCTTTTGTCGAGGATGAGGACGAAGAGAACTGTTACCTCTGGGGCGTCTTTGCCGATGACGAGCTGGTCGGCTTTTGCGTGACGGGCGGTGCGGATGACCCCGACCTGCCGGATGCCGTTACGGAGCATCCGCTCAACGAGGAAACGTCGACGTTTTTGAGCCATGTGTATGTTGATCCCGACTACCGCGGCAACGGCTATGGCGCGCGCCTGGTACACGACGCCCTGCTGGGATACTGGGAGAGCGAGGGCGAGCAGCAGCCTACATTCCTGGATCTGAGCGGATATCTCTTTGATGATGCTGATGCGGATCCGATTAAGCTCGCACATCTGCTCATCGACTTCTTTGGCAAGAACGGGTTTGAGCCCATTCCCGACGATGAACACGACATCACCTACACCTGCATGGTCTTGGATCCCAAGAACTTTAAGGACCCGGACGCAGAGTAGAGGCTGCGATCTGTTGGGCTAAGGTATCCCGATTGATGGCTTGATGGGGCCGGACGTTCCAGTTGTGACGACTGGGCGTCCGGCCCTTTTTTGTTGTCTGTCGGTCTGGTGCTCAGCACGTTTGTCTTGATCTGTAACAACAAGTAGGGGATACGGGGCCTAGATGTTACAGATCGAGATTGTTCCTCTGCCGACAGCTCAACTGTCTCAATCTGTAACATCTACGGTCGTTTTTGCTCCGTAACTGTTACAGATCGAGATGTTGTCTTCTGACGGATTGGTTTGTCTTGATCTGTAACAACTGGACGAAGATTCGGCCCGTAACTGTTACAGATTGAGACATTTGCGGATGGGGCCGACCGTTCATCTCGATCTGTAACATCTAGACGAAGATTCGACCTGTAACTGTTACAGATTGAGACGGTCGTCCGACCCCGCCCCGTCCGCCTCGTCATCTGTGGTTTACGTGGGGGCATGCGAAGCGCGGGTATACTAACCGGCGGCGAATCTGCTCCATCGCTTAGAGCTGCTGCGTCTGGACGGCGCGTGATAGGGCGGCCAAAGCGATCGCCAGCGTGCTGAGCAACGTCCTCTCTGTGCGCACCTGTTTTTGTATGTATTAGCGCACTACCAAGCACGCCCGCGCGGCAGCATGCCGTGCCCATAACGCGTGCAGATAAGGAACAACAACATATGCGTAATTCTGTATCCGACGTCACGGACGCCGAGATTCTGGACGAGACCCGCGAGGCCATGACCCAGGCTGCCTTCGATGCTGCCGACGAGGCCAGCGCCGCCGAGACCGTCGAGTCCGCGACCGAGAACCTGCCCTCCTTTGACGAGCTGGGGCTTTCGGACGAGATGCTTCGTGCCATCGAGAACCTGGGCTACACGGCGCCGACGCCTGTCCAGGCTGGCTCCATCCCCGTGGTGCTCGAGGGTCGCGACCTGCTTGCCGCCGCCCAGACCGGCACCGGCAAGACGGCCGCCTTCTTGCTGCCGACTATGAACAACCTGGAGCACATCGCTCCGCCCAAGCCCGTGCGCGAGCGTGGAGGCCGCAACCGCCGTCGCGGCGCCAAGAAGCCCGAGGGCAACGGCCGCGGCCCCGTGATGCTCGTCATCACCCCCACGCGCGAGCTCGCCCAGCAGATCGACGAGGTCGCGAGCAAGATCGCCGACGTCACCGGCCACGTCGCCGTGACCGTCGTGGGCGGCGTGAGTTACAAGCCCCAGACCGCGGCGCTCAAGTACGGCTGTGACATCCTGGTCGCCACGCCGGGCCGTCTGGTCGACCTGATCGAGCAGGGCGCCTGCCACCTGGACGAGGTCAAGGTGCTGGTGCTCGATGAGGCCGACCGCATGCTCGACATGGGCTTTTTGCCTGCCGTTCGTCGCATCGTGCGCGAGACGCCGGCCGAGCGCCAGACGCTGCTGTTCTCGGCGACGCTCGACGAGGAGGCCGTGGGCGAGATCACCGACTTGGTGAGCGACCCGGCTCGCGTGGAGATCGCGCCGGCCACGTCGACCGCCGATACCGTCGACCAGTTTGTGTTCCCGGTGTCCATCGAGGCCAAGAACAACCTGCTGCCTGAGTTCCTCAAGAAGGAGGGACCGGAGCGCACTATCGTCTTTATGCGCACCAAGCACCGTGCCGACAGCTGCTGCCGTCGTCTGGAGCGCAAGGGCATCAAAGCCGCTGCGATTCACGGTAACCGCAGCCAGGCTCAACGCGAGCGCGCGCTTTCGGCCTTCCGCGACGGTACCGTCGACGTGTTGGTGGCAACCGACGTGCTCGCCCGCGGCATCGACATTAGCGACGTGCGCTACGTCGTGAACTTTGACGTGCCGGCCGAGCCGACCGACTACATCCACCGTATTGGCCGCACGGGCCGCGCCGGCGAGCTGGGCTGGGCCATCACGTTTGTGACCGAGCAGGACGTCGATGAGTTCTACGAGATCGAGAAGCTCATGGACAAGACGGCTGACATCTACGAGGCCGGCGACCTGCATGTGGGTCCCAATCCGCCCGCGGTTGACCCCGAGCGCGACCCTGCAGCCTTTAAGGTGAAGAAGAAGACCAAGCGCGGCAAGTCCAAGAGCAAGAAGAAGCTTGAGCAGGCACGTCGTGACGGCAAGCGTAACGGCGATGACTACGGCGATGTGGCCGGTCGTTCCAACCGCGGTCGCGATGAGCGTCGCGGCGACGGCGAGCGTCCGAGCCGTCCCAAGCGTGGCGGCAAGACCCGCGTGCGCGAGGGCGTTCAGGCCCGCGTGGACGAGGCTGTCGAGAGCGTTGCCCGCGAGGTGGCTGCCGAGGAGCGTGCCGGTGCTGCCGAGCAGGCTCCGCGCGGCAACCGTGCCGAGCGTCGTGCCAAGCAGTT
>OQWM01000409.1_pt1 | contig 26890 bp, 18 predicted proteins | sample 1691531 | NCBI WGS metagenome assembly OQWM01 (sample SAMN03418257, study PRJEB22391) | human gut metagenome | biome: human-gut; feature: organic feature; material: feces | host: Homo sapiens | place: Tanzania | collected 2013-01
GCGCCGACGATATCGACCCGGGCGTTTTTGACAACGGTATTGATGATGCAACCTTCTGCAAGATTATTGCTATTATCCGCATTGCTGTTCCGTATACAGGTATGATTATTTCTACACGTGAAAATCAGGCTGTGCGTGAAAAGGCACTGCATCTTGGTATTTCGCAAATCAGCGGCGGCTCACGTACTTCCGTAGGCGGTTACACCGAGGATGTGCGCCCGACCGATACCGAACAGTTTGATGTTTCGGATCAGCGCTCTTTGGATGAAGTAATCGAATGGCTGATGGAATTAGGCTTCCTGCCTTCGTTCTGTACTGCCTGCTATCGTGCAGGACGTACCGGCGATAGATTTATGGAGCTGTGCAAATCCAAACAGATTCAAAACTGCTGCCATCCTAATGCGTTGCTGACGTTGAAGGAATATCTGGAGGATTATGCTTCTCCGGCAACGAAGGCTTTGGGCGAAAAACTGGTGCAGGCTGAGTTGCCGAATATTCCGCAGGAAAAGGTGCGTGAGGTTTGCGTCGAACGCTTGCAGAAGATTGCTCAGGGCGAAAGAGATTTCCGCTTCTAAAATAAAAAAAGACAAGCCTGCGAGTGCAGGCTTGCGTTGTGAACAGTAAAAAAGGCTATGCTGAAACCAACTTCGACAAATTAAAGAATCGCTAGAGTCTAAGTTTTTCTGAAAAAGGCTGGGTTTTCTCCCAGCCTTTTTTGTTATAAAAATAATTTATTTACTTTTTTAATTATCTGGGATATAATGAGTCTAAAAAAGAATACAGTTGTTTTGGTAATATTTTATGGCTGTTACTTTTGTAAGAGACTATATGGGTGAAGGTGAATAGAGCTATGAAAAGATGGAATTCGCAGGTATTTTTCTTGGTTGTTATAAGTGCCCTGAATCTGGGAGCAGGTACTGTATATTCTGCGCCTCAGGATAATCTCGTGCAAAAACAGCAACAGATATTACAACAAAAAGAACAAGAACAAGCTTCTAAACGTGCTGAAAAGGAATTGCAATATCGTGTGGGTCAGTCTATGACTAAAACACAACAGCAAGGCAGCAGTTTAGAAGTTTTTTTGTTGCCTAAGGAAGAAAACTCCTTTTTGGTAAAGCATTTTTCTCTGAAGGCAGAAAAGTTCGGCTATAAATTCGCTTGGATTAATCAATATCTTGCAAATTTTAACGGTCAAAAGATTGGTGTTAAGGGTGTTAACGAACTCATGGGACGCATTAATGCGGAAATCGTGAATCGTGGTTATGTAACTACTCGTGTATATGTTGAGCAGCAGGATCTGTCTAATGGCAAGATGTTCTTTACTTTAATGCCTGGCATTATCTCAGATGTCCGCTTTAAAGAAGAACATGGGGGACATGGCATAATGCAGTTTGCATGAAGCGAGGCTCGATACTTAATATCCGTGATATAGAACAGACCGTAGATAATTTCAACAATGTGCCTTCGCAGAGTGCAGATATCAAGATAAAGCCGGGAGCTAAGGAAGGCGAAAGCGAACTGGTTATCGAGATAAAACGTAGCAAGCCGTGGAGTTTGTTTGCAACTGTAGATAATTCTGGTACGGATGAGACTGGTAAGGTTCAGATGACTGGTGGTTTTCAGTTATCCCAGCCTTTTTCAGCAAATGATTTGTTCTATGTAAGCTGGAATGAAGATGCTACCCAGTCTGGTGAGAAAAAGGGTACTCGTGCCAACAGCTTGTACTATTCTGTCCCATTCGGCAACGAAAGGATTAGCTTCAGTCACCGCAAGAATGATTATCATCAGACTGTAGAGTATGCTGTAAACCCCTTTGTATCAAGTGGTGAATTTACCAATACCTCTCTTACATGGACTCATTTAGTAAATCGTGGCAGGACTTATAAAACGGACTTTGAGCTTGGCTTTGTCCATAAGACACGTCACAGCTATATAGATGGAACAGAGATTGAGGTTCAGAGACAGAAGACAACAGCTATGCAGGTTGGTTTTAACCATAGACAGTATCTTGGCCCAAGTGTACTTGATACCTCTTTGAAATGGCAGAAGGGACTGCCGTGGTTTGCCGATGCCGGACCGACAGATGGTATGAGCTGTGAAGCTACAACACAATATAACATGTATCTTTTTAACGCCAACTTCATAGCACCTGTTTCTATGTGTGAAGGCTATGATGCTCAGTACAATCTGACCGTAAGGGCACAGAAGGCTGATCAGCGAATCTATGGAAGCGAGCATTTTTCTATTGGTGGCTGGTACAGTGTACGTGGATTTGACGGAGAGCAGACCTTGTCTGCAGAAGATGGTATCGTTATCAGAAACGAACTCCGGCTTCCTATAGAACACTATCCACACCAGATTTACCTTGCTATAGACTACGGCAAGGTATCTGGCCCGTCTACTGAATATCTTTTAGGTACAGAGCTGGTAGGTGGAGCTATTGGTATGCGTGGTCAGGTAGGCATATTTAATTATGATGCTTTTGTAGGCTGGCCTATCAAGAAACCAGATGGATTTACCTGCGACAGCAGAACATACGGATTTACTCTTACAGCACAGATTTGACAGCCTAACAGGGCTATGTATTTGCATTCGGTTTAAGGAGTGCGTAATCATGGGAAGATTTACAAGCCGTAAAAAGAAGCTTATAGCTTATGCAATAATAGTATCGTTACAGATGCAGGCAGCACTGCCATGCTATACTGCTTTTGCTGCACCAAAGGCATCTGCCCCTGTGGTGGATATTGCAGCACCTAATGCTGCAGGCTTGTCCCATAACAAGGCAAGTTCCTTTAATGTTGGCAAGGAAGGCCTTGTATTCAATAATAATGCCGGAAAATCACCTGTAGATACAGCTCTTGCAGGCAAGGTCAATGTCAATGCCAATCTGGCAGGCAACGCAGCCAAGACCATTTTGCAGGAGGTAATTGGCACTGGTGCTACAAGCCTTAACGGTTTTATGGAAATAGCAGGCAGCAAGGCGAACCTTATCATAGCCAACCACAACGGTATCAACGTCAACGGAGCAGGCTTTATCAACGTTGATCGTGCAGTCCTTACTACAGGCAGGCCCAATATCAACACGGACGGAACTCTTAATGGCTTTACTGTAGAAAAAGGAAAGATAAACGTAGTTGGTGCAGGTATCATGCCCATATTGGACGAGACAACCGGTCAATACAAATATGCACCTGCCAGCAAATTAGATATCTATGCCTATGCAGCAGATATCAACGCAGAAATCTGGGCAAAGGATGAGATAAACGTAATCGCAGGCAAGAATCAGATAGACGCCAACGGCAATCCTGCAGCACCGCTACATAGCGAGGGCAACGGGGTTAATCTGGATATTGGTGCACTGGGCGGAATGTATGCAGGCAAAATAAGCCTTGTTGGCACCAATCAGGGATTGGGAATGAAGATAGGTGGCAATCTTGCTGCCCAAAAGAATCTCAGCATCACCAATAACGGCAAGATAGTATTTGAGAAAAATAAACGTGAGACTATAGAAATGGATGGTGTTCAGACAGATGTCATGACAAGCATAACATCTGGTGGTGATATCATCATAGATGCCAATAACAGTGATATAGAAAACAAGGCGGCTCTTTCTGCCCGTGGCAAGGTAGATATTGAGCTGGGTGGGGCTTTAGAAAACAGTGGCAAGCTTATAGCTGGCGAGGAATATGAAGAGGTAGAAGGCAGCGGTATTTTTAAACGTAATTCTGCCAATCTGTCCATAAATGCAGCCAAGGGACTGAATAATACAGGTGTACTGGATGCTTCCAATAACCTTACCATTCGTGTAAATGAAGGTGTAGCTACCTTAGGCGGCAGCATAAATGCTATGAGCAGCATAGATATAGCTGCTAAAAATATTTTGGATGTGAAGGGCAGTATCTATACTGCTAACGGCAGCATCGCAATTGCAGGTGAAAAGGTAAAATACAGCAAGGAAAATCTGCAGGCTAAGGACGATAGCAGCATCTCCATAAAGGAAACAGACCCAGATAAACCAGTAGAGCCTCCAAAGCCTGAAGCGCCTAGAACACCGGATGAACTTAGCAATCCTGAAATAGCAGATATTTCAGATGTAGCTGGTACAGTAAAGCAGGACAAGGTAAAAGATGAAAGCTTAGGACTTGTAGCCGACGCAAATGCGGACGGAAAATACAAGCCCATAATTGACCATGCCGCAAATGGTGTAGACCTTGTCCAGATTGCTGAAGTAAATGCTAATGGTGTATCCCGCAACCTGTACAGTGATTTTAATATCAAGTCCAGCGGACTTATCCTTAATAATGCTACCAAGTACGTCAAGACAGAGCTTGGCGGTTACATAGACCGTAATATGTTCCTTGCAGGTAAGGGAGCAAGGGTAATCTTAAATGAAGTAACCAGTTCCAAGGCAAGTACCCTGAATGGATATCTTGAAGTAGCAGGCAACAGGGCCAGTGTAGTAATCGCTAATGCCAATGGCATAAGTGTCAATGGTTTAGGATTTATCAATACGGATAATGTAATCATCTCTACTGGCAAAGTAACTAACTGGGCAGATGGCAATATGAAGTTCAGTGGCTCTAAGGGAGACATGCTGGTAAACGGAGATGGACTTAACGGACGTAATCCTAAAAGGCTTGATATAGTTACCAATAATCTTACTGTAGACCGTAGCGAGCTGTGGGGCAATGAGTTGTATATTTCTGCAGACGGACTTTTAGAGAACACCAGCAAGATAGGTGGCAAGGAAAACGTTGTTCTCCATGCAGGTAACATGGAGAATACTGCAAATAGCTATATAGAATCCGGCAAGGATATGGACATCACTGTAGCAGGCAGGCTACATCAGGAGAAGTCTACCTTAAAATCAGGTGCAGATGCCAATATCGCTGCAGGAAGTATTGTAAATGAAGCTAATTCCCTTATCTCTGCAGCAGAGAATATGGATGTAAAAACAGATGCATCCTTAGAAAACAATAAATCCACCATGCTTGCAGGCCAGACCATGAAGGTAAGTGGTATGGATATTACTAATGCCAATACTGCCCTCATGACAGGTCAGAATCTGGAGCTGAATGGGAAACGCACCATAACAAATACTGCAGCAAATATCTATTTTGACGGCAACAGCAAAATCACTGCTGGCAGCCTTGTCAATAAGGATATGGGCAGCATCCATACAGGTAATGACAGTGAAATCGTAGCAGATAATATGCTGAATACCAGATCTGCCATGGACGTACAGGGCAATTTGAAAGCCGAAGTCGGCAGCTTTACCAACGAAGACAGCGGCTATATAGGTATTGGGAAAGATGCGGATATTTCTGCAGGCAGCTTTACCAACCAAAGCCTGGGCAGCATTTTTGTATCCGGAAACCTCATAGAAAGAACGGACAGTGATTTTATTAATGAGGACGGACTGATTGCTGTAGGCGGTAGCGGTGAGATAAGCGCAGATAATATCTATAACAGGAATAACAGTAATTATAAGCAGGGCTCCTTAATAAGTGCAGCAGGAGACCTTACTTTGAATGCAGAAAATACACTTCTTAACCGTTCCAGTGATATTGAGAGCGAGAAGAATATCACCATAAACGCAGGAAATGTAGAAAACGTAAAGGACAAGTTTGTTACTGACTGGGATGTTACCTATGAATACATCTCCTATAAGATTCCCCATCTTGAAGGTTCACGTTATTATGATGCTATGCGTGAATTTACAAGAACAATACATACAGGCGTCATTAAGGAAGAAACCAATGATGCCAACATCATTGCCAGCGGCAACATCACTATTAATGCAGATAATAATGTAACCAACCATTACAGTAAGATTATGGCCGGCAAGGATTTGATCATTGATGCAGGTAATACAGTAGAAAATATTGGTTATCAGGGGACGATTCATCACGATGATTTGGGACAAGATAACCATTATTGGAAGTATAAGAAGCATACTAGAATGCATTTACATTGCCACTGGGTATATGGCACCACAGTCATTCCTTATGAGGATCATAATGTATATGACCAGGAGCCAGGTGCGGACAGCGAACGTCTTGCAGTGCTTGGTGCTACAGGCAGCGTGAAAATCAATGCCGCAAAAACCGTCAACAAGACACTGGAAGCAGACGGTAAGCAGTATGATGACAGGGAAAAGACTGTTCCTACAGATGTTGAGGACAAGCTTTCCGGCAACAGTGCTGCAGAAAACAATCCTTTGAATCAGGACAAGCTTTTAGGTATTGAAAGCCTTAATATCAACAGCAAGATTTATAAGCTTAATAATGACCCCAGTGCTAAGTACCTTATTGAAACCAACAAGAAGTATGCAGACTACCACGAATTCCTGTCCAGCGACTATCTGCTTGAAAGAGTGAAGGCTGACCCTGAAAAAGTAAGTAAGCGCTTGGGTGACGGTTATTTTGAGCAGAAATTTGTCATCGAGCAGATTGCAAAGCTCACAGGCAGACCATATCTTGGTGACTATGGAAGTGACATGGAGCAATTTGCAGCCCTCATGGAAGCAGGTGCCGTAGTAGCTGAGGAGATGAACCTTGAAATAGGCGTAGCCTTGACTGCAGAACAGATGGCATCCCTGACCAGTGATATAGTATGGCTGGTAGAAGAAGTAGTCAACGGCGAAAAGGTGCTTGTACCTGAAGTATTCCTTGCTTCTGTAAGAGCAGAGGACATGACTAATGACGGAGCACTCATAGTAGGTGGAGATGTAGCCATCTACTCCAAAGAGAATATTGAAAACATTGGCACCATCAGGGCTGACGGAACAGTAGAGCTTAAAGGTGAGAACATCAATAATCTTGGTGGCCGTATAGATGGTGAAAACGTCAAGCTGGATGCGGACAAGAACATCACCAACAAGGGCGGAAACATCCGTGCCAGAGTGGATGCAATCCTCAACGGTGAAAACGTCATTAATGAGGCTAATGTGAAAGAAAGCCAGTATAAAGGACTAGACCAGAAAACTGTAGGTAACGCTGGCTCTATTAGAGCTGGCCAAAATCTCAGCATCAATGTTGAAAAGGACATTGTCAATAAAGGTAGCGTGCTTGTTGCAGATAATAACCTTGACTTGAATGCAGGCAGAAATGTTGATATAGTAACAGTAGCCAACGAAAAGCACGTAGGCGTAGTATGCCCAGGTTCCTCGGCGGAAATCCATAGCGTTGAGAACCAGCAGAGCGTGATGATCGGCGGAAATGTGAATATCAACGCAGGCAGTGATGTCAACATCCAAGGCGGACTCATTGCTGCAGATAAAGACACTGCTGTCAAAGCAGGTGGCAATGTCAATATCAACGCCGTTAAAGACAGCTATAGTGAGGAAACCCAGGTAGGCAGTCGTGGAGGCAGCAACTACTACCATGACAGGGTAGTGGATGAAAAGGTAAAAGAAACCAATATTGCAGGCAAAGAGGACATTTCTGTATCTGCAGGCAGCGATATTAACATCAAGGGCAGCAGCCTTACCAGTGAGGAAGGCAAGGCCGGCCTTGCTGCAGGTGGTAACGTTAATATTACCAATGAGAATGAATACCACGAAAAGCTCCACGAATCCCACGAGAAATCCAGTGGCTTCCTGTCCTCCAAGACTACTGATATTTATGACTACAGCAATGTAAACGGTGTAGTAAGCAGCAATGTTTCTGCAGGCAGCGTAGATATTCAAAGTGGCAAGGACATAAACGTCAAAGGCAGCAACGTAGTTGCAGATAATGACGTAAGCGTAAAAACTGGCGGCAATCTGAATATAGGCAGTGCGGAGCAGACAAGCGAAAGCGAATACATTAAATCTGTAAAGAAGAGCGGTGTGTTTGCTGGCGGTGGCTTGGGCTTTACCATTGGCAAGGAAAAGCAGAAGGACCAGTACGCCAACCAGAACACTGAGCAGGTGGGAAGCACAGTTGGCAGCGTTAAAGGCAATGTGAACCTGGATGCAGATAAGGCTGCTAACGTTAAAGGCAGTACTGTTATCGCAGGTAAGGATATTAATATCACCGGCGAGAATGTCAGCATTGAAAACAGCAACAGCGTTTATAATGCGCAGGAGAAGCATGAGTTTAAAAGAACAGGACTGAGTGTTTCTGTGGGCGGCGCTTATGTAGATGTTGTAAATAACGCAGCGAACAGCGTAAAACATGCAACAGATGTTGAAGATAAACGCCTTGGTGCTTTAGTTGCTGTAAAAGGATACAAGGATGCTGATAAAGCTATCAAAAATATTAAAAGCAATGGCGGTGGCAAGGTAACCGAAAACTTGTCTATTAATGTCAGCCTTGGCACAACGAAGAGCAAGAGTGAAAGCAAGAGCACAACAACAGTAGCTAACGCCAGCGAAGTAAAGGCTGGTGGAGATGTTAATCTTACTTCTACGAAGAAAGACATTAATATCACTGGCAGCAATGTTGAAGGCAAGGACGTTACCTTAAACGCTAAAGAAAACCTTAATATAACTGCGTCTAAAAATACGAATAAAACGGAGCAAAGCAGCAAATCGAGCAGTGCGAGCGTTGGTGCAAGCCTGGAACTTGGCAAAGGCCCAAGCTACAGCATTTCTGGCAGTATGTCCAAGGGAGAAGTGTCTGCAAATGGCACAACCTATAACGAAAGCACTGTGACTGCCAATAAAGATTTGAGCTTTGCAAGCGGTAACGACACCAATATTAAAGGCGGTATGCTGAGCGGTGAAAAAGTTACTGGTAACGTAGGCGAAGACCTTAATATCGAAAGCAAGCAGGACAGCAACAGCTATAAGGAAAACAATAAATCTGCTGGTGTAAGCATTGGTCTTGGCAGCAATAAAGCTGTTAGTGGCAGTGCAAGTGTAGGTAAAATTGACAGCAAATATGAAAGCGTAACAGACCAGAGCGGTATCTATGCCGGCGAAGATGGCTTTGATATCCGTGTAGAAGCTAACACTAACTTGAAGGGTGGTATTATTTCAAGTAATGCTGATGCTGACAAGAATAAGCTTTCGACAGGTACGCTGACTTTTGAAGATATTCAGAACAAAGCGGATTATGAAGCGGGTGGAGCTGGCATCAAAGTAAACAAAAACAATGATGCAGAATACAATGAAAAAGGTATAACACCTGATATTGGCATGCCTGCAAGCGGAGAAGCTGAAAGTGCGACGAAAGCTACTATTAGCAAAGGAACTATTGAGATTCGTGATAAAGATAAGCAAAAACAAGATATTGAAAAGCTGAACCGTGATACCAAAAACAGCTTGAATAAGCTTGGCGAGATTTTTGATAAGACAAAAATTGAAGAACGCCAGGAACTGGCTAATTTGTTCGGCGAATTGGCATATAATGAGATACATAAGCTTGCAGAGCGAAATAATTGGCAAGAAGGCTGTGCCGAAAAGAATGCTCTTCATGCGCTTGTAGGCGGTATCATGAGCGAACTTACTGGTAATGGTTTCCTAGCAGGGGCAAGTGCATCAACTGTTAATGAAATGGTGCAAAAGAAGTTGTCTGAGCAATTTGAAGGCGAACCAGATAAGCATCAATGGGCAAGTGCAATTATCGGTGGAGCAGTATCGCAATTGGTTGCAGGAAATGCGCAGGCAGGTGCAAGTACTGCTGCGAGTGGGACGAAGAATAATAGACTTTCTTTATCTCAGTATGAAGAATTTAAGAAAAGGTTAAGTGAAGCTAAAAGTAATGCTGAACGTATAGAAATATACGAAAAATACTTAAAGGTAGATTTAGCAAAAGAAAAAGAACTAGTAGAAAAACTTAAAGATCAAAATTTTGTGAACGGCTTGATAAAAGCTTTAGAAGAAAATCCTGATTTAGAAATCTACGATGGAGTAGTTATAAAAGGTTTTTCTGTTGTTGGCGATAGAGACAATAACAATTATTTAAGTGAAGGAATTGGAGAAATACTTGATGATACACATGAAAAATTTATTTTTCATGCAGAGCATCCATTGTATAATTCAGAAACTGGTACAACGGATTTAGTTTCTCCTCTCCAAAAATTTATAAATGACAATAAAGAAGAACTTCAGAGTTTAGGAAAGAACGTTACTATGTCATACTTAACTAATGGTGTTGATAAGATTATTGATAAATTACCTGATAAAATTTCTGCTAGTCCGAAGGCTTGTGATGTATATGTAAACGGTATAAAAGTACTTAAGTCGGTTTCTTCTAGTGTTACTATAACTATAGGGGAAGGTGTTTACGATATTTATGTTGATTATAATAAATATCATGGAACAACTTTGGCATTGAATACTGTTTCAACTGTTTCGACTGTAGCTTTATCTTTAACAGTAAGTAATAAATTACAAAATAACTTCAGTGATACATTAGGCTATATGCTGCCTTTGGTTGATGGTGGTTTTGCATTTTTAATCTCACAAGGAAGTTCTAAAATTAAACATTCTATTAGCGAAGGAGATAAATAATCATGTATCAATGGGTTAGTAGTGATATTTGGCTTATTTTAGGAGTAATTAGCTTAATGCTATATATCACAAAAGGAATTAATTACAAAGAAAGGATAACAAGTAAAAGAAATAGAATATTTTGTTGGGCGATAGGGATTTCAATATTTCAGATAGCACTTTCTGCAATTGAAACATTTGACATTTTTACTAATTATTACAAATATATATTTAATACATTTATGGCATATGGTTTTTTATTTGTTTGTTATATATTAATTGGAGGAAGATGGACTATTGTGGATAAAGTTTCGCTAACAATCTTTATCATAGGAGCATTAATAATTTGCTATATAGAATTTTTTTTGCGATAAGATTTTCGTAAGGGAAAGTTTTATCTATCTGCTTTAACTTTTGCTGCTTTGTTGCGAAAACCAAACTGATATTTTTATAGTATTACTAATAAATAGTATGCTGTATCGCTGATTGATTATAGTTTTTTATAGAAAGAGGTCAGTGTATGTGGATCAAGGTCGGCACAAGAGGCGATTATAGAGTTATTTATGCTATACTAGCTTTTCTTAGGGTTACGTAGTGCATATTATAGTTTGTATGATTTAAATGGTGGACCAGAAAAAAGAATTAAAATAATTACAGAGTTAAATACTGTTATGCCTGTTGATAATACGAAAGAAGACGGCTTGATTCGTTCTAATGATTTAAAAGTTACAGAACATATAGGAGGAGCCAGAGATTTTGAAAAAATATTTTATACTACTTTAAATAGAAATCAAGTAAAACATCTATATGAACACAAAGCGTCAAGTAATGGCTGGGAAAAAAGTAATATTGGGGATTTTTTTGTAAAGAATGGAATGAAAATGCAATTACGATTTATAGAAGAGTCAGAATATTATCATTCAAAAAGGGGGATTCCTAAACAAATGATTGGAAAAACAATATTTAACATAAGGATTGAGATAAAATGATGAGTGAAAAAAACTTGATTGTTTTTGAATTTTCAGCTATCGTACTGGTTTACATTCTCACAAAATATCATATTATACATTGTAAATACTTTCAATTGCTTTTTAATTTGATTTTTTCGCTTATATATATGCTTGTTTTCAATATAACTATATGGGGATAATGAAAGCTGGTGCAGTTATATATGGAAGTGTGATATTGGTTTGCTGGGGTATTGAAGTACTAAAAAAGAAAAGATAAGTGAACTTGTTTTATTTGGCATGATATTAAATGAGTGAATATAGTACCAATAGTTGTTAGCGAGCTTGTTGATTTATTTTCTTTGGACTTGTTTGTTACTTGTGATTTCTTCTATTGCAAGTAATAGACTGTAAGCGGGCGTGTTGATTGGATAAGTGAAAGCAATTATAATGGTTCCCTTATCAAAATCACTTTGAAAAATTTTTAGCATGTAATGACGTATAACGAATGAGGTGACTTTTAATGATACAAGCAATTAAAATATTAGGCGTGCCTGTACACGCAATGACTATGCAGGAGGCAGTGAAAACGCTTGAAGAAAGAATGCTCGCCAAGGAGCAGACCTTCGTTGTTACTGCCAATGCCGAAATCATCATGATGTGCCAGGAAAACGCAGAGTACAAAAAAATCATCTGCGAGGATGCGGAGCTGGTGCTGCCTGACGGCGCCGGTGCCGTGTGGGCAGGCAGGCACCTGGGCTACAAGGTGCCGGAGCGTGTAGCAGGCTTTGACCTGTACAACGAGCTGTTGGATTTATCGGCGCACAAGGGCTATAAGGCGTACTTTTTCGGCGGCAGTCCCGGCGTTGCCGAAGCTGCGAAGGCGAAGGCCGAGGAGCTTTATCCGGGCGTACAGGTAGTAGGCTGCCACAACGGTTACTTTAAGGATGAGGACGTACCGCAGATTATTGCGGACATCAACGCCAGCGGTGCAGATATGCTTTTCGTTGCCTTGGGCGCACCGAAGCAGGAGAAATGGCTGGTGGCACATCGCGCGGAGCTGAACGCAAAAATTCTGATGGGCATCGGCGGCAGCTTTGACGTGCTCGCCGGTAAAATGGAGCGCGCACCTAAATGGATGCAGGATGCTTCTTTGGAATGGGCCTTCCGCCTGTACAAGCAGCCCAGCCGTTTTATGCGCATGATGGCGCTGCCTAAGTTTGTGCTTAAGGTAATATCGTCTAAGTTTTAGGCTATACTGCAAGAACATTATGCTTGTCAAAAGTGCTAAGAATTTTACACTTATATAGACAAAAGCAGGTTGGTGTATTATAATAAAGTGATGGAAGTAGCATTCCATCACTTTTTATGTCTGCAAAAAACAGACTGCACAGTCAGTTCAAGGTTGTTTGCTGATATGAAATTTTAGATTAAAAGAAATATTCGCAGGAAAGCGAGGCTTTATATGTTTATTGTAAAAGATGGTTATATTTATGTTGGTGTTTCTCTGTTGTTGGCTGCAATAGTATATTATTTCTTCGGCGCTGTGTGGGCCGTAATCCCTGTAGTGCTAGCGTTATACTTTGCCTACTTCTTCCGCGATTTTCACCGCGTTACGCCTTATGATCCCAACATCCTGTATTCGCCTGCAGACGGTACGGTAATGGGCGTAGATGAAATTTTTGATGATGAATATCTCAACGAGCCTGCGATTAAGGTAACTATTTTCCTTTCTGTATTCAACGTGCATACTAACCGTGCGCCGCTCGACGGCGAAATCAAATATCAGCGCTATACCTGCGGTCAGTTCGTACCTGCGTATGAGAAAAACGCTTCTTTCGAAAACGAGCGTCATGCTATCGGTATGGATAACGGCCGTATGCGTTTTCTGGTAATCCAAATTGCCGGCCTGCTGGCACGCCGCATCGTTTCCTGGGTAACTGTAGGCACCAAGCTCCAGCAGGGCGAAACCTACGGCATGATCAAATTCGGCTCCAGCACGGAGCTGGTTGTGCCCAGAAATGTTGAAATCACCGTTAAGAAGGGTGATAAAGTTGTTGGCGGTATTACCGTAGTGGGGAGGGTTAAAGAACAATGAACTGGCGTCGTCTGATTCCGAACAGCATCAGCTCTGCGAGCCTTATTTTCGGTGTGCTGTCTATCTTTAAAACTATCGAGGGTGATTTCTTCCTTGCCCCCGTTTTCATCGTAATCGCTGTAATTTTTGACTCTATGGATGGCCGTGCTGCCCGCGCTCTCGGCGTTGGCGGCGGTGACTTCGGCAAGGAGATGGATTCTCTCTGCGATATGTGCTCCTTCGGCGTTGCGCCTGCCATCATGATTTATATGTACGGTCTGCAGGATTTGGGCCTTGCAGGTCAGGTTATCGCTGCACTCTTCGCTGTGGGCGGTTGCCTGCGTCTGGCACGCTTCAACTGCAACACCGGTGTTGTACACGGTTATTTCCAGGGCATGCCTATTCCGGCAGGGGCCTGCTTCTTGGCAACCTATGTTGTTTCCGGCTATCAGTTTGCTCCGGCTGTGCTGGCAGCAGTTACTCTGGTAATTGCCTGCATCATGTACAGTGAAGTTAAATTCCCGGATTTCAAGGGCAAGGGTAATCCTATGTATCGTCTGCCTGTAATCATTGCCGTAATCGTCGGTGCCGTAATGCTGTACGAGCGTCCCGGTGCGTGGCCGTTTGTAGCAATGTTCACCTATACGCTGGCAGGCATTGTAAACCATGTTTACCGTGCTCTTACAGGTAAGAACAAATAATTTGCCGTTAGGGGAGTAAAGGAGATTTTTGATGTATACAGCTTTTGATATAATCATGATACCTTTGCAGCTATTGATTATATTTTTTACGCTCTACTACTTTTTTGTTTCTTGGTTCGGCCTGTTCGGCAAGAAGAAGGAAGTTAAGATATATAATGAAAGCAAAACCTTTGCCTTGATTGCCTGTGCGCATAATGAGGAACGTGTTATTGCTCAATTGGTAGATAACCTGCGCCGTCTGAATTACAATGACGCTTTATATGATATCTATGTTGTTGCGGACAACTGCTCTGACAAAACCGCCGAGGTTGCACGCAAGGCCGGTGCGCTGGTGCATGAGCGCTTCAGCGAAACCGGTAAGGGCAAGGGCTTTGCCCTCGCGTGGATGTTCGACAGACTGTTCAAGCTGGATAAGAAATATGATGCGGTTTGCGTTTTCGATGCCGATAACCTGGTGCATCCCAACTTCCTGCAGGAGATGAACAGCCGTCTGTGCAATGGCGAACGCATTATCCAAGGCTATATGGATGCCAAAAACCCGACTGATACCTGGGTAAGCGGCGTATTTGCAATTTCCTTCTGGATTGTTAACCATGTATGGAGCCTGGCAAAGTACAACATGGGTCTGTCCTGCTGCCTTGGCGGTACCGGCATGTGCTTTGACACCGAGGTGTTGAAGCGTTACGGCTGGCGTGCAACCTGCCTGACCGAGGATATGGAGTTCACCATTCAGGCGATGATGGAAGGCATTCCTACAACCTGGGCGCATGATGCAATCATTTACGATGAAAAACCGCTGACCTTCAAGCAGACCTGGAACCAGCGTAAGCGTTGGTCACAAGGCCACTTTGACGTAGCGGACCGCTATCTCATCCCGATGATCAAAAAAGCAATCAAGACACGTAATATCGTCATGCTGGACTGCTCCGTGAACCTCATTCAGCCGTACTTCCTGATGATTTCTACGTTCTTCGTGCTTTGCAGCTATATTTATAACTTCTATCCGTTCTACACCAATATTCTGTATACCATTATTCCGGTAGAGGTTTGGACCTTGGTTGGTATCGGCCAGTATATTTTCCCGGTAGCGGTACTGTGGAAAATCCGCGCTTCCTTCAAGTCCTGGATGTATCTGCTGCTGTATCCGCTGTTTATTTACAGCTGGATTCCTATTACAGCTCTTGGCTGGTGGCACCGCCATGATCATGAGTGGAGCCACACGCTGCACACCCGCGGCATCAGCTTCGACGATGTAATTATTCCCGAGGATGCAGTAAATGATGGTCCTAAGGAAGTAGTCTTTGCTAAGAAAGACGAAAAATAAGATTTATAAGCACTTCTGCGTAAGCGGGAGTGCTTTTTTTCGTGCGCAAAGGCAGGTAAACGTGATATAATAAATTTATTGTGCTTATGCAAATGTTATGAAGATGAGCAAAAAAAGCGGAGAGGATATGAAGATGCAGATTAAGGGAATACTTTTTGATTTTGACGGCACTATTGCCAATACCATAGATTTGATTATTGCCACCTTTGAGCACACCTGTCAGGAGGTGCTGGGCTTTACGCCGGAGCGCGAAAAGATTGTCGCTACATTCGGCTTGCCGCTGCCGGAGGCGATGATTGCGCTTTCCGGTAAGCCGGAGCTGGTGGAAACAATGCGCGACGCTTACAGAGAATATAATAACGCGCATCACGATGATATGATCCGTCCTATCCCCGGAGTGAGGGAAACGCTGGAGCAGCTGAAGGCGCAGGGCATTAAGCTGGCGGTGGTCACCTCCAAAAAGCCGCCGATGCTGCGCCGAGGGCTGGACTGCCTGCAGCTGACACAGTATTTTGATGCGATTGTTGCCTTGGGCGATACAAAGGAGAGCAAACCGCATCCCGAGCCGATGTTGGCGGCGTGTGCCAAGCTGGGAGTGAAGCCGGAGGAGTGCCTGTGCGTCGGCGACAGTCCCTTCGATTTGCAGAGCGGACGTAGTGCGGGGGCGAAAACCGTTGCCGTGCGCTATACGGCCTTTGGCTGGGAGAAGCTGCTGGAGGAGGGCAGGCCGGATTTTGTGATTGCAAGGCCGCAGGAGCTGTTGGAGCTTGTGGAAAATAATCAAAATTTTTACTGAAAATATATTTGTTAAAACTATTTTTATCGAGTATAATTGACTTAAGAAGTTATGTGTTATATACGTTAACAAGAAATTTCTGTCAGGAATATTTTTAAAGCTAGTTTTATTATAGATTGTTGATTTGAAGGTGAGTTCAATATGCTAGACTTTTTTAACATCGAAAAATACAAAGAAAATAATCGTTTGGAAGCAAAAGCGGCTGCCGTTGGCCTGCCGAAGAGTTTGTGGGCAACTTATTCTGCATTTGCTAATACTAATGGTGGTATAATTTTACTTGGTGTTACAGAAGATGCGCAACATCAGTTGCATGTTGAAGGTGTAAATGATGCTGATGCATTAGTAATAGACTTTTGGAATATCATCAACAATCAAAGCAAAATCAGTATCAATGTCCTTAACGATAAAGATGTTATAGTTCGTGAATTCGACGGTAAAAAGATCATTATTATTAGTGTACCGCGCGCGCAGAGATATGATAAGCCTATATACCTTGATGGTAATTTGTTTTCGTCATACAAACGCAATGGCGAGGGTGATTATCGCTGTACCAAAGAGGTTATTCAGGCAATGCTGCGCGATGCTTCGCCTAAAACACAGGATATGCTTGTGTTAGGAAACATGAATTTAGATGTCTTTGATAAAGATACTATTAAACGTTACCGCATAAGAATGCAGGGGATAAGACCGGGGCATGTTTGGGAAGCACTTGAAGATGTTGATTTTCTCTATCGTATAGGAGCAGTCGGCAGAGATGCTGATGGTAAATTACATCCTACTGCTGCAGGCTTGTTGATGTTCGGGTACGAGTATGAGATTGTAAGAGAATATCCGCATTACTTTTTGGATTATCGCGAAAAGCTGGATGATAATACTCGTTGGAGTGATAGGTTTGTTTCTAGTTCCGGTGATTGGAGCGGTAATATATATGATTTTTATTTCCGTGTATATAACCGCATTGCTCAGTCTGTTAAAGTACCGTTTGCTTTAGACGGGATAAGTCGCATTGATGATACAGAATTGCATAAGGCTTTAAGAGAGGCTTTGGCAAATACCTTAATCAACGCTGATTACTATGGAAATACAGGTGTTGTTATTGAAAGAAGCATTACCAGTATAACGATGACTAATGCCGGTACATTCAGAATAGATTTAGATGAAGCAATAAATGGCGGAATTTCCGATCCACGTAATTCCGGCTTAATAAAGATGTTTAGTCTAATAAATATTGGTGAACGTGCTGGCAGTGGTTTACCTATGATCTTTAAAGCTTGGACTGGTACTGATTTTGCTATGCCGGATATTACAGAAAAGGAAAATCCTGACAGGGTATGCTTGATATTACCTGTTGAAAGTTTGGGAGAAGTTGGGCTGACGAGTGCCCAATGTCCTAATAAAAATGCAAATGAAGGTTCTGATGTCCTAATAAATGAGTTGATGAGTGCCGGATGTCCTAATAAAAGTGCAAATGAAGGTTCTGATGTCCTAATAAATGAGTTGACGAGTGCCGGATGTCCTAATAAAAGTGCAAATGAAGGCTCTGATGTCCTAATAAATGAGTCGATGGGTGCCGGATGTCCTAATAAAAGTGCAAATGAAGGCTCTAAACTAACGATAGATGATTCAACAGACAGTGAGATAGATAAGCAAAAGCAATTATTGAATATATTAGAGAAAAATCCACATATTACACAACATGTTATGGCTTTAGAGTTGAATACTACAGATAGAACCATTAGAAGAATGCTTGCATCATTACAAAAAACTGGTATCGTAAAACGTAAAGGTTCTAAGAAAAATGGTTATTGGCTTATTTTAAAATAACCCACTTCGCACTCTCACACCTGCTGAGAGTGCTTTTTCTTTACTCTTTAAATTATGCCTTATTTATGGTATTATATAATAGAAAAAGTGTGGAGAATCTGCATAGATATTATGCGTAATAACATACTTTAGCAAACAGTTTTCATTATCACATTTAACTATAAAGGAGGCAAAGCTTATGCGTAAAATTGCTATCATCGGCGGAACCGGTATTGATAATCCCGATACCCTGAAGGGATTCGAAAAAAAGATTATAGAAACACCGTTTGGTAAGGCATTGTGCAACATCGGCACAATGAGCGGTAATCAGGTGGTTTTTGTGAGCCGTCACGGCGTAGACCATTCCGTACCGCCCCACAAGGTAAACTACCGCGCTAACATCTGGGCGATGAAAAGCCTGGGCACGGAGGAGATTTTTGCTACTACCGCAGTTGGCTCCCTCAACCCGGAGATGAAGGCAGGTCACTTCGTAGTTTGCGACAACGTGCTGGACTTCACCAAGAGCCGCATCAACACCTTCTACGATTCCCCTGAGCGTGGTGTAGCGCACTGCGATTTCACCTATCCGTATTGCCCGACTCTGCGCGAGAAGGTTATCAAATGCCTGGAGAAAACGGATATTACCTTCCATAAGCACGGTGTTTATGTTTGCACCGAAGGCCCGCGCTTTGAAAGTGCTGCCGAAATTAAAATGTTCGCTATGCTGGGCGGTGACCTGGTTGGCATGACCAATATGCCCGAGTCTATTCTGGCGCGTGAGGCAGAGATGTGCTACACTAACTGCTCTATCGTTACCAATATGGCAGCGGGCATTTCCCCGACACCGCTTTCCCATAAAGAGGTTTGCGACGCAATGGCACTGAGCATTAAGAATATGGAAAAGCTGATTCTGTCCTTTATCGCTTATGAAGAGCCTACTGAGGTGAAGTGCAACTGCCATCACGCGATGCAGGAGTTTGGCGGCTTTAAGCTGTAAGAGGTTGTTATGGTAGAAACTATGCGTTGGGAGCAGGGGAGCCTGGTGCTGTTGGACCAGACTCTGCTGCCGCAAAAGATAGAATGGATTACCTGCGATGATTACAAGCGCGTGAAGGTGGCGATTGAACGCTTGGAGGTGCGCGGTGCACCGGCCATCGGCGCTGCCGCTGCCTTTGCTATGGTGCTGGGTGCGCGCGAGGTTGCGGACAAGCCTGACTTTTTAGGTGCGCTTGACGCTGTGCGTGCGGATTTGATTACTGCGCGCCCTACGGCGGTAAATCTGGCGTGGGCGGCGAATCTGCAGTACGCGCTGGCTGTGCGCCTGAACGGCGAGGACAAGTCACCTGCGGCGATTCTCAAAGCGTTGGAGGAGAAGGCCGAGCAGATTTATGCGGACGATATCACCATGAATAAGCGTATGGGCGAATACGGCGCTGCTGTGCTGCCTGACGCTGCCGTAGTGCTGACGCACTGCAACGCAGGCGCATTGGCAACCTGCGGTTGGGGCACAGCGCTGGGCGTTATCCGCAGTGCTTACGCGCAGGGCAAGCTGAAGATGGTTTATGCCGACGAAACGCGCCCGCTGCTGCAGGGTGCGCGCCTGACGGCGTTTGAGCTGTTTGAGGACGGCATTCCGGTGACGCTGATTACCGATAATATGGCAGCGTGGACCATGCGCACGAAGGGTGTGAACGCTGTGGTTGTCGGTGCCGACAGAATTGCGGCCAACGGCGACACGGCGAACAAAATCGGCACCTATGGCGTAGCACTGGCGGCGAAGGCACACGGAATTCCGTTTTATATCGCCGCGCCGACGAGCACCTTTGATTTTTCCATTGCTACAGGTGCGCAGATTCCTATTGAGGAGCGCAAGGCTGACGAGGTACGTCATTTCCGCAGCGAGCAGACTGCGCCTGAAGGCGTGACAGTGTTTAACCCTGCGTTTGACGTGACACCGGCAGAGCTTATTACCGGTATTATTACCGAGCATGGCGTACTTAAAGCGCCGTATATAGAAAGCATTAAGAAATTGCAGGCTCTTTTAAAAGATTAAAGAGCTTAATTTAAGGAGGATTTTCAGATTTATGCAAAGCATCATTAAAGACATCAAATTGGCACCGTTAGGTCATCAACGTATCGCGTGGGCAAAGGAATATATGCCCCTGCTGAACCATCTGAACGACGAATACAGCAAAACCAAGCCTTTCCAAGGCATCAACATGGTTGTAACCATTCACTTGGAAGCAAAAACCGCTTATCTGGCACTTGTGCTGAAGAATGCAGGCGCTAATGTTGTTGTTACCGGCAGCAACCCGCTTTCCACTCAGGACGAAATTGCCGCAGCGCTGGTTGACAGCGGCGTAACCGTTTTCGCAACCCATGGCTGCACCAACGAAGAATATGATATGTATCTGCGCGAGGCTTTGAAGAGCGAACCGCAGCTGATTATTGATGACGGCGGCGATTTGGTTAATATGCTGCACGGCGAACGTCGTGACCTGATTCCTAACCTGATGGGCGGCAGCGAGGAAACCACCACCGGCGTACATCGTCTGAAGGCTTTGGCTGCAGCAGGTCATCTGGCATTCCCGATGATTGCCGTTAATGATGCTTACTGCAAGTATCTGTTTGATAACCGTTACGGTACCGGCCAATCCTCTTGGGATGGCATCATGCGTACCACCAACATGTCCGTAGCAGGCAGAACCGTTGTTGTTGCAGGCTATGGCTGGTGCGGTAAGGGTGTTGCTATGCGTGCCAAGGGCCTTGGCGCTAACGTTATCGTTACCGAGGTTGATCCGATTAAGGGTATCGAAGCAGTATTTGACGGCTTCCGCGTTATGCCGATGCAGGAGGCTGCAAAACACGGCGATATCTTTGTAACCGTAACCGGCTGCAAGGACGTAATCACCAAACCGCATATGGAGGTTATGAAGAACGGCGCTGTTATGTGCAACGCAGGCCACTTCGACGTAGAAATCAACAAACATCATCTGGAGGAGCTTTCCGTAGTTGCTCCGTATGAAGTACGTAAAAATATCATGACCTATACCATGGCTGACGGACGTAAGCTGAACCTGCTGGGCGAAGGCCGTCTGGTTAACCTGGCATGCGGCGACGGCCATCCGATTGAAATCATGGACCTCTCCTTCGCTATGCAGTTCCTGGCTATGAAATACCTGCTCGACCATAAGGGAGCAATGGAAAACAAGCTGTATGTACTGCCGGAAGAGCTGAACACTGAAATCGCTGCTCTGAAGCTGCAGGCTATGGGCGCAGGCATCGACACCCTGAGCGAAGAGCAGAAGGCATATCTGGCTGCCGAATAATCATGGAAACGCAGTTATTTGCTAAAGAAAGTGCGTGTGCCGCCATTGTGGAAACAGGCCATGCACTGATTGAAAAAAAGCTCGTTGCAGGCTCCTGGGGGAATATCAGCTGCCGTATTGACGCGCAGAACATTGCTATTACCCCCTCCGGTCATGGTTATGAAACGCTGATGCCTGAGGACGTTGTTATCATCAACCGTGATGGCGAAGTTGTGGAAGGCAAGCACATTCCTTCTTCCGAACTGAAGGTACACACCGCCATTTACAACGCCTATCCCGAGGCAGGTGCCGTAATCCATACGCACAGCATTTATGCCAGTGCGCTTTCGGCTATGCATCAGGGAGTGCCGGCGATTATCGAGGATATCGTGCAGATTATCGGCGGCAGGGTGGAGTGCGCCCAGTACGCTCTTTGCGGTACGCAGGAGCTGGCGGACAACACCGTGCGTGCGCTGAACGGCAAAAAGGCTGTGCTGCTGGCCAACCATGGCGCTGTCTGCTGGGGCAAGAACCTGGCGGAGGCACTGCTTGCTGCCGAAATTCTGGAAAAGGCGGCGCAGATTGCCGTAATCTGTGCAGGCACCGGCAACAAGGTGTACGAGCTGAGCTGTGAGGACGTGGATGTGATGCATGATTTTTATGAAAAGCATTACTCCAAGCGTCAGCAGGGCGAGGAGTAGAAAACAATAATATCACTGTCATCTGCCTCCCTAAGCATTAAACAGGGAGGCAGGACTTAATTTATACCAAGGAAGTGAAATCTTTTGGCTAAGCTACTGATTAAAAATATCGAGCTTCTGCATACTCCGAACGGTGAAATGCAGAACATCGCCGTTGAAGATAATAAGATTGTTTATGTAGGCAAGGACGTGCCTGCAGACTTTGCTGCCGACGAAATCGTGGACGGCAAGGGCAAGCTGGCTACCGCGGGCATGGTCAACACCCACGGCCACGTTTCTATGACGCTGCTGCGCAGCTATGCTGATGATATGGCGCTTATGGATTGGCTGCAAAACAAAATTTGGCCGATTGAAGATAAAATGGACGCCAACGACATCTACTGGGGCGCAATGCTGGGCATCGTAGAAATGCTGAAGGGCGGTACTACCTGCTTTGCCGATATGTACGCCTTCATGGAGGACGTTGCGCGTGCCTGCGCCGAAACCGGCATCCGTGCTAACCTCAGCCGCGGCTTAATCGGCGTAGCACCGGACAAGGACGTAAAGCTGGCAGAAAACACTGTGCTGGCGAAGAACTGGCAGGGCTATGACAATGGCCGTATCCGCATCACCTACGGTCCGCACGCTCCGTATACCTGTCCTGTCGATTATCTGGAAAAGGTTATTGCCGAGGCTGCTGCCAACAAGGCAGAAATCCAGATGCATCTGTGCGAAACTAAATTTGAGGTTGATACCGTTGTCAAAGAGCATGGCATGACGCCGATTCAGCTGATGGATAAGCTGGGCATGTTTGAGTTGGGCACTATTGCTGCGCACTGCGTACATCTGACAGACGAGGATATGGATATCATGGCCGCCAAGCACGTGCGTGTAGCACACAACCCGCAGAGCAACCTGAAGCTGGCAAGCGGTATCGCACCGGTAGCGGCAATGCTGAACAAGGGCATTTGCGTTGGCCTGGGCACGGATGGTGCTTCCAGCAACAACAATCTGGATATGCTGGAGGAATGCCGCGCTGCCGCAATGCTGCATAAGGCAACCACCTTTGATCCACTCGTTGTTCCTGCTAAAAAGGCGTGGGAGATGGCAACAGTCGACGGCGCAAAGACTTTGGGCTTTGCCGATACAGGCCTTTTGGAAGCAGGCCAGCAGGCAGATATCGTATTGTGGGATATGCACAAGCCTTACTGGTATCCGCGTCACAATAAGCTGTCCCAGCTGGTTTATGCAGCAAGCAGCACTGACGCCGACACTGTTTTCGTAGCAGGCAAAAAGGTTGTGGAAGCAGGAAAACTGCTGACCTTTGACGAAGAAAAGATTTATGCGGAAGCTGAGGCTTGCACCAGAAAGCTCTTGAATAAATAGCAATTAGCAGCAAAAGGAGAAAAGCAAGAAAATGGCTAAAATCATTACCAAAGCAAATTTAGCACCTGCTGTTTACGAGTTCGTCGTAGACGCGCCGCTGGTGGCACACAAATGCCATCCGGGACAGTTTGTTATCATCCGTACTGACGAATACAGCGAACGTATTCCTCTGACTATTGCGGATTTTGACCGTGAAAAGGGCTGCATCACCTTAATCGTTCAGGCTGTGGGCAACACCACCAAGCATCTGTGCGACACCTTTAATGAGGGTGATGATATTCTCGACGTAGTAGGTCCTTTGGGACATCCTTCCGAGATGGGCAAGTTCGGTACTGTTGTAGTAGTTGGCGGCGGCATCGGCGTTGCGCCTGTTTATCCCATCGCGCGTGCATATCACGAGCTGGGCAACAAGGTTATCTCCATCATCGGTGCGCGCGACAAGGATCTGGTAATCTGGCAGGATAAAATGGCTGCTATCAGTGACGAGCTGATTTTGACCACCGATAACGGCAGTGCAGGCCGCAAAGGCTTTGTAACCGACCCGCTGCGTGAAATGCTGGAAGCAGGCGAGAAGATTGACCTGGTATTGGCAATCGGTCCTGTTATCATGATGAAAAACGTGGCAGCAACCACCAAACCCTTCGGTGTTAAAACTACGGCCAGCCTCAACACCATCATGGTAGACGGCACCGGCATGTGCGGCGGCTGCCGTGTAATGGTTGGCGGCGAGAACAAATTTGCCTGTGTAGACGGACCGGAGTTTGATGCTCACGAGGTAGATTTTGCAAACCTGGTAATGCGTCAGCAGATGTACAAGGACCAGGAAGCACTGGAATATAGCTGTGGAGGTCATTGCAAATGCGTGGAGGAATGAGAAATGCTATGCCGGAACAGCCGGCTGATGTGCGTAACAAAAACTTTCAGGAGGTAGCACTTGGCTACACTAAGGAAATGGCGGTAGACGAGGCACAGCGTTGCCTGAACTGCCCCAAACCGCGTTGTGTAGGCAGCTGCCCGGTTAATATTGATATTCCTAAGTTTATCCATGAGGTTGCACAGGAAAACTTTGCCGAAGCTTATAAAATACTTAAGCAAAAGAGTACCCTGCCCGCTGTTTGCGGACGTGTCTGCCCGCAGGAAAACCAGTGCGAGGGCAAATGCGTGCTGGGCATCAAGGGCGAGCCTGTAGCTATCGGTCGCCTGGAGCGCTTTGTTGCCGACTATGCGCGTGAGCATGGCCTGGATAACGATGTAGAAGCTCCGGCAGAACGCAAGGGCAAGAAGGTTGCTGTAGTAGGCAGCGGCCCTAGCGGTCTGACCTGCGCTGGTGATTTGGCTAAAATGGGCTATGACGTAACCATGTACGAAGCGCTGCATGCTGCCGGCGGCGTGCTGATGTACGGCATTCCGCAGTTCCGTCTGCCGAAGGAAATCGTACAGCATGAAATCTCCGCACTGAAAAAGCTGGGCGTAAAGATTGTAGTTGACGCTGTTATCGGTCGCACCTTCACCATCAAGGAGCTGATGGAGGAGGAAGGCTTCAGCGCTGTTTATGTTGGTACCGGTGCCGGCCTGCCGCACTTTATGCAGATTGACGGCGAAAACCTCAACGGCGTATATTCCGCCAACGAATTTTTGACGCGTGTAAACCTGATGAAGGCTTACGAATTCCCGAACTACGCTACTCCTGTATACGTTGGCAAGAAGGCTGCTATCGTTGGCGCAGGCAACGTAGCTATGGACGCAGCGCGTACCGCGAAGCGCCTTGGCGCGGAGCAGGTATATATCGTGTACCGCCGCAGCGAGGAGGAAATGCCTGCGCGTAAGGAAGAAATCGGCCATGCTAAGGAAGAAGGCATTGAGCTGCGCCTCCTGAACAATCCGGTTGCTATCCTGGGCGATGAAAAGGGTTGGGTTAACGGCCTGAAGTGCATTAAGATGGAGCTGGGCGAAGCGGATGCCAGCGGCCGTCGCAGCCCTGTAGCTATCGCAGGCAGCGAGTATGTGCTCGACGTTGACATGGTAGTTATGGCTATCGGCCAGGGCCCGAACCCGCTGATTAAGCAGACTACTCCTGATCTGAAGGTTAACAAGCGCGGTAACATCGTTGCTGACGAGGCAGGCGCTACCTCTATTCCGGGCGTGTTCGCCGGCGGCGACATCGTAACCGGTGCTGCAACCGTAATCAGCGCTATGGGCGCAGGCAAGAAGGCTGCAGCTGCTATTGACGAGTACCTGAGCAAGTAAAGTCTGAGAGCTTGTGTTTTAGTCTAATTTAACGTGCAACAAGCGTAATTTAATACGGACACGTTTAAAAGTCCTGTTGTGGATTGAGCAAATTAATCTGCAACGGGATTTTTTTATGCTTATATATTCTTTGAATTATGAAATATACTTTTAAAAGTGCAGTCACTTTATACACTATTGAATATTATATTAAATTCATATAAAATCATAAGATATTATTTGTCTTATATATACTTACCAGTATTGATTTTTTGATTGCGGTATGTGTATAATGTAAATATAGAAGAGTAATTAGAGAGCATTTTTTGACTGTGTGCAAGGATAAAAGAATGCTTCGTGAACGGAAAAACTATGCAGCAGCGTCGTTTAAGCTGGCAAAGCGAATCTTATAACATCAACTGATAAGGTTCATAAAAATATTCATTAACATATCACAAAGGAGGTTGTAAGTTATGCGTTTTTTAGCAATGGTCTTATTATTACTGTTTAGTTGTTCAACAGGTTTTGCTTTTCAAAATGAACCGGATGGTTTTCAAGGACTTAAATTAAATTCGTCGTTTGAGGAAGTTAAATCATCGGAGCTTCTGTGTGATAAATATTACGCAGGAGACGAAAAAGAATTAGACACCTACGACTTGGATTTACGTTTAAGTAATGAGTATAGTGTACGCTTAGATGAGTATTATTTTGATTTAGATGAACAAATCCAAAGCTTACACGGAGTGCCTTTTAAGGTATTGTATTTTGATTTTTATAAAGATAAATTATATTGTATAACCGTATGTTTAGGGCAGGCTGTTGTTCGTACAGAAGATGATAAAAAATTGAATATGTTTTATTTCCGTGAACTGCAAAGAAATTTTACGGAATTATATGGCTCACCTACAAGTACGTATCCGGAACAATTAGAAGCTAATGATTCGTATACGAGACTTCAGTGGGAAGGAGATAAAGCTATTATAAGTTTAAGATGGATTCATGATTTCCCGCAATTAACTATCACATCAGTATCGTTACAAAATGAAATAAAAGAAGATATTTATAAACAAGCTTCGACAGAAGTGAATTAATTGCTTTACTTATAGGCTTTTATGGCTGGGGCAGATTGCTCCAGCCATTTTTTAAATATGTTTAAAATAAAAAACACGTAAATTGCAAGAACAAGTTGCACATTTTTCCTAATCAAATTGCATAAATTTCA
>OQWM01000413.1_pt1 | contig 26810 bp, 24 predicted proteins | sample 1691531 | NCBI WGS metagenome assembly OQWM01 (sample SAMN03418257, study PRJEB22391) | human gut metagenome | biome: human-gut; feature: organic feature; material: feces | host: Homo sapiens | place: Tanzania | collected 2013-01
AAGGCGGTGTAATTTTTGATGTGGCAGATGGTGTGGAAACGAAGACGTTAATTTCAATATTGGACGCGCGGGCGAATCGGAGTAAATCGTTTAGTGCAGATATAATTGCTATGAATAACGGTCGATTTCTTTTCGCGCGTCGATATAAAAAATGATGCAACCCCCCACCAGAACGGGCGGAGGATTGCCTCGATAAAACGGAAACATGAGTTTCCTCACTGTCAGTATATGCAATTCCCGAAAAAAAGTCAAGAGGGATTTTATGATGAACGTTGAAATCACCGACAACAGCAAAGAGGTTTCTGGCGCCATCCATGCGGCGCTTCGTGATGTTGTAACAGAGCGCATGTCGTCGCGCCATGAGAACGGAAGCTGCGCCGCCGATGCCAGCCGCTCAAATGCCGACTATAGCATCGACATGTATTATTCGTTGCGGTTCAACGTCGGCACAATGATGTTCTACCTCTTTCTGTGCTTGCTTCTGAACCTCCTGTGCTTCGTTGTGGGCTTCAACTATCTCGAATTTTTCTACCGCCTACTGTTTGGCTTCCCCCTAATCTTCATCTTCCAGTATCTCATCTTGAAGATCAAGGCCGATGGGAGCAAACTCTTTGTCTCTGACCCTTTCCGCGCGTTTAAGGTCTATCGCATCAATGTGAACGAGATAGAGAGCGTCACCGTGAGCCGAACCCTCTTGGGCTGCCGCCTCACCTTCTGCTATGGCTATGGCAAGAAGGCCGTGGCCTATCCCGCCGACCTCAACGACGTGACAGCCTATCTTAAGCGCTACCGCATAGCGGTTGATTATGACGACAAGAAACAATAACCTGGCAAAAATCGAAATCTATGTTCAAGAAAACAAACTCTGTGTTGGCAGTTCTCTCCTATGCCCTTCTTATGTGGTGTTGTGGCTCCCTTGGCTTCAATGTTCAGCATCGTTACCTTTGGTTGTTCGTGGCCGCCGTCGTCGCGTCTCTGGTTCTGACGTGGCAGTTTGTCCGTGCCGTCAAGGAGAGCCATCGCGGCACCCCATCGTTGTCTCATGCGTTCATGTCGAATCCTTTTTTTGATGTTGTGGCCTTGGTGCTCCTCCCCGTCTACATGCTCGAGTTTCTCGGCAGCGGGTGGCATATTCTGCGATGTCCTTTTCGTGCTCCAGACACAACGGACGGATAATGGTCAGCGGCATCTTGTCCAACTTCTTTACGGCAGGCATTGTTGAGAATGAGCCTTCATAGAAGGTGTTGAGCATTGTGGTGTGAATGATATCGTCCTGATGATGTCCGAGTGCTATCTTGTTAAAGCCGTTGTCCTGCGCAAAGCGGAACAACACCTTGCGTCTGTGCCATGAACAAAGGAAGCAAACAGGTTTGTCAGAAGGAGTGGTATCGTCGAATGCAGTCTGCACGATATGCAGCTTCACGCCGTGCTCTTTGGCGAAAGACTCCAAATAAGATGTGTCTGATTCGTAGCTCACGTTCGCCATGCGCACATGTACGGCTTCTACCTCTATCCGCGGCTTGTAAATGCGCTGTCGCTGTGCAAGCATCTCAAGCAGACAAAGCGAATCTTTACCGCCTGAGAGACCGATAAGTATGCGATCACCATCAGAGAGCATAGAGAAGTCTGTTAGGGCTTTCTGAAAACGCTTGTATAGCTTATGGTATAGAATTTGTTCTGGAGTCTTCGGCATGGCTTCTTATTTGAAAACAAGATATACTGCCGCTACGAGGAATACAAAGGCAAGCAGATGATTCCATCTCAGCGATTCGCCTTGGAACATGACGTTAGCTATCACGGCAAAGACAATGAGGCTGACGCATTCCTGCACAACCTTCAGCTGCACAAGTGAGAACGGTCCGCCGTTGCCTTGAAAGCCGATACGATTGGCTGGTACCTGGCAGCAATATTCAAAGAAGGCTATCATCCACGAGAACACGATGACGCCTATAAGCGGCCAATGGCTCGACGTGCCAGTCTGCTGTAGCTTGAGATGTCCGTACCAGGCTAAAGTCATGAAGATGTTACTTAATATTAGAAGAATTATTGTGTAGAATCCTGACATTGTGTTTCCTTTCAATTGTTATTCCCGTAAGTTTTCATTTTTGTCAGAAATAAAGGAGCCGGTTGCTTGATTCCGACTCCTTTATTTCGTTCGTTATTTTTCGTTATCTGTTTGTTATCCGTTCATTGTCTTATCCTCTGAGCTTCTCGTCCATAGACGCAGCAGCTCTTCTGCCGTCGCCCATAGCAAGGATAACGGTAGCTCCGCCACGAACGATGTCGCCACCTGCAAAGATTTCCGGACGCGAACTCTGCATCTGGTCGTTAACGGCGATAGTGTTTTTTCTGCCAAGCTCAAGACCTTCGATCGACTTCGGAACGAGTGGGTTTGGAGATACGCCAACTGCAACGATTACCTGGTCGACATCGAGAGTAACGGTCTTACCCTCAACCGGCACCGGTGAGCGGCGTCCGCTTGCATCAGGCTCTCCAAGTTCCATAACCTGAAGCACGGCAGCCTTCACGGCGCCCTTCTCGTCAGCGATATATTCTATCGGGTTGTGCAACGTGAGGAAATTGATGCCTTCCTCCTTTGCATGCTTCACCTCCTCAAGACGTGCCGGCATCTCTGCCTCAGAACGACGATATACAAGAGTAACGTCGCCACCCAAGCGCTTAGCAGTACGGCAAGAGTCCATAGCGGTGTTGCCACCACCAACAACGAGTACATGCTTGCCTATATTAAGAGGTGTGTCGGCGAGCGGGTTGGCTGCATCCATGAGGTTGACACGAGTAAGGTATTCGTTAGACGACATGATGTTCAGCGCATTCTCGCCCTTGATGTTCATGAAGTTAGGCAGACCAGCACCCGATCCGACGAAGATACCCTTGAAGCCTTCAGCCTCGAGCTGGTCGACAGTTATCGTCTTTCCAACTATGCAGTCGGTCTGGAATTCAACGCCCATCTTCTTCAGGTTCTCTATCTCAACATCCACGATGTGATTAGGCAGACGGAACTCTGGAATACCATATTTCAATACGCCGCCAATCTCGTGCAATGCCTCGAACACATGCACCTCGTAACCCTTCTTAGCCATGTCGCCAGCAAAGCTGAGTCCTGAAGGACCACTACCAACTACAGCCACCTTTATGCCGTTCTTCGGAGCAAGGTCGGGCAGAGCGATGTTGCCGCTCTCGCGCTCGAAGTCGGCAGCGAAACGCTCCAGGTAGCCGATAGCTACAGCCGGTTCGTTCATCTTCAGATGGATACACTTGCTCTCGCATTGCTTCTCCTGCGGACATACACGACCGCAGACAGCAGGCAGAGCAGATGTGCTCTTAAGAACCTTGGCAGCAGCGAGGAACTGTCCACGTTCGATGTTCTTGATGAACGACGGTATATTGATGTTAACCGGGCAGCCTTCTACACAAGCTGGCTTTCCGCAGTCGAGACAACGATGAGCCTCGCGTACAGCCATCTGCTTTGTCAAACCCTTGTTTACTTCCTCGGTACGTGTGGTTGCACGATATACTGGGTCAAGCTCAGGCATTGTTACACGCTCTATAGCCTTGCGCTCTGCAGGCTTCATTGCTGCTCTAAGCTCCTTACGCCATTCAGAATCGCGATTGGTGAGTTCTTCGATGGTCTCGGTTGTCGGCTCTACATCCATGCAAGTCTCGCAACTGTGAAGTTCCTCTTGCTTTGCAAAGCCACGCAAATGCTCTTCGTAATGCTCCATCTCTTCGCGTTCTACATCGCGGAAAGTGCCCATACGCTTGAACATCTCGTCCCAATCGACAAGCGAACCGTCAAATTCCGGTCCATCGATACATACGAACTTGGTCTTGCCGCCAATAGAGAGTCGGCAAGCACCGCACATGCCCGTGCCGTCAACCATGATAGTATTGAGCGATACTTCAACCGGTACGTTATACTTCTGTGCCATGAGGCAGCAGAACTTCATCATGATAGGAGGACCGATTGCGAACACCTTGTCCACATGCTCCTCTTGAGTGATGAACTTCTCGATACCTACGGTCACAACACCCTTTTCGCCATACGAACCATCATCGGTCATGATGATGAGTTCGTCAGAACTCTGGCGAACTTCGTCTTCGAGAATAACAAGTTCTTTAGAACGACCTGCGATAACCGAAAGCACACGGTTGCCAGCAGCCTTCAACGCACGGATGATAGGAAGCATAGGTGCTACGCCTACGCCACCACCAGCACATACTACAGTTCCGAAGTTTTCTATATGGGTAGGGTTGCCGAGCGGTCCTACAACGTCGGTGATGTAGTCACCCTCGTTAAGATCGCACAGCTTGGTTGATGACAATCCAACTTTCTGCACCACAATAGTGATAGTGCCACGCTCAATGCTTGCATCAGCAATAGTAAGCGGCACACGCTCGCCATTCTCGCCAACTCTGACGATAATGAAGTTACCAGCCTTACGGCTCTTGGCAATCAATGGTGCTTCGATTTCAAAAAGGAATACCTTTTCAGAAAGTTGCTTTTTAAGGACAATTTTGTTCATAGGTAGTAACGGATTAGATTTGTTGATGTTTGCTTTGTAGATGAATTAAAACAAAAATTTGAGAGCTACGACTGCCTGTTGTTATACGTGTAAATATCATACGCTTTCGCAACGTGCAAATCTTAACTCTCAAATCTCTGTTGTAATTAATTAAAAGTTCTTATCGTCGAGCATCTCGAAACCGCAGTATGGTACGAGTACCTTCGGTACACGGATGCCTTCAGGTGTCTGGTTGTTCTCGATGATTGCAGCCACTATACGCGGCAAAGCAAGTGCAGAACCATTGAGAGTGTGGCAAAGCTCGGTCTTCTTTGTCTCCGAATTGCGATAGCGGCAATGCAGACGATTTGCCTGATAGCTCTCGAAGTTAGATACGGAAGAAACCTCAAGCCAGCGCTTCTGTGCGGCGCTCCATACCTCGAAGTCGTAGCAGATAGCAGATGTGAAGCTCATGTCACCACCGCAAAGACGCAGGATGTGGTAGGGGAGTTCGAGCTTCTTAAGCAGGCCCTCTACATGGTCGAGCATCTCGTTGAGCGACTGGTATGAATGCTCAGGCTTGTCGATGCGTACAATCTCTACCTTGTCGAATTGATGCAGACGGTTCAGACCGCGAACGTCCTTGCCGTAAGATCCAGCCTCACGACGGAAGCAAGCTGAGTAAGCGCAACGCTTGATAGGCAGATCTTTCTCGTCGAGTATCTCGTCGCGGAAGATGTTTGTTACTGGCACCTCGGCTGTAGGGATAAGGTAGAGGTTGTCGAGCTGGCACTGGTACATCTGAGCCTCCTTATCAGGAAGCTGACCGGTACCGTAACCAGAAGCCTCGTTCACAACGTAAGGAGGCTGTACCTCAAGGTAGCCACTCTTGCGAGCTTCATCAAGGAAGAACGCCTCAAGAGCACGCTGCAAGCGAGCCATCTTGCCTACATAGATAGGGAAGCCGGCACCTGTAATCTTAACGCCCAAATCAAAGTCGATAAGATTGAACTTTTTGCAAAGATCCCAGTGGCACATAGCGTCCTCCGGGAGATTCGGCATTTCACCACCTTCCTTAACGACAACATTGTCGCTTGCGTCCTTGCCTTCCGGAACATCATCGTTCGGAATGTTAGGAATAGTGCAAAGCTTAGCCACGAGGTCTTTCTCTGCCTGTGCCTTTGTTTCTTCAAGATGTTTGTTTACTTCTTTAAGAGAAGATACTTTTTTCTTTATTTCTTCAGCCTCTTCTTTGTTGCCCTGTTTCATAAGAGTACCGATTTGGGCTGCCATCTTCTTTGCTTCTGCAAGGTTCGAGTCAAGTTCCTGCTGTGTCTCGCGACGACGCTTGTCTATTGCGAGCACTTCGTTAATGGCTTCCTCAGCACCCTTGAAGTGCTTCTTGTTCAAACCGCGGATAACACGTTCTGTTTCCTCACTGATGAGTTTAAGTGTAAGCATATCTGAAATATTAATTATAAAATTCTTCGTTATCTTATTCGAGATACAAAATTACATAAAAAATATTTCTTACGGCATAAAAACTAATAAAAAACTAAGAATTTATTAGTGTACGGAAGGGTAGTAATGTATAAAAAGCATTAATCCCAATCCTCAAGTGTATGAGGATTGGGATTAATATGTTTGTTTGGAATAGTTTTTTTATTAAATTTAAGCCTCTGCTTCAGGTATTACAGACACAGTGCTCTTGTCCTTGCGACCCTTGCGGAAGTTAACGACGCCGTCAACCAATGCATAGAGTGTGTCATCCTTACCAATACCTACGTTCAGGCCCGGGTTGTGCTTTGTACCGCGCTGGCGAACGATGATGTTGCCTGCGATGCACTTCTGGCCACCCCAGATTTTAACGCCTAATCTTTGAGAAGCTGATTCACGTCCGTTCTTAGAACTACCTACACCTTTCTTATGTGCCATTTCTTGTTCCTCCTAAATTTAAGCGATTACTTCTTTGATTGCAACTTCTGTGAACTGTGCGCGGTGACCATTCTTCTTGCGATAGTCCTTGCGACGCTTCATCTTGAATACGATGACCTTGTCACCCTTTACAAGAGGATTCACAACTTCACATACAACTTTAGCACCTTCTACGGCAGGTGCACCTACCTGTACTGAACCTTCCTTGTCAACAAGCAGTACCTTGTTGAATTCAACAGTCTGGCCTTCCTGAGCGTCCTTGATGTGGTGAACGAAGAGCTTCTTGCCCTGCTCTGCCTTGAACTGCTGACCGTTAATCTCTACGATTGCGTACATTTATTTATTTATATAAACGGGTTTTTCCGCAAGGCGTGCATGCATCGTGCCGCAACTTCTTTGAGCCTTTACGGACTAAATCGGCTGCAAAGGTACAAATTATTTATATTATTAGGTATATTAGGTAATGTAAAATTTAAAAAGTTTAACAAAATGAATGCCTGATTAACTGAGTTTTATATAAAATGGGGCATATAATGCAAAAACGAGCAGACAGATAAGCGTTATTGACAGCATTTATAGAATGCCACAAAAACGCTTATTCGTCTACTCGTCTTCTTATTTACATGTCAACTCGTATACTTGTATACTCGTCAACTTGAATATTATTAGTCAAGCCACTTAACGTAGCAGAAGTCCTCACGATGAACGAGGTTCTCGTTCTTCGGGTACATACGTACGCAGCTCTTGAATGCACCAGCTACATCAGGCTCGAATGTAGCCTCGAATGTGTAGTTGTTGCCTTCGCGACCTACCATCTTGAACTCGCGCTTGCTGAAGATGTGATCCTCACCATTCTTGTCAGTCTTGATAGATACAAGCTCAAGACCTACTGCGTCGTTCAAGCCCTGCTCGTCGATAACGTAGCGGAGAGTGTACTCTTTACCAGTCTCAGCTGCGCTGAGTGCAGAGTCGTCTTTGCTAACCACGCGGATAGCGTCCCAACGCTCAGCAACGGTCTCCTTCCAAGCAGCGAGCTCCTTAGCGAGACGGTTGTTGTCGGCTGCGAGCTTCTTGAAGTTAGCTGCCTCCTTGCTGTAGAACTTATCATAGTAGTCGTCAAGCTGACGCTTCATTGTATAGTGAGGAGCGATAGTTGCGATAGAGTTCTTGATTGTCTTGATCCAACCCTCGCTGAAGCCCTGCTCGTTACGGTTGTAGTAGAGCGGCAGAATCTCGTTCTCGAGCAGCGAGTAGATAGTAGCTGCGTCGAGCTGATCCTGATAGCCCTGGTTCTGGTATGTGCGCTCCTGCTTGAGAGCCCAACCAGCACCCTCGCGGTAGCCTTCAACCCACCAGCCGTCGAGAACTGAGAGGTTTACAACGCCGTTCATCTCTGCCTTCTCGCCTGATGTACCAGAAGCCTCGAGCGGACGTGTCGGAGTGTTCATCCAAATATCAACGCCAGAAACAAGGCGACGAGCGAGCTGCATGTCGTAGTCCTCGAGGAAGATGATCTTGCCGAGGAACTCAGGACGCTGGCTTATCTCGAAGATCTTCTTGATCAGACCCTGACCAGCACCGTCAGCCGGGTGAGCCTTACCAGAGAAGATGAACTTAACCGGACGCTCCGGGTTGTTCACGATCTTAGAAAGACGCTCCAGGTCGGTGAAGAGGAGGTGAGCACGCTTATATGTAGCGAAGCGGCGGCAGAAGCCGATGTAGAGAGCGTTCGGTGTGATGCTGTCGAGGAGAGCAACAACACGTGAAGGGTCGCCCTGATTCTTCAACCATGTAGCAGCGAACTTCTCGCGGATGTAGTTAACGAGCTTCTTCTTCAGCGCCATACGTGTCTCCCAAATCTCTGCGTCGGGTACATTGTAGATAGCGTGCCACAGGTTCTCGTTGCTCTGGTCGTAGATGTAGTTCTTGTCGAAATACTTAGCGTATACCTTGCGCCACTCTGTAGCAGTCCATGTCGGGAAGTGAACGCCGTTTGTTACGTAGCCTACGTGGCTCTCCTCTGGATAGTAACCCTTCCAGATCGGAGCAAACATGCGCTGGCTCACCCAACCGTGGAGCTTACTTACGCCGTTAACCTCCTGGCAAGTGTTGCAAGCGAAGGTTGACATACAGAAGCGCTCTGAGTGATCCTCAGGGTTTGTACGACCCATGCCAATGAACTCGTCCCATGTGATGCCGAGCATCTGCGGATAACCGCCCATGTACTTGCCGAAGAGCGACTCATCGAAGTAGTCGTGACCAGCCGGTACCGGAGTGTGAACAGTATAGAGTGAAGAAGCGCGAACGAGCTCGAGAGCCTCGTTGAACGACAAACCTTCCTTAATGTAGTCGATAAGACGCTGGAGGTTGCAGAGAGCTGCGTGACCCTCGTTGCAGTGGTAGATCTCCTTCTTGATGCCGAGCTTCTTGAGTGTGAGTATACCGCCGATACCGAGGAGAATCTCCTGCTTCAGACGGTTCTCGTTGTCGCCGCCATAGAGAGCGTGAGTAATCGGGCGGTCGAACTCAGAGTTCATATCGTTGTCTGTATCGAGCAAGTAGAGCTTGATGCGACCAACGTTCATAGCCCATACGTATGCGTGAACCTGATAGTTCATGTAAGGTACGTCAACAACCATCGGCTGGCCGTTCTCGTCGAGCACGCGCTCTACCGGCAGAGAGTTGAAGTTCTGAGCGTCGTACTTAGCAATCTGCTGACCGTCCATAGACAAAGTCTGCTTGAAGTAGCCGTAACGATAGAGGAAGCCTACACCGCACATGTTTACGTTAGAGTCAGAAGCCTCCTTCATATAGTCGCCTGCAAGCATACCGAGACCACCAGAGTAGATCTTCACAACCTGGTTGATACCGTACTCCATACAGAAGTAAGCCACAGATGGACGTGTTGCGTCTGGCTCAACATCCATGTAGTCGCGGAACTTCTTGTATACCTGCTTTACCGATTCCATGATGGCCTTATCCTTGACGATAGCCTCCTTGCGCTCATAGCTCAGGCGGTCGAGAAGCATTACCGGGTTGTGACCAACCTCTTCATAGAGATCGCTGTCAAGGCTCTTCCACATGTTGCGAGCCTCATAGTTCCACGCCCACCACATGTTGTGTGCGAGCTCATCAAGACACTTCAACTCTGAGGGAAGTGTAGACTTGACGTTTACCTCCTTCCATTGAGGAGCGTTAGCATAGTCTGCTTTGATTTTCATAAGTTATTAATTATTATTTATATAGTTGTATTTTTCTTACCTTTTAATTACTCGCCAGCTTTTGAGCATCTTGCCTCCGCCTTGCGCAGCGCGATGTCGTATGCCTCATAGTAATATGTAATGAACTTGCTCCACAATGCGTTCTCTGCCAGAGCGCGTGCCTTGTTGCGTATGCGTCCCTGCTTCTGCTTCGTAGCATTGGCGTACTTCTCAACAGCTGCCTTTATGCTGTCAGCCACCTCATTGTAGTTGTAGTCTGTGCGGTGGATTACCTCCACGCCATCCTCGATGGTGCCTTCCTTGCCAATAATGGTGTTTGCCCAAAGACCAAAGCCTGCAAGGTCGGTTGTGATGCACGGCACCTTGAACGCAGTAGCCTCCAGCGGAGTGTATCCCCACGGCTCGTAGTAAGACGGGTAGATACAGAGGTCGTTGCCCAGGATGGTATCATAATAAGCAAGGTTCACAATGCCGTCCTCGCCTGTGAGGTAGCACGGAATGAACACCAGCTTTACGCGTTCGCCCTTGGCGTTGTGCATGCCGAGCCAGTTCATCATGCCCAATGCACGGTCGTTCTGTTGCTCGTTCAGCCAATGGGTGATGACTGGGGTAGGGAGCGGAGTGTCGAATTTCTCACCTTTCTCAATAGCAGCCAAACGCTCTGCCAAGTCTTCGCGTGCACAATTCACCCATGCCGGCACTTCGATGAAGGCAACTATGTCCTTCTTAAGGTTCTCTGCATTGGTGCGCAGACGATTCATAGCATCGATGAAGACATCAATGCCCTTGTTGCGCCATTCGTAGCGTCCGCTTGTAGAGATGATGATTGCGTCGTCTTCAATCTCGTCGCCAGAGAGAGCACGTGCTATGTCGAGCAGACGCTTGCGGGCTGCGGCACGCTTCTTGTCGAAAGTCTTGCCCTGTGGCACGAAGTCGTCTTCGAAGCCGTTCGGCAGCACTACGTCCACCGGCTTATCCATAAGCTCCTTGCATTCTGTGGCTGTTATGTCGCTCACAGTTGTGAAGCAGTCAACGTGGAGCGCTGTCTGCTTCTCAATAGAGTGTTTGCTCTCCATGTTCAGCTCGGCAGCCATCTGGTCGCCGTTGTATGCCTCAAGGTATTCGTAGAGCGGCTTGTTGTTGCCGGCAATACTGCGTCCGATACTTGTAGCATGTGTGGTAAAGATGGTTGCAATCTGCGGCACGCGGTCGTTGATGTAGAGTGCGCCCAAACCAGTCATCCACTCGTTAGCATGATAAATAACCTTAGCTTGCTTCTTAGCTTTCGGCTTGCTGATTTCGCTGTTATAGAAACTCTCCACAACAAGACCCGCTGCGTACGAGAACATCGAAGCCTCGTCGTAGTCGCCGTATGCGTGAAGGCTGTCAACGTGGTACTTCTCCCAAAGCTGACCATATATCATGTCCTTCTCAGCATAATACTGATTGAAGTCGACGAGTATGGCTACCGGATTGCCCGGCACCGTCCATCTGCCTATCTTTACTTTCAAGCCTTCTTTCTCTGCCTTCTTTCTCCACGAAGCGAAGAGTTTGTCGTCTTCGGCGAAATACGGACTTGTTTTTTGACCCCAACAGTCAGGACCAATAAAGATGAGTTTGTCACCAAGCTGCTCTACAAGCGTCTTGGCTCTTGTCGAAAGCACTGTATAAATGCCTCCTACCTTATTGCAAACTTCCCAACTCGATTCAAAAATGTAGTCTGGAAATAAATTCTCTTTTTTCATAAAAAAAGTTTAATGTCGCTTGCAAATATACTATTTTAAAGATAAAAAAACGATTTTTAGGCTCTCTTTTTTTGTAAAATAGCTGTATTCTTGATGTAAATTTAATACTTTTGCGCAGAGTTAAGCACATAGCTTACAATCTCATATTTTACACAATGTTAAAACAAACAAATAAACAATATGAAAAAGTTATTCATCCTTATGTTTGTGCTCCTTGTGTCTGTTAAACTTGCAGCACAGAGCGACAAAGTGTTCCATACGTACATTTACAACGATGAATTTAAGGTGTATATGGATATAAATTTGTATGAAAACAACGTAATTGTTCCAGATCAAGAGCTTTTCGGAGAGATACCCGGCTACTTCGGAGCCAAGCGCGACCAACGCAAATGGCTAATCACGTCTGCCAAGATTGACGGCAAGAATAGCGCTACTCTTGAGATTGTCAACGATTACGGGTCGGAAGATCTCACCGCCACTCTTACCTACAACCCTGAGGATGGTTCGTATGTGCTTAAGCAAAAGAGTGGTAGTCGCATCAAGATTGTTGTAAACCGCAAATGGGTGAAGATACCTACCGAACTGAAGCTTGTTCCGCGTAAGTAGTATGTTACCTGTATCTGGTAAGTCAATTACCTGTATCTGGTAACTTTATTACCGGTGTCGGGTAATGCTATTACATGTATCGGAGAACTCAAGTACCAAACACAGGTACTGAGGGAGAGTATACAAAGAAGGGCTGAATTCCGCACAAGGAATTCAGCCCTTCTTTGTATATACATTATTATATATGCTTGTAGCACAATGTCTTTGTTTGTCTTTTTGCCTTGTTTACGGCAGAAACTAACGCGTCTTTGTCTTCAAAACCGGTTCGCATGTGAGACCTATGCCCAGCTTCTTGAATATCTTTCTGTCCACTTCGCTTAGCATAACCGTGCAATGAACCTGACAGCCGCGCAACTTAGGCAATTGTTCCAATGCCTTGCGGCAGTTCTCGTCGTTCTCAGAGAGCACAGAGAGCGCCACGAGCACCTCGTCGGTATGCAGACGAGGGTTGTGACCGCCAAGATAATTGGTCTTGGTATACTGTATCGGCTCGATCATCGACTGCGGAATGAGCTTTGTAGTATGGTCGATTCCGGCAAGATGCTTCGTCACGTTAAGCAGAAGGGCGGCGCTACAGCCCAACAGCGGACTTGAGTTGCCGGTGATAATTGTGCCGTCCTCAAGCTCGATAGCCGAAGATGTGTGTCCGGTACGCTCCAGGCACTCGCGTGCTGCAACGGTGGTGCGACGGAAGTCGGTTGTTATCTTCGCCTGGTTGAACAGCATCTGTATCTTGCTGATTTCTCCTTCGTTGCATGCGCCGAGAGCCAGCTTGTTTGTAGCCTCATAGTAGCGGCGGATAATCTCGTTCTTCGATGCCTCGCAGCAAACCTTGTCGTCGCTGATGCAGAAGCCTACCATGTTCACGCCCATGTCTGTCGGCGACTTGTATGGATTCTCGCCGTAGATGCCTTCGAAGAGAGCGTTCAATACGGGGAAAATCTCGATGTCGCGGTTATAGTTCACCGCAATCTTGTTGTAAGCCTCAAGATGGAATGGGTCAATCATGTTGACGTCGTTAAGGTCTGCCGTTGCTGCCTCGTATGCGATGTTCACTGGGTGCTTCAACGGAAGGTTCCAAACCGGGAATGTCTCAAACTTTGCATAGCCCGCTCTTACGCCGTGCTTGTTCTCGTTATAGAGCTGGCTAAGACATACAGCCATCTTGCCGCTGCCCGGGCCCGGTGCGGTCACGATAACCAGCGGACGCTCGGTCTTTACGTAGTCGTTCTTTCCGAAGCCGTTGTCTGAAGCAATGAGCTTGACGTCATGCGGGTAGCCCTCAATAAGGTAGTGGCAGTAGGTCTTGATGTTGCTGCGCTCAAGACGCTGCTTGAAGGCGATTGCGGCTGGCTGTCCGTTGTAATGAGTGATGACAACCGAACCGACCATAAAGCCACGGTTCTGGAACTCGCTGCGCAAACGTAGCACATCCTCGTCGTAGGTGATGCCAAGGTCGGCGCGCTTCTTGTTCTTCTCAATGTCGGCAGCACTAATGACAATCACTATCTCTATGCTGTCACTTATCTTCTGAAACATGCGCAACTTGCTGTCGGGCTGAAAACCCGGCAGCACGCGGCTTGCATGATGGTCGTCGAAAAGTTTGCCACCAAGTTCGAGGTACAATTTTCCATCAAACTGCGAAATTCTCTCTTTGATGTGCTCCGACTGAATGTTCTGATACTTCTCGTTATCAAATCCGATGTTCATAATTGCTTATCTATTCTTGTACATTGACTCGTAATAGTTCTGATAATCGCCAGACGTCACGTTGTCCATCCACTCCTGATTGTCAAGATACCAGCGCACGGTCTTCTCTATGCCTTCTTCAAACTGCAAGCTCGGCTCCCAACCGAGTTCGTTCTGCAATTTGCGTGAGTCGATAGCGTAGCGCATATCGTGGCCCATACGGTCGGTAACATGAGTGATGAGGTTGAGGTCTTCACCTTCCTTACGACCGAGTAGACGGTCGACGGTGTTGATGAGGACGTGGATGATGTCGATGTTCTTCCACTCGTTGAAACCGCCGATATTATATGTGTCAGCCACCTTGCCCTTATGGAAGATAAGGTCGATAGCGCGAGCGTGGTCCTCTACGTACAACCAGTCGCGTACGTTCAGACCCTCGCCGTATACCGGCAGCGGCTTGCGATGACGGATATTGTTGATGAAGAGCGGGATGAGCTTCTCCGGGAACTGGTACGGGCCATAGTTGTTGGAGCAGTTGGTCACGATGGTCGGCATTCCGTATGTGTCGTGGAAAGCGCGTACAAAGTGGTCGCTGCTTGCCTTTGCGGCAGAGTAGGGCGAATGGGGGTTATACTTGGTTGTCTCAAGGAAGAACTCTGTGCCGTAAGCATGGTGGTGAGCAGAAGATGCTTTTGTTGTGAACGGCGACTCAATACCTTCCGGGTTTGTAAGTTCGAGCGCACCATAAACTTCATCTGTAGAGATGTGGTAGAAGCGTTTGCCCTCGTACTTCTCTGGAAGGCTCTCCCAATATATCTTCGCAGCCTGAAGCAACGACAATGTGCCCATCACGTTAGTGCGTGCGAAGGTGAACGGATCCTTAATAGAACGGTCTACGTGGCTCTCTGCTGCAAGGTGGATAATGCCGTCAACCTTGTGCTTCTTCATGAGTTCGAGAACCATCTCGAAGTCGCAGATGTCGCCCTTAACGAATGTGTAGTTCTCCTTGTCCTCGATGTCCTTCAGGTTGGCGAGGTTGCCAGCATATGTGAGTTTGTCGAGGTTTATGATGTTATACTCCGGATATTTGTTGACAAAAAGTCGAACAACATGTGAGCCGATAAAACCGGCACCGCCAGTAATGATGATATTCTTCATATTATTTACTAATTTAGTGTGTGATATGCTTATTTGTTGTTTGCTTCTGCAAGCTGCTTGATGCACACTTTCAGTGAATCGGTCCAGTAGGGAACCTTTACACCAAATGTAGTTTTGAGTTTCGACTTGTCGAGCACAGAGAAGTGCGGACGCTTTACCGGACTCGGGAACTCCTCGCTGTAGCAAGGCAGGATGTCGCAAGTGTTGCCAGAAAGTTCGCATATAACCTTCGCAAAGTCGAACCATGAGCATACGCCTTCGTTAGAGAAGTGGTAGATGCCGGTCTTGTCAAGTTGTTCTGTTTCGATTATATGTGAGATAACATCAGCAAGATCGCCCGCAAATGTCGGGGTGCCAACCTGGTCGAATACGACCTTGAGTGAGTCTTTTGTAGAGGTGAGCATCTGCATCGTCTTTACAAAGTTCTTGCCCCACTGCGAATAAAGCCATGCTGTACGTATGATGATATGGTTGCATCCTGTGTCCTCTATCGACTTCTCGCCTGCGAGCTTTGTCTTGCCATAAACGCCGAGCGGATTTGTCTCCCAATCCTCACGGCACGGCACATTACGATCGCCTTGGAATACATAGTCGGTGCTCACGTGTATAAGCGTGCCGTCTACTTCCTTCATGGCTGTAGCAAGATTGCCCGCAGCTGTATTGTTTAGCAGATTGGCAAAGTCGTAGTCGGTTTCTGCTTTGTCTACGTTGGTGTAGGCTGCGCAGTTGACAATAACATTCACGTTGCGCTCCTTTACCATCGCACGTACGGCGTCAATATTGGTGATGTCGAGTTGTTCGTAGCCCTCAGCTACATCAGTAAATATATAATTGTATTTGCTACCAAGTGCCACGCGCTGCATTTCGTGTCCGAGCTGACCGTTGGCACCAGTTACTAATATGTTCATAGTTATAGATATTTAAAAAGTAAACGGAGAATCGAAGTCTTTCAACAGTGCATGCTTAGTGTCTTTCTCGCTCAAGATAGCCTTGTCGGTAGGTATGCGCCAGTCGATGCCTAACGATTCGTCGAGAATAGATATTCCGCCATCGGCTTCCGGATGATAGAAGTTGTCGCATTTATACTGGAATACGGCTGTTTCGCTCAACACTGCAAAACCGTGAGCGAAGCCTTTAGGGATAAAGAACTGGCGATGGTTGTCCTCTGTCAACTCTACAGCCACATGTTTGCCGTATGTTGGCGAACCTTTTCTTATGTCTACAGCAACATCAAGAACGGCACCTTTCACACATCTTACGAGCTTACTCTGTGTGAATGGCGGGCGCTGGAAATGAAGACCACGCATCACGCCATACGACGACATGCTCTCATTGTCCTGACAAAACTCTATGTGGCCGACCTTTTCGTCAAACTCTCGCTGTGAAAAACTCTCGAAGAAATATCCTCGAGCATCCTTGAAAATGCGTGGTTCAATAATAACCACTCCTTCAATATCAGTTTTAATTACTTCCATATCGGTGTTATTGTTTTTGCAAAGGTACATATTATTTATTTATTACGTGGTATATTATCATAATTTGCTTACTAAAAAAGGTGAAAGCCTATTAATCTGTGGTAAAGATATTAGTTAAATTTCGCTGTTAGAAATATAAATGGTAATTTCGCTTCCACAGATTTATCGTTCCAAATACGAACATTATTTATGAAAAAGATACTATTTACTATATTCTTGGCGTTCTCGGCATTGCACATGTCGGCTTACGACTTCCTCAGACCGGTTAAAGATTCAATTCCTAACGGCTACAACTTCTGGGTGTATACACCTATCGACTACTTCTATTCGCAGGAGCATACTCCGGTGATCATATTCCTCCACGGAGCGAGCCTTTGCGGCAGAAATCTTAATCGTGTGCGTCGCTACGGACCGCTTGATGCTATCGTAAAGGGTCGCGAGATTGAAGCGCTGACTATTGTTCCGCAAAACCCTGGCGGCGCTTGGAACCCTAAAAAGATAATGGATGTGCTCGATTGGGTGAAGCGCAACTATGCTTGTGACACAACCCGTGTGTATGTGCTCGGCATGAGTTTGGGCGGATATGGCACAATGGATGTTTGTGCAACGTATCCCGACCGCATAGCAGCAGGAATGGCATTCTGCGGCGGTTCGTCCTTGAAAGACGTGAGCGGATTGGGCAAGTTGCCGTTCTGGATAATACATGGCACAGCAGACCGTGCGGTGCCTATAAAGCAGTCGAAGGTAGTTGTCGAGAAACTGAAGGAAAGCGGTAATGATACGCGTTTGCTATACGATTGGTGGCAGGGTGCAAACCACGGTGCACCGGCTCGTTTGTTCTATCTGCGTAAGACCTACGAGTGGCTTTTCTCACATAGTCTGCTTGATAAAGACCGACCCGTAAACCGCGACATCAGCATTCGATATGAGGACTTGCGAAAAGTATATGACGACGTGAACCGTGGAAACAATACCCCTGAAGTGATTGACGGACCAAGTGTTATAAAGTCCGAAGGATCAGAATATTAAGCATTACTTTAACAACAAATAAAAGGCTACAGCTTTTCTGCTGTAGCCTTATTTCATTTATATAAGTCATAGTGGTTATGACAAGAAGCCACAACCACTTAAAGCCTATTACATTACGCCGTCTTCGCGGAGCTTGAGCTGCCACTTCCAAGCAGAAGCGAGTACATCTGCAAGGTTAGACTCAGCCTTCCAACCCAACACCTTGTTTGCCTTTGAGCAGTCGCCCCAGATCTTTTCGATATCGCCCTCACGGCGCGGACCGAACTTCCAGTTGAGCTTAACGCCAGTAGCCTTCTCGAATGTCTCAACGATTTCGAGTGTAGAGTTACCATTGCCGGTGCCGATATTGAAGTATTCAATCGGTTCGGTCTCCTTGTCAAGCACGCGAGCCATTGCTGCAACGTGAGCCTTTGCGAGGTCTACTACATAAATGTAGTCGCGGATACAAGTGCCATCAGGAGTATTGTAGTCGTTACCGAAGATAGTAAGCTCCTTGCGTATGCCGATAGCTGTCTGTGTCACGAAAGGAATAAGGTTGTTAGGCACGCCGTTAGGCAACTCGCCGATTTCTGCAGACGGGTGAGCACCAATCGGGTTGAAGTATCTGAGAACGATGCTCTTGATAGAGGCACCGCTGTGGATATAGTCGGCAATAATCTGCTCGTTGATTTCCTTTGTATTGCCATAAGGAGATGTTGCCTTCTGGTGAGGAGCATCCTCTGTAACGGGGAGGTTTTCTGGCTTCGGCTGACCATATACAGTGCAGCTTGAAGAGAAGATGATGCCCTTAACGTCATACTTTGGCATAAGCTCGAGCAAGTTTACGAGCGACACAATATTGTTGCGATAGTAGAGCAATGGTTTCTGCACGCTCTCGCCAACCGCCTTTGAAGCAGCAAAGTGGATGATACCCTGAATGTCAGGATACTTTGCAAACACAGCCTCTGTAGCAGCCTTGTCGCGAAGGTCTACCTGCTCGAATGCTGGGCGAACGCCAGTAATCTTCTCGATACCATCAAGAACCTCGATCTTTGAGTTTGAGAGGTCGTCAACAATTACTACCTTGTAACCTGCTTCAATGAGCTCCACTGTTGTATGCGAACCGATAAAGCCCGTACCGCCAGTTACCAAAATTGTTTGTTTCATAATACTAAATAAGTTTTATAGTCTATAAATTACAATCTTAATGAAATTAGTTATAAGCGTCTATATTGAACATATATCGCTTTAGTTTACCACAAAATTAATATTATAATTCGTAATGACAAATAAAACGCAGATATTTTTCCACAATTTGTTTGCGTTGTTAATAAAAAGGCGTATATTTGCAGTTGATAGTATGCACAACGTAAAGTGAAACTTACTTCATTTCACCCAACTTGCAATATCTCTACATAAATAATAATCTAAACAAAATCGAAATGGAAAAAGCAACCGAACAAACAACACAGCAAATAGAGCGCTTCTTGAAGAAAATAGCTCAGAAATTTCCTCCGCGTGACGACGCTTCTGTCGTTACGGATGTTCATGTGCGTGTCTCTCAGGGCAGCGGCGAGATGTTGGCGTTCGACGACGACGACAACGAGGTTACACGTTGCGTTGTAGAGCAATGGATAAACAATAACGACGAGGACTTCTATACAGGTGTGGAGCAGACGCTTATGGCTACGCTCTCGGCACAGTCTGTATTAGCCGACAGCCTCGGCATTCTTAAGCCTTACAGCTTTGTGCTTGAGAACGAGGACAAGGAGAATGTTGCCGAGCTTTATATCGCCGACGACGATACTGTCATTATCGGCAAGGATCTTATGGAAGGACTCGACTCTGACCTCAATGTATTTTTGGAAAAGCTGTTGGGTTAAATGATAGGACGAATACACTCTTTTGAATCGTTTGGCACGGTAGATGGGCCGGGCGTACGCTTCGTGACTTTTATGCAGGGATGTCCGTTGAGATGCCAGTTCTGTCACAACCCGGACACATGGGATCCTAACGGAAAATGCCAGTACGAGTTTACTCCCGAGCAGTTGAGAGACGAAGTGGTAAAGTATCGTTCGTTCATTAAAAGCGGTGGTGTAACGGTTTCTGGAGGAGAGCCGTTGATGCAATCAGAGTTTGTGGCAGAGTTTTTCAGACTTTGTCACGCCGAAGGCTTGCATACTGCGCTCGACACAAGTGGTGCTATCATTACGGATAAGGTCTTGAAGGTGTTGGACAATACAGACCTTGTATTGTTGGACATCAAGACAATGGACGCGGAGCTATATCCGACGCTTACCGGCGTAAAGCAGAACAACAATCTTGATTTCCTCGATATTCTTGAGGAGCGTAAGATAAAGACATGGGTGCGTCATGTTGTGGTTCCAAACCTGACCGACAATGACGAGTGGCTACGCAAACTTGGTGAGCATGTGTCGCATTACGATTGTGTTGAGAAGATAGAAATCCTGCCTTATCACACATTAGGCACGTATAAATACGAAAAGCTCGGCGAGAAGTATAAGTTGGAAGGAGTGCCTGCATTGTCAGCACAGAGAGCCAACGAGATACGTAGCATGATGTCGCAATACAAGCCGTGCCAGTAAAACTGGCTCAGACCTATGGAAAAAGCATTTGTTACAGATACAATACAATCAATTTGCAAAGACATCGGTTTTCCGTTCATAACGAAAGTGAAGACGGAGAAATGGAAAGCCGATGTCTTGGTAGATTGCGGACCATACAAGATAGCCTTCAACGTGTGCAATTTGCCGCGCAATGTGGAGGAGGTGTATCTTGCCATGCGTCAGGAACGCGTGTGCGGATGCTGGATGCTAATGCCTTCGTTCAGGAAAATAGTATTAAGCAAACTGCCTTGCTTTTATATCCAGGACATACGTGGCGAAATAGGTGTCCTTCTTCATAAGATTAGAGAAGAAGAACATTTGCTTCCGATTGACGATTTCATTCGTTCTATGATTTTAGGCAACATACGTTATGCCGAAACAATGAAGGTGAAGTATGTTGAGGTATGTTTTTATCAGAAGATTTGCTGGAAGTGTCACGAAAAAAATCACATATATCTTATTAATAAGTTGATTTCGGCAGAAGGAATAGAGATAGAAAGTGGCATTGATTGCTTTTATGCTGAGATAGTTGATGGCGTAAAGCAATACATCGACGCTCATCCTGAATTGAATTTGAAGGTCGGCGATATAAAACCACGCTACAGCAAGTATCATCATGGAGCCAGCATGTCCTTTGGTTGTGCATATTGCGATAGTCTTTTCGGGCACACCTACGTACAAGATGCCTATGACAACCTTGTCTTTTGTGTGAAGACGCTGCCAAAAGCGCGCATAATAATCAATAAAGACTTTGTTGTACCAGCAAAGCGTTGGTATAAAAGAGACTAAACGCGTCGACTGATACGAACATTCGTACCAATCGACGCGGATTATTTTTCTTATGTTGTTATTGTTATGAAAAACAGCATAACTATTTATGAAAGCAGGTCGTGTACATATTCTACCAAACCTGCGTATCTGACAACCAATGTCAAGCAGACGGCATAGAAGCCAGCCAACGCATCGTCGAGCATGCAGCCCCAACCTCCGTGTATATGGCGGTCTACCCAACGGCAGCCAAGCGGTTTGGTTATGTCGATGACACGGAACAAGACAAAGCCAATCGTTGCAAGCGAAACAGCTACGTACGACGGTCCGTCAACAAACAAGGTCGCAAGCGTAGCCACCCATGTTCCGAAATACTCGTCAATGATTACGGTTCGAGGATCCTCGCCCCAGTAGCGTTCCATCACGTTGTCGGTCCAAACACCCACAAGGAGCGTTCCTACTACAAGCATAACCGTGGCTATAGCAAGCCACATAGGCGAAAGGGCGAAATAGAGGGCTATCCAGATGAGTAGAGCTACGAATCCGCCGAGTGTTCCTGGTCCCCAAGGCCAGAAACCCACACCTAAACCAGTAGATATTATGACATGCAACCAAGGCGCTTCGCCCAGTTGGTGATTGTTGTTATTGCTCATAATCGTTTTTCTTCTTATTGTTCTGTCTGCTACGGCTTATTCAGCCACATTCTCCTTGAACTCCACTTTCAACTTGTCGACTCCATCCACGTCAATCGCAATGGTCTTGCTCGTTCTCTTTTCGTCGGAGAGCAGCAACTCGCAAAGCACATCCTCGATGTATGTCTGTATGGCACGCTTCAGAGGACGCGCTCCATACTGCGGACTGTAGCCCTTGTTTGCAAGCAGAGTCTTTGCCTCGTCGCTGATTTCAACGGCGTAGCCCATATCGTTGATGCGCTTGAACAGACGCGACAACTCGATGTCTACAATCTTGCGTATCGCAGTATTGTCGAGCTGGTCGAACGTGATAATCTCGTCGAGACGGTTGAGGAACTCGGGCGCAAACTGGTGTGCCAGACTCTTCTGTATCACAGAACGTGCGTATTCCTTAGCCTTTTCGCTCGAATTGTCAAGCAACGTAGCGTTGAAACCTATGCCATTGCCGAAGTCGACGAGTTGTCGTGTACCGATGTTCGAGGTCATAATGATGATCGTATTGCGGAAGTCGACCATTCTGCCGTTACCGTCAGTCATGCGACCCTCGTCGAGCACTTGCAGTAAGAGGTTGAACACATCGCCATGCGCCTTCTCCACCTCATCAAGAAGAACGATAGAGTAGGGATGGCGGCGTACTTTCTCCGTGAGCTGTCCACCTTCGCCGTAGCCTACATATCCCGGAGGCGCACCTACAAGACGCGAGGTATTGAACTTCTCCGAGTATTCGCTCATGTCAATACGAATAAGAGCGTCCTTCGTGCCGAACATCAGCTCTGCCAAGGTCTGTGCAAGATAGGTCTTGCCTACACCGGTTGAGCCGAGGAACATGAATACGCCGATCGGACGGTTAGGGTCTTTAAGTCCGAGGCGATTGCGCTGTATGCTGCGCACAATCTTGCCGATGGCGTCGTCCTGAGCCACCACAACCGACTTGAGTCTGTCGCCAAGGTTTTTCAGCACGCAACTCTCCGATTCGGAAATGCGCTGTACGGGTATGCCCGACATGATAGAAACCACGTTAGCAACGTCTGCCTCTGTGACTGTCTCACGGCGTCCGTCGTCAGAAGCCACCCACTCGTCGTTAAGAACCTTAAGTTCGCTCTCAAGCTGTGTCTCGCGGTCGCGGTACGTAGCTGCCACTTCAAAGTTCTGGTCGTCTGCTGCGGCTATCTTCAACTGATGGATGTTAGCCAATTCCTTCTCCTTCTCTATTATTGAAGGCGGAATTACTGCATGTTGCAGATGAACCTTCGAGCCAACCTCGTCCATTGCGTCAATAGCCTTGTCGGGGAACGCACGCTCTGAGACGTATCTGCCAGTCAGTTTCACGCAAGCCTCCAACGCCTCGTCGGTATAGCGCACATGATGATAGTCCTCATAGCGCTCCTTGATGTTCTTCAGAATGTCGAGCGTCTCTGCTTCGGTAGAGGGTTCTATCATTACGCGCTGGAAACGACGCTCAAGAGCGCCATCCTTCTCGATAGAGTTGCGATACTCGTCGAGCGTTGTGGCACCGATACATTGTACCAAACCGCGAGCCAACGCTGGCTTCATGATATTAGCAGCATCCATTGAACCAGGCGTGCTGCCTGCACCTATTATAGTATGTATTTCGTCGATGAATACAATGATGTCAGGATTCTGTTCCAACTCGTGCAGCAATGCCTGGATGCGCTCCTCGAACTGTCCGCGATACTTCGTTCCGGCTACGATAGATGTCATATCGAGACGGAAGATGCGCTTGTTGAATAGCAGCGGAGAGGTGCGTCGGCGGGCGATAAGCTGTGCAAGTCCTTCGGCAATGGCACTCTTGCCAACGCCAGGTTCGCCGATAAGTATAGGGTTGTTCTTCTTTCGACGGCACAGTATCTCGGTGACACGCTGTATCTCCTTGTCGCGTCCGATTACGAGGTCGAGCTTACCCTGGGCTGCAGCAAGTGTGAGGTCGGTAGAGAACTTGTCAAGCACTGGTGTCTTGTCTGTTCCGCCACCCATTGGCTTGTTCGTTGTGTCAGAAGTAGCGCTCTGATTCTTGTTGTTATGTGAAGAGAAATTGTCATGCGACACCAGATTATCGTCATCGTCAGACAATCCTACGCCGTTCTTGACATTTGAGTTTGTTTGCATAAGAAAATTCATAGCTTTCTCGTATGTTAAACCATTCTCAAGAAGTACGCTTTTGGCACCACTTGCCATTTTGTCATGCAGTATGGCAAGTATGATATGCTCAACGTCCACTTCCTTAGAATGCTGAAGTCGGGCTTCAAGTATTGATAATTTGAGAATGTTGTTAGCATGCTCGTCGAGCGAGATGTTTCCGTTGTCAGACGAAGCTGCGGCAGAGTTGTCCTCTTGAATATTCTTCTCAAGCTGCAACTTTACCTTGTCGACATCTATATTGGCGCCCGTAAGCAGGGCCTTCAGCGGACTTTGCTTGTCTCTCAACATTCCAAGCACAATATGTTCGGGACGTATAGCACCTGAAGACAGCCTTAAAGCCTCTTCTCTGCTGAAAGATAGGTTTTCTGATACTCTTTGTGAAAACGAATTTGTCATTTAATATATTATCCTTGAATTATGTTCGTAAATATTTAACTTCTGCCTATGCACATGTAGGCATTATAGTACATGCAAAATACATGCCACTAATTGTCAGCCAATCGTTTTAACTCTCTTTCTATATAGTTTAACTTGTCTTGATTGTTGTATCGGCGATAGTATGCCAGCGCTTCGATGAAGTATTCCTGAGCATTTTCTATGTCGCGCATGTGCTTGTAACACATACCGATACGCAACAGCGAATCGCCTTTTTCATTGTTATAGCATAGCAATGTATGCTTCTCGAACAGCGGCACAGCGTCTATATACTTCTTCAGACGAAAATAACTTTCTGCCACACAATAGTAATATACTGCCAATTCGTGTGGGGCAAACGCATTCAGTTTGGTCAGTATCGGCTCTAAAGTCGCTACCGCCCGCTCATATTCGCCGTCGTAATAGCAACAAACGCCCATATAAGCCTGAAAACGTGGGTTCAACTTGTACTTGCTGTCAAGTTTTGAGAACCATATCAGCGCTTCATGGAACTTGCCGCTTTGAAAGTAATCGACAGCCCTCGACAGCTTTTCGGCATCTGTCTGCTCGGTTGACGATTTGTATATATGTATATATGCACGGCTATGTGCATTAACAGTAGATGAAAGAGAGATAAAACATACCAATAAAGCCAATCTGGTTCTTTTTGATATATTCATATATAGCGGCTTATTCTGTATAGAAATCGATCAGTTCGTTGAGCGCTTTCTGACAAGCCGGACAGAAGTCGGGGTGGGCATTGCTGCGCATACGGCAGTCGAACGATGGACGATAGACACCTTTCAGACTGTAGCCTGCACCTTCATATACACCTAACGGATGCTGCAGCTTTGCATTCTTCTTGTTCTTCTTGGTTTTCTTGCCGTAGAAGTCAACCGGTGTTGGTATCGGTGTTGTCGGAGCAATGAGTTTCTCCCATTTATCGTGGAAATCAACGAGTGTTGTTATGTTCTTCTCCCAAGGCTCTACATCATGTGGATACATCGGCAACGCCTCCTGCTCGTAGGCATATTCGTCAGCCAATCCTGCGAAACTATGACCGAATTCATGCACAACGACCTGCTTGTAAAGCGGATGGTGTGTCATACTAAGATTGTACGAGTTCAATATGCCGCCACCGCCGTATTCGGAAGTGTTCACCAATACGATTATATGTTCGTACGGAATGCCGGCAAGTGCGTCATGCAGGTTCTTCAGATTGAGCGTTGTGAGGTATCTGTTTGAATAGAACGTATCGAAATGGCTACCCAAAACTGTATTCTTCCATACACCTTTTGAAGGAACACTTGTACCGGAGTCTTCAGATCTTGACTCCACAGCAATTATGTTAAAGCGGTTGCGCTTCGACTTGAATGGTTCATGCTCGAAAAGTGCCTCTGTTGCGATACGGGCATCCTCCAAGAATGTAGACATTTCGTCTTTGCTGTAGCCTTCTGCGACGTATGCAATATGAATACACTTCGTTGTGTCTTCTGCCGCTTGCAATGTGATGTATGGCATAACGTAATTGAATCCGATGTGTCTGATCAATATATCGCTCGGATTGACGACATGAGTCATCGTTGTAACAATTTTCTGACGGTTATCACGCAAATCGACAGTTATGTCTACAACATCCTTTGGCATAGGTATAAGGAATACGTTCTCGAACGACTTGTTCGTAGTTTTTGCCTCGTCGTATGTCAGCCATTCTTGAAACAATGTTGAGAACGAGTTCGTGTATATAACCTGCTTCGTGTTATGGTCGCGCACCGTAATCTGACCATTTCCTTGAACCGGCAGTATGTCAAGATTGTTTCTCTTGCCATACCAATGAGGCATAAGGTTACACTTGTCCAAGGAAATCTGCTGAGACTGTGCGTCACCAGAAAAGATGTAGTCTACACGCAATGTGCTGTCGCAGAAAAACTTGTCAAATTCAATGTTTTTATTTTGAGCTTTGCTTGGCATGATTGCGAACAGGCAAAGCAGCAGTATCAATTGTCTTAACATTGTCTTCATATTCATTTTATGTTAATCTATATCTGTTTTTATACTTCGAATTGTTTAATCAACTTCTTTACATAATCTCTTGACCAATCACTTTCGTGAAAGCGCTGATCGTTATATTTCAAGAGGTCTATATCCATAGAAATTTTGCCTTCTTTACGCAGAAACTCGGTGTTGCCACATTGCGTTTCCATTTGCTTGGTCTTTGCAACGATTTGCTCTGGCTCATCTTCTGTAAAGGCGCAGACAAGGAAGTTGAGATACTTCTCGTCGTTCATTACGTTTCCAACAGGCTCTGTAAGCAGTTCTTCAGAAAACTGCACTTTGTGAAATGCCTCGGATATTATTCCTTTTACGAGTTCGGCGTTTGACTCGCGGTTGAAATTAGTGCCTATTGACAGTATGATTCTATGCATATTAGAAGCGTCTTCTGAATTCGGCACATACAATAGCTGTTGCTATTGCTACATTCAAGCTGTCGGCCGTTGCACGACCTTCCGGATAATTAGGTATTCGTAAAGCTCTGTTTACGAGATTGCGAATGGCAGGGGATATGCCTTTCCCCTCATTACCCATCACAATCAAACCTACCTCTGTAAGTTCTTGATTGTAGATATTGTCGCCTTCAAGAAGTGTACCATAGATAGGGAAGTCTTTGGGCAACGAATCAAACAGTACAGAAAGATTCATGTATGTTACATTCACACGAGCTATGCTTCCCATAGTTGCCTGCACAACCTTCGGATTGTAGGTATCAGCTGTATCTGCGCTACAGATTA
>OQWM01000415.1_pt1 | contig 26781 bp, 14 predicted proteins | sample 1691531 | NCBI WGS metagenome assembly OQWM01 (sample SAMN03418257, study PRJEB22391) | human gut metagenome | biome: human-gut; feature: organic feature; material: feces | host: Homo sapiens | place: Tanzania | collected 2013-01
TAAAAAATACATAATTGTAGTGTTATGCGCATAAAGGGTAGACAAGCCGTTGCCGTGGTCGATTACCAGATAATGACCGTAACTGTAGTTAAGATTTTTTGCGATAATTACGGTACCCGAAGCCGCCGCATATACATTTGAACCTGACGAAACAGGGAAGTCTACGCCGCCGTGCCAACCGCCGCCGGAATATGTAGGAAAGCCTGCCGAGATTGTTCTCGAGTCTGTCGGATAGCCCAGCGAACCGTTACCGTGTGAGCCGCCGTTACCGTGTGAGCCACTGCTTCCGGATGAACCGCCTGAGGAACTGTTGCTTGCCGCCTGCTGTCTGCGGATTTCGGCAGTAATTCTCTGCATTTCATCAGAATTGTCTGACATAGTTTCTTGATATTCACGGATATCTTTATTAATGTTTTTCATTGCCTCGTTAGCCTTAGCCATCTCGGAATCAAGTTCCGACTTTGATGAATTTACCTCGCTGATATTTTGCTCGAGTTCTTTCTTCTGGCTTTCGAGTTTTGTCTTGTTGTCTTCAAGTTCAACCTTTTTCTTTTGCAGGGAGGCCTTGTCCTTTTCTATTTCCTGCATCTTCTTTGTGAGTTCGTTAAGGGTTTGGTTATCCTTGCGGGATACCGATTTAATCATTTCGCTTCTTGTGAGAATCGAACTGATGTCCGAACTTGTGAGAAGAACCTCAAGGTTGCTCGCCTGACCCGAAACATACATGGCTCTCAGACGCTGACAGTATTCGTTGAATATCTTGTCGTACTCCGCCTGCTTAGCGGCGATTTCGTCCTGAATACGCTTCATCTCCGCTTCGGTTTCGTCCATTTGAGTTTTTATATCGCTGATGCTTTTTTCAAGATCGCTTTTTTGTGATTCAAGGGCTTTGATTTGGTCTTTGAGCACCTGAATTTTTTTATCGAGAGCCGCAATATATTCGTCTGTATTGCTCTTATCCTTTGAGAGAGAGTCGATTTTTTTCTGCGCCTCTGCATTCGCCTGTCTGAGTCGGTTAAGGTCGGACTGTGTGTAACTTTTTGCATAAGCTGAAAATGAAGTGCCCGCAATGCTGAATACAAAAATCACGGACAAAACTAATGATAATAATCTCTTAAATCGCACTTATCTCACTGCCTTCCTTATTCAAATATTTTCTCATCGTGATGAGCGAACCGCCTACGCCGCTTAAGATACCTATCGCTACGAAAACGCCGAGCATAATAAGCGCATAGTTATTAAATTCGAGCGGAACGAGACCTATCGACGAGAATACATCGCCCAGTCTGCTGACTGCCAGTTCGTAAATTCCCCAAACGGCGCCGAGCGAGATAACGCCCGAAACGATACCGAGAATAACACCCTCGACAACGAACGGAAGCTGAACGAAACTGTTTGTTGCGCCTACGCTTTTCATAATGCTGATTTCAAGTCGGCGTGAGTAAACGGTAAGTTTGATTGTGTTTGAAATGATAAACAATGAAATTACAAACAACACGGCGATAATTACAATCGCAATTACGCTTATGCCTCGTGATAGGGTGTCGAGTTTCTTTGCAAGGTCGGTATTTTGACGCACGGTGTATATGTTATCGAGTTTTTTGATTTCATCTACCGTTTGGTTAAACTGCGACAAATCTTTTACCGTAACTTTATAGGCATTGGGAAGCGGAATTTTGTCCGTTTCTTCCTTGAACAGTTCGGCCTGAGCGTCCTCCATGGTAGCAAGTTGCTCATCCCATGCTTCCTCTTTTGACACGAATTCGACATTTTCGACATTGCTCATTGCTCTGAGTTCGTCGCCCATTTTGTCTATATCTTCTTGGGTAATTGTGGAGTCTATGTCGAGAGAGTCGCTCTCGTTGCTTTCGGCGAGGGTCTTGTCTCCGATATATACCATAATTACATTTTCGGCTTCGATTTTATTTACGAGTGATTCTATGTTGAGGAAAATCATTGAAGCGGAGCCGATGATTACCAGACAACTGAGCAGAACGCAGATTGATGCTATCGACATCATACGGTTTGTCCAGGTGTTTCTAAAGCCCTCTTTGATAAGGTATCTAAAGCTTGATCCCGACATTACTGCTCACCTCCGTTTGCTAAATCGTTGAGGTCAACCTCACCGTCATTATTTTCTTTTTCGGATGAAACGGAATCTTCGAGATTGTCAAAAACCTCTGTAATATTTTCCTGTTTAACGTCCTCTTCGTAGTAGTACATAGCGGCGGGAGCCTTTTTGTTAATTTCCTTTGCATTAAACTTTGCAAAGGTCGGGTCGGGCGTATCGGATACAACCTTACCGTGCTGAATAACTATAACTCTTCTTTGGAATGTACGAACAAGATCGTGTTCGTGGGTTACCATTACAACCGTTGTGCCGCTGTTATTAATTTTTGTTAAAAGGTCTACGATTTCGTGGCTCATTTCGGGGTCTACATTACCGGTAGGCTCGTCCGCAATTATAAGTTTCGGGTTGTTTACCAGTGCTCTTGCGAGCGAAACTCTCTGCTGTTCGCCGCCCGACAATTCGTTCGGCATCGACCTTGCCTTTTCGCTGAGGCCGACAAGTTGGAGAATGTAGGGAACTCTCTTTCTGATTTCCTTTTCGCCCGTGCCGATAACACGCATAGCAAACGCAACATTATCGAAAACGCTCATTTTCGGTATGATTCTGAAATCTTGGAAAACTATTCCCATGGTTCTTCTGTAATAAGGAACCTGTTTCTTTTTCATGGTGGCTGAAGAATAGCCGTTTACTATTACTTCGCCTTCGGTGGGCTTTTCCTCGTGCATAATAAGTTTCAGAAATGTACTTTTACCTGCACCGGAAGAGCCGACAACAAATACAAACTCTCCGTCCTCGATTTTTATATTAACCTTTTCAAGGGCGTGGGTGTCGTTGCTGTCATATATTTTTGTGACATCCTTAAATTCTATCACGACAATTACTCCTATCAAAATTCATCTGATTTTATAATATGACTATATGCCATACTTATTGATATAATATAACATATCGATGATTATATCAAGTCTTTTGCGTAATTTTTTTGTAAATTTTGTTACAGATATGTAAACATTTCAGGACGAAAAAAGGCGAAAAAACCGCCCCTCAATGCGATGTTCGCAATTTGGGACGGTGAAAAATATTTATTTTACAAGATAAAGCGATGCGGTGTCGGTATTTGAATTGTCGACATACCAACTGTTGCCGATTTTTACAACATAAACCTTTGTGTTTGCAACGACATCGCCGTTTTGATTTGTTACCTCAACGGTGCATTCGTCAACCGCTTCAATGCTGTCTGCAACATTAAGATTATCAAAAGCCTCTTTCATTGCCGAGGATTTTTCGTCGTCAAGTGTGTTTGCAAGAGCCTCGTTATTTTGGGCAATAGGGACAACTCTGTTCTTGTAGCCTGTTGCATAAGCCTCGACTTCGTCGGCAGGCAATTCCTTTGTGTCGGTTACGGCAGTCGTGAGTTTGTAGTCTTTGCCGTAAAGTTCCTGATAGATACCTGTGGAGGCCTTTTGAATAACGGTTTTTTTGTCGGCTGCAAGTTTCTCTTTCGTACCTGTCAGTTTGTCTGCATAGGTCTGAACATTGGATTCAAACACGCTGAACATAAAGTCTGTGTCCATATAATCGTCTTGAAGAACAGCCGCTCTGACCTCTTTGAGTTTTGCAAAAAAAATAGAGATTACAACTATGAAAAAGAACACAATGAAAGCGATTTATCGCTCCCACAGTGTTTTCAAATCGCTCCCACAGTGTTTTTGAATCGCTCCCACAGTGTTTTTAAATCGCTCCCATTGTGTTTTTTAGAAGAATGAAACATGAAAGCAAAAATGAAACATACACTATCTATGTTTCATCTCTTGAACATACTGATTATCAACGCATTAAACTATAAAAATGAAACATGAAACATAAAATAGAAAGTAGATAAATGTAGTATAGTAGTAATAACAATTACCCTTCATAAGGCATTTATAGAGCATTCTGTAGAGGAAATTGCAGAGATGCAAAAATTAACGTTCAGCGAAATATTAACAAAAACGTAAAAAACTAACCTTTATTTTTTTGTACTTTTGCAACGAAAATAGAATCATTGCAAGCCATCATTGTGTTCTGACGCGAACTGGAATGATTAACGAAGAACATCGTCTTATATAATATATAATAAGGAGTATGAGTACGTTTCTACCTTATCATTTCGACAAGCAATCACATCGTTGGCTTAACACATTTAATCCTTACTTACATGACAAAAGGTGTAAAACTTACGGCGGCAGCCTTGCTATTGACCACGGGAGCGTGGGCACAAGCACCCGCCGACACCCTGAGCATCGACAATTCGGACTTTACGTTTACCGAGTCGCAGCTCGACGAGGATAACGATGCGTCGCAAGCCGTATCGGCTATCATAGGGTCAAAAAGCGATCCTTACAACTCTGAAGTGGGCTATCTGTTCAGCCCGATGCGTTTCCGCGTACGCGGTTACGACAACATGTATAGCAACTACTACATGAATGGCCTTCAGCTCAACGACCTCGAAATGGGTCGCTTCGGCTATAGCATGGTGGGCGGTATGAACGACGCTACACGCAACCAAGAAGGCGTTACTCCTTACGACTACAACACATTTGGCATTGCCGGTGTGGGCGGTGCTACCAGCGTCAACGCTCGCGCCAGCCAATTCGCTGCGGGCAACAAACTCACCCTTTCGGGTTGTAACCGCAACTACGTAGCACGCGGTATGTTCACTCATGCCACAGGCCTCTTACCCTCAGGCTGGGCTTTCGCCGGTTTGGTAGGCTATCGTTGGGCCAACGAGGGTGTGATTGAAGGCACGTTCTACAACTCACTCTCTTACTTCCTCTCTGCCGAAAAGCGTTTTGGCACGAAGCACGCTCTCTCGCTCGTCACCTTTGGTTCGCCCACAGAACGCGCCCAACAGGGTGCCAGCACCGAAGAGGCTTATTGGTTGGCCAACTCTCACTACTACAACCCTAACTGGGGTTACCAAAACGGTGAGAAGCGTAACTCACGCGTTGTCAACGACTTTGAGCCTACAGCTATCTTGACCTGGGACTGGAAAATGCGTGACAACATGAAGCTCACCACTGCCGCAGGCTTTAAGTACGCCATGTATAGTTCTACTGCCCTTGGTTGGAACGGCAATGCTTACGACCCTCGTCCTGATTATTACAAGAACTTGCCTTCATCTATCTTCGGTGTGTACGATCCCGAACAGAATTGTTATGATTGGCTGCAAAAGAATCCTTGGGCATTGGAAGGCTGGAACCAACTTTATAACTATTGGACAAGCTCTAAGGCCAACCGCCAAGTAAATTGGGACCGCATGTATGCGGTCAACCGCAGTGCTGCCGCCCAAGGCGACGAGACACTTTACTATCAAGAGCGTCGCCACAACGACCAAATGGTCGAAACGTTCAACACGCTCTTCAATCACGATATCAACACTCATCATCGTTATGCCCTCGGTTTCCAATACAACCGCACAAAGGGTATGCACTATAAGACCATGGCCGACCTCCTTGGTGGCACAAAGTACACCGACATTGACAAGTTCGCTGCCAACGAGTATGGTCGCAACAGTCAAGAAGCGCAGAACGACTTGAATAATCCCAACCGCCAGATTGGCGTTGACGATAAGTTCGGCTACAATTACAACATCTTCGTCGACAAGATGCGCGCCTACGGCCTTTACCAATACACCGAAGGCATGTGGCAGTACAACCTCCAAGCTTGGGGCGAAGGCACCTTGATGCAGCGCGAAGGTTTGATGCGCAATGGTCGTGCAGCAGACAATTCTTACGGCAAGAGTGGCAAGGCTAAGTTCCTCGGTGGTGGTGGCCGCTTCGGTCTGAACTTCCGTCCGAGCGGTAGTCATCTGCTCTCGCTCAACTTTGGTGCTGAAAGCGATGCTCCGTTGGCTCGCAACTCATTCGTGGCTCCACGTATGCAAAACGACTTCGTTGACCACCTGCAGAATGAGAACATCTTCCACACCGACCTCTCTTACCTCTTCCGCTTTGGCAACTTGACAGGTAAGGTGAGCGGTTACTATAGCCACTTCAATGGTGGCGTAGAACAAACAGCCTTCTACAACGACGATGAGTCACGCTTCACTTACCTCACGATGAGCGGTGTTGAGCGCGAACACTATGGCGTTGAAGCTGCCTTCTCTTACCAACTCACGTCTAACTTCTCAGTCAACTTGATTGGTACGTATGGCGAGGCTAAGTATGTTAACAATCCCTTGGCTCAGGTAGCTTACGAGGGTTCGAACGCTACGACATTAAAGGATTTGAACACGTGGACGAACCCCAAGAATGGTAAGACCATGCCTATGCGCGTACTAGCAAAGGGCATGCGCGAGAGCGGTTCTCCTCAGGCTGTTGTAAGCCTCGGCTTCGACTACAACGTAAATGGTTGGTTCTTCAGTGCTAACTTGAACTACTACGACCGCGTTTATATCGACTTCTCTGAATACCGTCGTTTGAGCAAGTTCGTTCCTACTTATAGCAGTACGGGCTTTGACGAAAACGGCAACCAACTCTTCGACGTGAAGAAGAGCGACCTTGACGACAAGGGCGGCATTCTTTACGACCAAAGCGGCAATATCGTGGCTGCTTATGGTGCTAAGCAAGAGAAGGCTAAAGGTGGCTTTATGCTCGACGCCTCTATTGGTAAGTACATTCGCTTGAAGAAGGGACGCAGCATTAGCATCAACCTCTCTGTTCAGAACATTACCAACAATCGCAACCTCAAGACGGGTGGCTACGAACAAAACCGCTCTGATAACTATCAAAACGGTCAGAACCGTAACTATGCCTTCTCTAAGAACTCAAAATACTATTATGCCAATGCCATCAACGGCTTCTTAAACATTGGCTTTAAGTTCTAACATGAGTTTAATAAGTTTAGAGAGTTTAATGAGTTTAGTAAGTTTAATTAGTTTAATAAGTTTAGTAAGTTTAATAAGTTTAGTCGATAGACTTCTTAGACACACCGCGACTTATTAAACTGCCTCAACTCATTAAACTTATTAAACCTCCTCAACTTATTAAACCTCCTCAACTCATTAAACTAATTAATCTCATAATTTATGAAATTAAAATTTTTATCCATCATAGCAGTTGCGGCGTTGGGATTATTCACCACCTCGTGTATGGACGACCATGACGAGCCCAACACTGACGACTTTGTAGTGACCAGCCCCACCGACATTGGTGAGGTGAACGCTACTATCCTCAGCGTAAAGGAGCAATTCTGCGTTGATGCCTCAAAGGCTGACTACGCACGCAACATGTCTAACTTCTACACCAAGGTGAACGAAGACATTATTATCGAAGGTGTAGTTTGTGCCAACGATATCAGTGGCAACCTTTATCAGACTTTGCTCGTTCGTAACATCGATGACCCCACGAAGGCGGGCGACCCCGCTCACGACCAAAGCATCATTCTTTCGGTTCGTAGTACAGCGCTCTATCCTTACTTCGCACTCGGTCAGCGCATCAAGATCAACCTCAAGGGACTCTATGCCGGCATCTATAGCAAGACACCACGCATTGGTATGCCTTATAAGACCTCAAGCGGCAACATCAACCTCGGTCCTGCCCCCTTCGAGTCACTGAAGACGAACGTACAATTAATCGGTAAGCCTAATGCTGACGCTCCCGAATTGATTCCATTGGATAAGACAGGACAGACGGGCGACGCTTGGTTGCGCGCTTCGGCTAACAAGACTTACGAGAATACGCCTATCTTGGCCACCGTTCGCGGTATGATAAAAGAGGCTTTGCCCGAAAATCGTAACACGCTCGATAAGGGTACTACCTCTGACGTACTCAACAAAGAAGAGAGTCTTTCAGCCAATGGCAAGAAGATATTTGGTCCCTACGAGTTACACGACGACGGCTACGGTGTTGACCGCACACTCAACCTCATCAGCAACAACTCAACGGTTGCTATTCGTACTTCAACGAAGAACCGCGTTTCGTTCATCGAACTGCCCGAAGACGCACGTTCATACACGGGTGTGCTAAGCTACTACAGCACTTGGCAGTTGCAGTTGCGCGACACCAACGACGTTTCTGAAAACTAATTTTTTAGCTTGACGAGTTAACAAGTTGACGAGAAAGTTACCATAGTATCAAAGTCAAACTTGCTCGTTAACTCGTTAACCTGTCAACCCAAACATTGTTTCCTCGATAATATCATAATAAAATGAATAAATATATTTTCTGCCTTGCAGCTGCAGCCCTTTCATTGGGCTTCACCGCTTGCGAAGACGTGCCTGCTCCTTATGGCATTAACGACAACAAGCCCGATACTCCCAACCCTCCTTCTGAAGAGGGTGTAATCATCGACGCTCCCCTTTCAAGCAACTTGACTTCAAACGTAGGTGAGTTCACCGCTCCCACTACCGTAGGCAACTATCCCTTTGCCATTGACGGTAGCTATGGCTACGTTAAGGTGACCTCTTATGATAGCGAGAGCAAAGTAAACAACGCTGCTGAGAGCTACTTGATAGCTCCTACCGTTTCACTCAAAGACGTAGAAAAGGCACACATCACTTTCGACTACATCTTGCGCTATGCCAATTCAAGCGAGTTAAAGACCAACTACCTCGTTCGCTTCAGCACCAACTATGCTGGCGACCCCGCTACTGCAACTTGGACGGACGTTACATTCAACCCCATTCAGGTGGCTGATTGGAACACTTGGACAACGGCTGATGTCAACGTTCCAGCTGCCTTCATAGGTCAAGAGAACGTTACAGTAGCTCTCTATTACAAGACCGATGCTAAGGCTGCCACTTGGGAGCTCAAGAACTTTAAGCTAAGCAAAGGCGAAGCTGCTGGCAACGAAGTTGACCAAAGCACACGCACACTGCCTTATAGCGAGAGCTTTGCCACTTCATTTGGTGGATTTAAGAACTACACCACAAGCGGTGCTGGCGAGTGGACAATCGACTATAGCACTGCAAAGGCTACAGGTTGGAACGGTACGACCCAGGTGACCACTGCTGGTACTTACTACTTGGTAAGCCCTGAGATTTCACTCGAAGGCCAAACAGCTGCTCACGTTTCTTACGAATACATCTTGCGCTACAACAAGGGTGACGAAAATCAGCAAGTATTCATCACCGACAACTTCAACGAAGCTACTCCCACTGAAGGCTGGACTCCGCTCGTTGCTTCTCACAAGGAAGGCGTTGATTGGGCCACCTTTGAGAAGGAAGACGTTGCTATCCCTGCTGAGTATATGGGCAAGAAGATTCGCCTTGCCTTCCGTTACAATACCAATGCTGAAAGCGGTTCTACTTGGGAAGTGAAGAACTTCGCCATTGCTGCTGGTGCTCCGGGTTCTTCTGAGCCCAGCACTCCCGATACGCCTGCTGACGGCAATAGCATCACAGTGAAGGCTTCTGACTTCGGTGTTGAAAACAATGCTGAAGTGTCTACTATCACGCTGACTAATGGTACGACGCTTACATTTAACGCAGGTGGCGGCTCTAACACACCAAAGTATTACACAAATGGTACAAACGTGCGTATGTATCCTAAGAATACGGTCACTGTTACCAGCGCTAACAAGAAGATTGTAAAGGTCGTACTCAACTGCGATACTTACAACGGCACTATCTGCAATGCCAGCGGTGACGTTGCAGCTACTCCGGGTAGCGTAAACGTAGCAGACGCGGTGATTACAATTACAGGCATTGACAACTTGAGTACCCTCATCACCAATACTTCTGCAACTACAGGAGCTGCAAGCCAAATCCGCTTCAAGTCTATCACGATTACATACGCTGATTAATACACATCTCGTACGTAGTAACTTATAACATTTGTCTGACCGTTGTTGCCTAAAACATCAAGCTTTCAGCAACAACGGTCAGACTTTTTCACGATTAAAGGAAACGAATGAAACTTCTTAAATACTTGTGCATTGCCTGCTGCGCCCTGACATTGGCTGCCTGTGGCGATGATGACCCTACTTGGGTGCCAGACAATGGCAACAACAATAGCGGTGGCAATAGTGCTAACACTTCTATTACCAACCGTATGGAGACGCCCCGCGTACTGAACGACGGTTCTACCCTACTCATCGATCATACAACGACCACCAATGGCAAAAAGATTGTGACCTATGAGTTAGAATACGATAAGAACAAACTGCACTCACGCTGGGTAGCCTTTCGCTTTGACGGCAACACACGCAGCAAAACAACAGGCCGTTCGGACGAACCCTTTGCTGACGACCCAAGCATTGACGCCAACTATCGTATTGGTAAGAACGGCTTTGGCTGGGACTACAACCGTGGCCACCTCTGCGCCTCTGCCGACCGCCTTTACAACGTAGAGGCCAACGTGCAAACATTCTATATGACTAATATGTCGCCCCAATTGGGTTCGTTCAACCAAGCCTACTGGGTTACGCTTGAAGGCTTGGTACAGGCGTTGGGCCGCGATAAGAACTTCTCTGATACGCTTTACGTGGTGAAGGGAGGTACGATTAAGGACAACCAGATAATCGACTACGTAACACGCTCAAATGGCAAACGTGTGGCCATTCCTAAGTATTACTACATGGCATTGCTGAAAGTAAAAAATGGCGTTTACTCTTCCATTGCCTTCTGGATGGAACACAAAGAATATGGCTATGATTATAAACACAAGGCTCCGCTGAGCGAAATTGCCAAAAATGCCATTTCGGTTAACAAGTTAGAAGAGCTGACAGGCATCAACTTCTTCCCCAACCTACCCGACACAAACGAAGAGTTAGTTGAAAGCACCTGCGACAAGAGTGCTTGGGGCATGTAGCCACACACTATTGAAGTTCGTTTACGAATGATTACTCTTGTAGTTCTGTAATGAATTGCAGTTTATAAAGCCTCTCCCCCTAACCACTCCCAACTGGGAAGTGGGTTAGGGGGAGAGGCTTTCATTTTTTTTGGGGGGGGAGGGAGGTATCTCACAACCCTGTCAAATACTTATATAGCTCACGAGAGTCGGTTAAGCCTAACTTGCGAGCCATGCGCTGGCGCTTCTTCTTGCAATATTCGGGGGTAATATTGAGTAAGAGGGCTATTTCTTTTGACGATAGGTTGATATAGAGGAGCGAGAGAAAACGTATGTCGCTGGGCGAGAGGTCGGGGTGACGCGCCTTTAAGGTTTCGATGAACTGGGCGTTTGACTGCTCAAAGTAAGTGGTAAAGTCCTTCCACTCTACTGAGGCATCTAACTGGTGTCGCAAGGCACTGAGCGTGCGCTTGAGGGCGGCATCATTCGTCTTGCTAAACACATCATTCGCTTCAAGCGCATGAATGAGATCTCGCAGGGCATCGGTGCGATTAGCCGCTTGCAGGGCCTTCGACATGAGTTCACGACTGCGCTGCTCAATAGTGCGCTGGCTGGCTTGTTGCTCAGCCTGCTCGTCAGCTAAGCGATGTTGCAAAAGTTCACGACGCTCCTGCTCGCGTTCCAATTCAAGTGCCGCCAAACGACGTTGCTGCCGACTATTACGCTTCTGCACCCACAAGGCCCACACCAAAATGGCACATGCCACTACAGCTACCAACATCAAGGCCAACTCCAAGCGGTGCTGACTACGATAAGAGTCAATTTCCTGCTGCTTCTGCCAGATGTCGAACTGAATATGTCGCGCTTCGAAGAGTTTCTGCCCCGTGACGTTGGAGAGTTTGTCGGCAGTACTCACCACGGAATCTTTACAAGCCAAAGCCTGCGGGAAGTCATTCAATAGCGTATAAGCCGAGGCTAAAAGTTCAAAAACAGACCTTTTCATCGACAAATCCACTCCACCCTTGGTCAGCAAGATACGCTGCGCTGCTGCCACGGCCTCATCGGCGCGTCCCGTAGCTTGCGCCGTACGCGCTTGGCAGAGCAAGAGATCGGGGTGAACGGATAAATCGGGATATTTCTGCTGTACCCCTTTCACCAAATCATAAGCGACCTCCGCACGCCCCATCTGCAACAGGTAGTCCATGCGGAGAGCTACTAATGAGGGTTTATTCTCCACATCGCGCCCTAATAAGCGTTCGGCCTCTTCGATGAAGGGGAGCGCCTTCTTACATTGTCGGTCGTCTATCAACAAAGTGGCGATATTGAGGGCACAACCCCCGATGAAAACGTTATCTTTTCCGCGTTTGAGGTCGTGATAGATGTGTTGGTATTCAGAAAGAGCTTTGGCTTTTTCGCCATTCATCATGTAAAGGCCCGCTATATTATTGCGAATGCTCAACACCTTGCGCTTATCGAGGTGTTGCGTAGCAATCTGATAGGCTTGCGTAAAGTGCTGCAACGCATCAGCATAATTGAGCAACTCGGCTTGGTTGATGCCTAAGTTGGTATATACCCAAAAGAGCTGCTCGTAGTCAGTAACGCGCTCTGCCTCGGTGCGAGCGCGGAGCAGAAGGTCGGACGAACGGCGGTAGTCTTTCTTCACTGCTGCATCAGCGGCTTGCCGCACCAACGAGCGTGCCGTGTCGCTGCTCTCACCCCACGTCGTGAGGGGGGAAAGCACCAACCAACTGCTAAACATTACGAAACGGAATAGTTGCTGTATGTTGAACCTTAAATAGTGATACATTAGGGAAAGATTTTGCGATGAATTGGGGGATATTTACGCTTTCTTAGACTTTAATCAGTCATTTACGGACAAATGTAGGCATTATTTGCGAGATGAAAAGAAAAGTTGCATAATATTTACACTTTGGCGCAATAAGCTTACAGAAATTGCAAAATGATATTTCATAATAAAACGATCTACATTTGATGCTTTTTATAGCATTATCCCCTCCTATTTCACTACGCATCTTTTATTATTCATTGATTATCAGCGCAATACAACAAGCACTGCATATAATTACAAAAATAAGATATCCCCTTTATATCCCCCTTATAATTTGTGAAAACATACAAAAGCGTGGTATATTTGCGGTGTCAATTTGTTAGATATGATAGTTGACGAGTTAACGAATTGATGAGTTAACTAAGAAAACAGAAGAGCGAACACAAAAATCATATATGCTTATGAAAAGACCATTACTCTTTGGCGCTATGGGGCTTGCTGCTCTTTGCGCAAACGCACAAACAACGATTGAAACCGCACAAGAGGTAACAGAAGGCAACAACAGCTACGTACAAGCTGAAGCCAGCTACGCTACCCTTTACTTTAAGTACACTGCCGATGCTGACCAGTTACTTTACATCAACAAGGACTTTAACGGTAGCTTCTTACCCACTACTGACGGCACATCAAGCAATGTCATCACTTTTGTCAACGAGAATAATGGCAAAACCATGATTGTGCCCGTTAAGGCTGGCCAAACCATCTATCTCGTTGCCATGACAAGCGACCAGAACGTTAGCTTCAGCGCTACCTCAAAGGCTGCTAATATTGATGGTTCAACGATTGCTACGGCCATTGAAGGTGGCAAAGACCGTTTCTTTGTACCTCAAAACCGCGAAGCAAATAGCAATGGTGGCTACGACAACAAGCCTACCTACATTAAATATACTGCTACGGGCGACGACGTACTGCAGATGACTTTCGAAGGCTACGTAATGGGCGCCACCATTCAAGAGGGCGAAGACGGCACACCTACTTCATTCAATGTCAACAGCCAATACGTAAATGGCGTAAGCACTTACGTAGGCAAGGTAAACGTTGAAGCAGGCAAGACTTACTACATTCGCGTAACCAACTATAACCCATTGTTTGCTACCTTCGACGAGGTAGTTGTAAAACAAGGCTCAAGCTACGACGTAGCTATTAAGGCTGAAGAAGGCGATGCAAACGTTCTCTCTAAAGAGGTAGGCAAGACTTGGTACACCTTCACTCCGTCACAAGCAGGCTTCGTTAGCCTCACGTCTGATGCTGACTTGGCAGGCGGTACGATTAAGGTTTACAACCAAGCATACCAAATCACCTACGATCAGCCTATCACCAGCGTAACAGGTAAGTTTGATCTTCGCTTTGAAGCGACTGCAGGCACTACCTATTATATATGTATCGAACGTGCCAATGCTGCTGACGCTGATAACAAGTTCTCTTTAACGCTCGAAGCTGCTAAGGCTGGCGATACGTTCAACAATCCTATCGCACTGAATGCTAACGGTGGTACCGAGACCGTGCCCGAAAGCAATGGTACTTATTATTATAGTATCACCGTTCCTAAAGGACAGCACTTCATCACGGTTAATGCACCCAGCGGCATTTCGACGAACGAGACTGCTACCCAAACGACCGTCTACCTTTACACAAAGGACTCTCAAGGCAACTACTCTGTAACGAGCGGCCGCAATGGTTTCCGCCAAATGGTTGAGACTTACGCTGAAGAGACTACCTATATCATTGCATGGAAGTGTGACGAAGGTAAGAATGCCTTTAGCTTCAACTATGGCATATCAGAGGTTGAAGACGGTGACATCGCTTCAAAGCCACTTACTGCCAATGAGGGCGACAACACCATTGAAAAGACTTCCGACACCTACTTCACCTACACTCCTACTAAAGCTGGTTGGTTGACCATCGACACCGAACCTACGATTAACGTCGAGTTTTGGAAAGACACTTATGGGCAGAGCAAGTACGATGCCGTAAATTCGGGCTTTATTACCAAGGCTAAAGTGGAAGCAGGTCAACCCGTAATTCTCAAGATTAGCGGTATGACCGAAGGAGGTTCCACCTTCTACCTCTCTTTGGAAGATTTTACAACAGGTGAATCGATTGACAATCCTATCGAAGTAGTGAGCAAAGGTGATGCCGCAGCTATATCTCTCCCCACCAAGGCCATTGACAATTGGTACGTTTACACTGCTCCGAAGAGCGGCAAGTTGACCGTTTCGTCAAACATGACTGCTGGTTTGGGTCAGAACGCGCTTTACGTTCAAGTAGGCAAGAACGGTCAGAAGCAAAACTTCAAGGGTTCTAAGTTGGAGGGGTCTACATCGGTTGACGTATTCGAAGGCTCTATCTTTGTCAACGAAGGCGATCAAGTGTACGTAAACGTTGTACTGAAAGACGCTCAACAGGACATTAACTTGAACTTTAAGATGGCCGACCCACAAGCGGGCGAAACGGCTGCCACTGCTATCGATATCACCGAACTCGATTCTTACACCTTACCTTCTGACATTTCACGCACTACTCCTATTTGGCTCAGCATTGATGCCAAGCAGACGGGGGTTTACATCATCGAGACACCGACTTACGATCCTAACGACGGACAAGTTCACAATACCTACATTGGTGCCGATGCTTATGCTACCGATGCCCAGGGCAACCAAACAGGTTCGACTATTGCCAGTGCTTCGACTAACTACGATTACACGACCAACATTAGCCAAGCCGTACTCAAACTCGTAGTAAATGGCAAAGACAACCCAACGGGCCGTTACCTCATTCAGGTATATGCCACCAATGGCGAAACGCCCATCAACATCATCAAGCGCGACATCGAGCGTGGCGAAGATGCTTCTATGCCTATCGAGCTCCAAGCTGGCGATTTCGAAATGAAGACTGCCAGCTACAGCGACCCCATTTGGTATAGCGTAAACGCTGGCGTAGGCGACTTGATCATCTCATCGTCTAACTACTGGCAGGGCGAGCTCTATGCTACTGACGGCGATGGCATGCCTACTGGTAGCTATCTCACTTCTTCTCAATATCAATACGACGGTTCTGGCTACAAGTTGACTTACACCGTCGACGGCGAACAAGCCAAAGCAGGCGTTTACTTGATTAAGGTAACACAAGCCAGCAGCGGCTACACGGCTACGGCAGCGTTTAAGACCGACGTTACGGGCATCGACCAAATAGCTAAAGACACTTGTCTTGTCAACACGGCTAATGGCCAGATTGAAGGCGTTAACGGCGAAGGCATCGAAGTGTTCGACATCACCGGACGCGTAGTAGCTAAGGGCAAGGGCAACGTCAACGTGCCTAAGGGCGTTTACGTAGTTCGCACCAATAGCGGCAAGACGGTGAAAGTGACTGTAAAGTAAGTTTAATGAGTTTAATAAGTTTAATGAGTTTAATAAGTTTATGAGTTACCCCTACGTAACGCGTGCTTTCTAGCACGCGACCAATTAAACTCATTGAACTCCATAAACTTATTAAACTCCATAAACTCATTAAACTTAAAACTCAGAACATCAATCCAACCTATGAAACACATTGGGGGCAAGGCAAATTTACGTTTGCTTTACCCCCTATGTGAGTTTTAGTTGAAAATCAACCAAAATATATAACAAATTCATTTTTTATGAACAAACACCTCACTCGGTATCTGCTTGCAGCTGGACTGTTGGTAGCTTCATCGGGTACGGCATGGGCCATTAAGGCAAGTCCGAAGCCCATCACCGTAAAGCAACCCGACGGAACGACCTTGGTCATCCGCGTGCATGGTGATGAAAACTTTCACTACATCACCACCACCGACGGTTTCCTTATTCAGCGCGACAAGGACGGATACTTCAAGTATGTGCAGACCGATGCCTCACAAGGCACGCGCAAACTGACAGCTCGTCGCGCACTGAATGCTGATAAGCGTTCGGCTGCCGACAACCAGTTTCTCAGCACCTTGCGCCCCATTCGCAAAGAGGCGGACGCGGAATGGCTCAAATCATTGCGCGGCAACGTGCAACCCATGACCGTCGGCCAAACACTTCCCGCCAGCGTGCGAAGCCGCAAAGTCGATGCCCAAACGGGCGAAGCCAAAGAGAGTGAATACCTCGTTGTGTTGGTAAAGTATGCCGACGGCGAGTTCCACTTCACCGATAGCGACTTCGACGCTTGGCTCAACGAAAAGGGCTATAGCAAGAATGGCGGCACAGGTTCGGTCAAAGACTACTATCGTGACAACTCTATGGGACAGTTCGTGCCCAACTTCACTGTAGTAGGGCCTTACACGCTCGACCACGAACGCACCTACTACGCTGCCGACCTCGGTGGCACGGGTAACGACGTCAACCCGCAAGCCCTCGTCATTGAAGCTGCACAGAAGGCCAAAGCCGACCACCCTGAGATAGACTTCTCTAAGTTCGACAACGACGGTGATGGCTATATGGACAACATCAACGTCGTAATCGGTGGTTACAGTCAAGCCTCATCAGGCGATGACAAAGATATGTGGCCTCACTCTTACCGCCTCAAGACAAGCGACGAAGACCTTTCGATAGAGATCGACGGCATTCGTGTCAACAACTACTCTGTATCGGCTGAGTTGGTAGGCGCTTCTGGCACCGAAATGGACGGTATCGGTACGTTTACCCACGAGTTTGGCCATATCTTAGGTCTGAAAGATATGTACGACACCGACGACTACGATGGCGGTATCGGTATCGACCCAGGAGCTTACAGCCTCTATGCCTCAGGTAGCTACAACAACAATAGCCGCACCCCAGCAGCCCTCATGACCTTTGAGCGCTTGCAAATGGGCTGGCTCAAGAAGGAGGACCTTCACCAACTCAGCCAAGCTGAAGACGTTACTCTTCCTATCATGACCAGCAACACGGCTGCTTACGTTGACGCACGCCCTGGACTCAGCGACGATGAGGGCTATGAATGGTACGTGTTCGAAAATCGTCAAAAGACGGGTTGGGATAGCTATATTCCTTATCACGGCCTCTTAATCTACCACTTAGACTATACCAAGAGTATGGTGAACAAATATTGGAGTGTGAACGGGCCTAACAACAATGCGCGCCACCGCTGTATGTACATCGTACCGGCCGACGGCATTGACGACACCAACACGCGTAAGGGCGACACCTATCCTGGCACTTCGGGCGTAACCTCTTTCACTGACTATTACAACTGGTTGGGCGACAAGGTACGCACCCCGATTACCAACATTCGCGAAGAGAACGGTCTCGTCTTCTTCCAAGTGAAGGGCGGTGCTACGGAGCAATCAAGCATCGAAACGCAACCCGTAGGTTACGCTGACATTGCTTCTACCACCATTACCGTAAAGGCAAAGGTAGGTAAGGCTACACAAGACATCAAAGAGATGGGGTTCTGCTGGAGCGACGCTACCGAAGAACCTACCCTCGACCCTTCTGATAGCGAACACAAGGCAGTAGCTACGACCAACACGGCTGAGCTGACAATTGATAATTTGGAACCCGCTACGCTCTACTACGTGCGTGCTTACATGACCTTGGCCGACGGTACCACCGTCTATGGCGCTGCCCTACCGGTTAAGACGGAGCACACGCCGTTGCAAGCTCCGCTTTCGCTCACGTTCGACGAAACCGACGTTGACGGCGGCTTGAGTTATTGGCGCATTGTCGACCAAAACAACGATGCCAACACGTGGAACTACGACGCGAGCACACAGGCTATGGTCTATACGGGCGACTATTGGAACAATGGTAACGATTGGCTTATCTCTGAGAAGTTGCACGTGCCCGAACGCGGTGGCCTTTACATCTTGCGCGGCGTAATGGACCCCTCATACGTTGAAAAGCTTGACGTGTACGTTTCTACTCGTTCACGCGAGGTGAGCGACTTCCACTTGGTAAAGCAATTCTCATTGGCCGACCAATTTGGTGCCATGGCCGTCGACGAGGTTGACCTCAGCGACTTTGCTGGCAAGGACGTTTACGTGGCCTTGGTTTGCACCTCTGAACGTATGCAGAGTTCTCTCTGGCTATGGGGCATTATGATGACGCAACGCTTGGAGCAACCCGTCATTACCACCTTCGGCCGTCAAGGCGATGCCTTACACGCAGAGTGGAATGAAGTAAAGAATGCTTCTACTTACTTCCTTGAGTTCTATAAGGAAACAGACAAGAAGAACGTTACGGCTAAATTCTTGCCCGAAAGCGACGTGACCGACGCCGTAGGTGAGGTTTCACTCGGCACAGGTACGATGTACTTCACGGGTAGCGGAACGGTTCAAACCATTGATTACCCCGACGGCATTACCAACATTCAGTACGTACTGAAGTCGGGCGGCCCGCGCGGCACTTCTACCTTTGGCGTAGAAGGTTCTAACGACAATGGCCAGACGTGGACGCGCATTGGTGAGTTGCAACGCATCAATAGTGTTGATGCCGACGGTACTGCTGTCGACCTCAGTACTTACATGAAGGGCAAGACCTACAAACGCTTGCGCATGGTCTGCGACTTTGGAGGTCGCTTGGTCAACATCACCAACTTTAGTCTGACCTACAACGATGGTGTTGTGCTCGACACGTTGGCAATGGGTGCTGCTGGCAACAATGGCCGCGACACGCAAGTCACTATCAACGAGACAACTCCAGGCGAGTTCAACACAGGTCGTTACCGCTTCATCGTCACCGCAGGCGACGGTATGCTCTACTACGAATCTTCTGTCCCCGCCATTTACGACGCAGAAGCTACGGGCATTACCGACGTGACCACCAACGGTGAGGCCTCACTCGTTCCCGTTCGTACACTCTGCAAAGAAGGCATTGTTACGTTAGCTGGCTTAACTCCCAACAAGGCTGTTACGCTTTATGCTACCGACGGCCGTGAGTTGCTCCGCTTCGTTCCTACCGCAGCCCATGCAGCCGTTAAGTTGAACGGCTACGAAGGAGTGGTGATTGTTAAACAATAAAGTTTCTTGGGTTGACAAGTTGACGAGTTAACGAGTTGACGAGTTGACGAGTTGACAAGTTGACGAGTTGACAAGTTAACAAGTTGACAAGTTAACAAGTTGACAAGTTAACAAGTTGACGAGTTGACGAGTTAACAGGTAAGTTACCTTATATAATAAAGACAAACTTACCCGTCAACTTGTTTACTCGTTAACTCGTCAACTAAAAAAAAGACAAACTTACCCGTCAACTTGTTTACTCGTTAACCTCTGTCAACAAAAAAAACAAACTTACCCGTTAACTTGTTTACTCGTTAACTCGTCAACTAAAAAAAGAGACAAACTTACTAGTTAACTTGTCAACCCAAAAACAACCAATATAAAAGAAAAGAATGAAACAACTTCTATTCAGCATACTCGCCTTGTTGGCCACTCCCGTGTTGGCACAGCAGGTGGGCAAGGTGAAGCCTCAACAGCCCACTGCCCCACCCTCGGCACAAAAGTATGCGATAACAGCTACAGCTAATGTTGCGAAAGCGCAGGCACTCGACAAGGTAGTGCCCCAACTTTCGAGCGTTAACAATAAGGCGGTCACGCTGCGCTGGAATAGTCCTGAAGCCACTGACGGTATATTCGAGGACTTTGAAGGCCATAGCGACTTCGTCATCAACTCGCCAGGTACGACGGGTTGGACTTACATCGACGCTGATAATGCTAAAACGTACACGTGGACGGCGGCCTCTTTCCCCAATCAGGGACAAAAGATGGCTTTCATCGTGTTTAATCCGTCAAAGACATCGCCTTCTACTGGCACTTACCCTGCCGTTCAACCCTTCTCGGGAAATAAGATGTTGGTAGACTTTACCGTTGACGGTGGCAACAATGACTTTATCATTTCGCCCGCACTCAACTTCAAGAGCGACTTCCAAATCAGTTTCCGCGCCAAGAGTTATAAGGACACTTGGGGGCTGGAACGCTTCAAGGTAGGTTACTCTACTACGGGCACACGTCCTTCTGACTTCACCTTCGTACAGGAGGGCGACTATACCGAGGCTCCTCTCGACTGGACGCTGTTTGAATACCGCATTCCGAAAGAAGCCAAATACGTCTGCATCAACTGCGTTTCGAACGACGCGTTTATGTTTATGCTCGACGACATCTTCATCGGCACGAACCAAGTGCGTCCGAGAGTAGCCGCTCGCGCTACCTCTACCGACGCTCGCTTAGCAGGTTTCAACCTCTATCGTGACGGCGAAAAGGTGAACACGGAGTTAATCAAGGCCGTTTACGCTACCGACAACGTACCCGACTATCGCACTTATAGTTACACCGTGCAACCCGTCATGACGGACAATACGGTAGGCGATATGTCTGAGCCCCTCAGCGTTGAAGTGCCCGACGTGCGCTTGCTCCCCTTCTTCGACGACTTTGACGACAACACCATTGACTCTACACGTTGGAGCCGCCCCACCACTAAGGCGGGCGAGGAGAATAAGTGGAAGAGCGACTACTATGCTTACGGCTTGGTAGACTTCTCTGCTTGCTATCCTTACTCAAGTATGGCTGACTACTCACAGAGTCTTGTCACACGCGAACTCAATACGCCCAACCCCGACAATACGTGGATACGCTACGAAGTTCGTCTTGACTACAACTTAAAGTATGCCGTAAGCGGACTGTACAGTGTGCTCGCCACCGAGATTTCTACCGACGGCGGCAACACTTGGACGCAGGTGGACAGCATTAAGAACAACGTAGGTTCGTTCAGCTGGCGCACTTACGAGTTCCCCTTGAACAAGTATCTGGCCAACAACCACTTGTTTAAGATTCGTTTCCGCGCTTGGGGTAACGATGCACGCTACGTCAACTACTGGTTCGTTGACGACGTGAAGATATGGAACCCCACTACGCACGCCACTACAATCAAGACGCTCAATGCGGGCCAACCCGTAGCCAACTGCGTGGTGAAGATGACGGCCGACAATGGTGCTTCTTACACCGAGACATCTGACGCCAACGGCAATATCAGCCTGCCTCGCATGGAAGAAGGCACTTATACCGTTACGGCCGAAGCAGCAGGTTATAACTTCTTGACTACGGAATGGAAGTTGGACGCCAACAGTGGCACCACCTTCACGGCTAACCTCACACGCCCTGTGCTCAACATCTCTGAACAGACCATTAACCAACAGAGCGCATTGGAGGCTTTGACGCAGAAGACCATTACAATTGAGAATACTGGCGACGGCGACTTGCAGTACAACTTCATCCCCACGCCAAAGCCGCAAAGCGGAACGACCGAACATCGTTGGGAAGTGACGCAAGCTTTCGACGCTTCGGGCGATATGCAGAGCAGCGTGACCTTTGACGGTGAAAACTTCTACACTTCGTCAAACTTCTTCTTGGGCAAGTTCTTTAAGTACGACCGCGAGGGCCACTTCCTTGAAGAGTTCTCTGTACCGGGCATGTACTATGCTGTAAATGACCTTACTTTCGACGGTAAGTACTTCTACGGCTCTGACCGCAAGAACCGCATCTTCGAGCTTGACTTGCGCAACAAGCGCCTCGTTAGCACGATCGACATTCCTTCAGAGGCTGACCTCTGCGTAACACATATCGCTCACGACCCCCGCACCGACGAGTTCTGGGTAGGTGATTACAACACCTTAGGTCGTGTTAACCGCAAGGGCGAGGTAACGCTCGATTTCTATAAGTTGAACAACCTCGTGAGCATGGACGTATTCGGTACAGCCTTCGACAATGTTACTCCTGGTGGGCCTTACCTCTGGATGAGCGACCTCGTTACGTCGGGCCTTAACACGGTCGATAAGGTAACAATCAAACAATACGACTTGAACAATCGTCGCGTCGTAGCGGAAGAACACTCTGCTATCGACATTCCGGGTTACAAGACGGGTTCACTCACTACGGGTGAGAACAATCTCGTCGGTATTGACTGCACCACGACTTTGGTCAACGGCAAACTCTCTTTGGTCGGTATTTTGCAACAATCTCCTTCTCGCATCTTTGCCTACACCTTGGCCGACATCGATCCATGGGTAAAGGCCTCTCCGCTGGTTGGTACACTCAAAGCGGGCGAGAAGCAAACGATCACACTCAACTTTGACGCACGCAGCGCGCAGTTGAATGAGCAGAATAGCACAACGTTGACTTTCAACTCTATTCCTACACTGGCCGACAATCACGACATCAGCCTCAACCTCACCGCTACTGAGGCAGCTGCTTACCCACGTCCCGTACAGCTCACGGCTACGGCTGAGGGCGAGTCAAGCGCTACGCTCGCATGGCAAGCTGCGGCTGGTGCACAACCTACGGGCTACGCTATCTATCGCAACGACGTGAAGGTGGGCGAAACTGCTAACACTACCTTTACTGACACGAAGTTGGTGCGTGGCACTTACGCCTACGCCGTTCAAGCACTCTACGGCGACAATGCCTCTACGCTCAGCGATACGGCAAACGTACAAGTGAAGGTGGGCGAACCTTACTTTGCGCCTAACAACCTTACGGCCAACATTACGCTCAACAAACACGTGACGCTAAATTGGGAAGACCCCTCTTCATTGCTCACGAAGAGTACGATGATTCGCTTCGACGAGGGCAAGAGCGACGACGCTATAGGCGTGACAGAAGGTGGATTCTTCTACGCTGGTATCGCCCTTGACGCTGACGACCTCGCTCCTTATCGTGGTATGCAGATTGACTCTGTACAAGCATTTATTAAGGAACACGTTACAGCACTCTCTGTCAACATCTACAAGGACGGCAAGCGTGTACAGTCTACGCGTATTAGCGACGACTTAATTAAGTATGGTGAGTTCTCTAACTTTAAGTTGAACAAGCCCGTCACTATCGAACGTGGCTGCACTTACTACATCACGTTGCTCATAGCTCACGATGCCAACCTCAAGCCGATGGGTACGCACACTGCTACGTCTATCGACGGCAAGAGCAACCTCATGTCGCTCGACGGCCGCGAGTGGTTCCCCGCATCGTATGCTGGTTTCGAAAGCACCAACTTCAATGTAGCTGCTCACTTCGCTCCCGTTGCTGACTACAACGAAACGCAACCTACTGGCTACGTCGTTTATCGCAATGGACAGAAGGTGGGTACTTCTACGACTACTTCTTATACAGAAGACGTCACCGAGGCTGGCACGTACAGCTACACCATAGCTTCTGCCTACGAAGGCGGTACGGAATCAAACGTTAGCAATGCTGCAAAGGTAGAACGCATCAGCCTCGACGCTGCTATGGCACCTACTACGGTCAATGCCAACGTTGTACGCAACCACCGCGTCGACCTCCGTTGGAGCATTCCTGTAGCCAAAACTTGCACGCTTCCCACCGACCTCACACCACAGGCTAACATCACGCCTAAGGGTTGTCCCGAATACGTGGGTCAGTTTAAGGCGGCTTACACTGGCGAAATGGGTATTGCTTCTGACGGCAAGTACATCTATACAACGAAGTATTCGTCAACGGGTATCATCAACCGTTACACCATGGACGGTACTTTCGACACCAGCTTCACCTTGGCCGTGCCTTCTACCTTGACCACGGGTTTCCGCAACCTCACCTACGACGGTAAGAACTTCTACGCTACGGCCAACGGTTCTACGCTCTATGTCATCGACATGGATAAGCAAGAGATAACGGACGAAATCTCTATCTCTGAGATTGGCCGTCACATTGCTTACATTCCCAACCTCGATAATGGTCGTGGTGGCTTTGAGGTGGGCGACTGGGAAACCAGTATCTACACTTCATTGCGCGGTGCGAAACTCGGCACGGGTCCTATGCTGAAGGGCGCTGCGGGTTCGGCTTACTACAATGGCGTTATCTACACCTTCGAACAGGGTTATAACAACAAGTACGAACTCTGTGCTTACGACTTCACCTCTGGCACGCAACTCTGGCACACCAGCTTGAGCAACTATGCACCTATCAAACCCAGTGAGTCAGCCTCAGCCGGTGGTATGTCGGTTATCCATACCCAAGAGGGTTACACGCTCTTAGTGGCTGCTTTGCAAGAGGGTACAGGTACGCGTTACTTCTACTTCGACCTCGGTTCAGTGAAGGGCCTCAGCGGCTACAACATCTACTGCAATGGTACGAAACTGAACGATGCTCCTTTGGCTCAACGTGCTTACGCTGACCTTGAGAACACTCCGGGCACATACACTTACGAGATTGAGACGGTCTACATCGACGGTACGGTCTCTGAGCGCACAGCTCCCGTTAGCGTAACGATTACTGAAGCAGGTCAGGGCGACGTTGCCTCTGACGTGAAAGCGCGCGCAGCCTCTTACGGCTACGACGTGAACGTTACGATGATCGACCCCACCACGCTGGTGGCCGATACGTACGAAAGCTTTGAAGATCAAACCGTTGGCAAGGCCTTCTCACAAATGGGTTGGACGAACAAGGACGGTCTCTTTAAGGTGACGACCGACGATGCCGTTCAAGGCGACAAGGCGCTCTGCGCTGCTGCTGAGGACAAGGCTGAATTGATTATCCCCGTGGGTAAGGAATACGCTGCTCCATTTGCCTTCAGCTTTATGGCACGCAATGGTTTGACGAGCGAAGGCAATGGCGAGATTCAAGTACTCTCCTCTAACGACGGCACGGAGGCTGCTGACTTCATCAACCGTGGCCGCTTCTCGACGACTGAGGCTTGGCAACAGTTCGCGCTCACGCTGCCTGCTGAGAGCAAGTACGTGATATTGCGCGTCAACACGAGCCACGCCGCTCAGTATATCGATGCCATTAGCATTCATACCGATAAGTTGGGCGACATCTATGGCTACGACATCTATCGCGACGGCACGAAGTTGAACGATGAACCTGTAGCTGGACCTAACTATACGGACCACAACCTCTTGCCAGGTACGTATAAGTATCAAGTTGTGGCTTACTACAATAGTTCGGCTATCAGCGAACTGAGCGAACCAGCCATTGCAAACGTTAACTACACCAATGGCTATCAACAACCAGGTACACTCTCTGTCGTACAAAGCGACAAGGGCAACGAACTCACTTGGAGTGTTCCCGCCTTAGGCGATGCTACAGAATTGCGTTGGCACAACGGTGTTTGCGACAATGCTGCAGGTCTGCCCAGTGGTGGTCAGTACTACGCTGGCGTTGAGTTTGGCACGGACGACCTCAAGGGCTACGACGCATTAAGCGTCTCTGAAGTGAAGTTCTACATCAACCAAGTGCCTGACGTACTCTACGTTCAACTCTATGAGGACAAAGACCTCGTGTTTGAGAAGTATGCTACCGACCTCCGTCAGTACGCCTTCAACACCGTGCGTCTTGACAAGCCTTTCAAGGTGGACGCAAGCAAGAAGTTGCGTGCAGTCGTTTACGTTGAACACAACAGCATCACCGTACCCTTAGGCTACGATGCTGGTCCTGCCAAAGGCGGTAAGGGTAACCTCTACTCTACCGACGGCACGACTTGGACTACCTTGAGCGACAACGACATTGAGGGCAACTGGAACATCTCTATTATGCTCCAGCCTTATGCTGACAACGTGAAGGCAGCTCCTACAGCTCACCTCAACGCTACGGCTGAACGCTATGCAGCAGCACAACCCGCCGCTGCCAAGGCTGAGACATTGAAGGGTGTTGCCCTCGACGCAGCTCAACCTGCCAGCTTCTTTGCTGGTTACAACATCTACTGCAATGGTGAACGCATCAACGCTACACCGCTCGGCACAGATGCTACGACTTACCTTGATGCTGAGACACATGCGGGTCGTTACTACGAATATCAAGTGAAGGCTATCTATCCCGACTATGGCGAAGTTGGCTCTAACGTTGTTCGTGTCATGACGACTGGCATTAACGATGTGACCATCGACGCTGCCGCTGACAAGGCGCCTATTTACAACCTGAAGGGTATCCGCACCGACCGCACCGAGCGCGGCCCCGTTATTCAGAATGGTAAGAAGCGCTTGCAGAAGTAAGCATTGATAAACACATATAACTAAAAAAATCCCCTTTGCCCCACTCGCGTGGGACAAAGGGGATTTTTTTTGTGTTTATTACTCCTCCACCAATTCGTAATTGGTAAGCATCCCATGCAGGCCGTATTGAAAAGACTCCAATAAAGTCCGAGTTTTGC
>OQWM01000416.1_pt1 | contig 26776 bp, 25 predicted proteins | sample 1691531 | NCBI WGS metagenome assembly OQWM01 (sample SAMN03418257, study PRJEB22391) | human gut metagenome | biome: human-gut; feature: organic feature; material: feces | host: Homo sapiens | place: Tanzania | collected 2013-01
AAGGTACGGTAATGACAGATTTTAAGGTTTTGCATTGTCCTGAAGGTACAGTTAGCGCTATTAATGTATATAGCAATACATTTGACAATACGACAATAGTAAATGCCGGATGTGTAATTATTAAAAATGTAGAAAACTGTCATATGATGTACAACCTCTTCAACGAAACCGTACTAAAAACCGCTAATTCTAATTTCGGTAATTACAAAGGTACAGCAGCGGCAGGCACAATAATGGGAGAGGTTACAAATAATTACTTTTACACAAGCGGGACATATAGTTTAATTAATGCTTTAAAACCACAAAAAACCGGCTCACCTGTAAAATTAAGCAAGACTCCTCTTTCAAGCGCTTGGGATCCAGTCAATGGACAATATGGAATATATGATATAAATGCAGTAGACCCTACAAAACAACCATCAGAAGCCATATTACCAAAGATTGGTGCACATCGCTAAACAATAGATGTCAAACATCGCAATACACAACAATCCCCGCCCGAAAACATCGTGGCGGGGATTGTCAATTTCATACAACCGACCTCAATTTCACGCAACCACCCAGTCCTCAATCCGGCGATTTGCGGTAGAGAAACTCACGCCGATTTTGAAGAGTTTCCTGGGGTCATTCACGAATGGCTTGGCATAGCCTTTTTCTTCGATTTGCTGCAATGCGGCTTCGGCTGTGTTGTCAATTTTAAGTTCGATGACGTAGATATAGTCAGAGGTTTGAAGCAGAAGGTCAATCCTTCCGTTGCTTGTACTACGTTCTGCCTCGACATATTCCCCCAAAAGTTCCATTATGATATAAATCGCATACTGGAAATTCTTCTCCGAATCGCCTTGAATCTGATAGCTGGTATTCGCGAACAATGACTCCAGATCACGCATAAACTCCTCCGGACGGCCCGCCCTCAACGCCTTTGAGAGACGTGAAACCCGTGTGTTGTCTTCCGCAGGGTTCACCGGAACATAATAGGAATATATGAAATTGAGGAAGCCGTTTTTCACTTCGTCGTTCGGGAAGCCGAGGCGATATTCCTTGTATTCGCTGTCGTAGCCCTTGATTGTGAGGTAGCCCGTCTGGAAAAACAGCGGGACCGGTCTGTTTACTATGTCTTGCATACCGCTCAAGGTCGCAGAGGAAACTACTACATTGTCGGACAAAGTGGTGATGTCAAAAGAAGTCTGTTTCATCACCTTCACCAACATCGTCGGAGTTCCTGTTTCAAACCAATACTCCTTGAATTTCTTTGAACGGAAGGTGTTCAAGAGGCTGAACGGATTATACACGCCGTCGGAATCTTCAGAAAAATGATAGCCGTCGTACATATCCTTAAGCCTTTTGTAACACTCTTCGAGGCTGAGACGGTTCGCATCGGCAAGCTCGGAAATACTCCCGTCGAAACATTCATGAAGGTCGCTCTCGGATATGCCGCAGATGTCGGAATATTCCACATCCATCGATATGTCATTCAGATTGTTGAGTCCGCTGAAGACGCTCAGTTTCCCGATTTTCGACACTCCGGTCAAAAAGCCGAAACGGATATTCCCATCCTTGGCTTTCATCACGCTGTAGAAGCCCTGAAGAGTGGATTTATAATAGTCCACAAGCTCACTGTTCCCCAGATTGTCCACAATCGGCTTGTCGTATTCATCGACAAGAATCACTACTTGCCTATGAGTCTTTTCATACGCACTATCAATGACCTGCTTGAATCTCGTTTCAATATCCGGTGCATTGCCAGCGCCATAAAATGTCTCCCAAGTCTTTATGTGATAATCCAGAACGTCTGCCAATGCTTGGGGATTGTCATATTTCTTTCCACTCAAATCCAAATGCAAAACAGGATAGTCCGTCCAATCCTTTTCCAACGACTCAATAGCCAAACCGGTGAACAAATCCCGCCTCCCGCGAAAATAAGCCTCCATCGTGGACACAAGAAGACTTTTACCAAAGCGACGAGGACGACTCAAAAAGTAGTATTTGCCAGTCGAAACCAGATGATGTATCAACGCAGTTTTGTCCACGTAAACATATCCGCCCTTACGCAAGTCCTCAAAATTCTGTATGCCAATAGGGTACAACATATCGCCTCCAGTTTTTCAATCCAAGCAAAGGTACGATATTTTTCACAAACATCAAGTTCAATCCCACCGCGCAACGAAGCAATCCGCCCCTATTTTCCCCCTTTCCTACCCCATTCGGTAGGGAGACAGCCCATATACCGCTTAAAACAAGTAGCAAAGTAAGACGGACTATTGAAGCCCACCAAATCGCTGATGACAGAAATCGAATAACGGCCGTCCTTAAGCAGCCGGCAGGCCTCCTTGAATCGTATGCGACGGATAAAATCAAGGGCCGACTCTCCGGTGAGCGCCTTGAGCTTAAGATGCAGATTCGAGCGGGACATACCCATCTGAGCCGCAAAATCCTCCGTCGAAAAATCGGCATTATCCATATTCCTCTCCACAATCGAGGCTGCCTTCGTCAGCAACTCCTCATCATAGGCAGACAGCCCCAGACGGGCAGCATCCGGCTCCGAAGACCTCGAAACCTTGTCGATTATCCTTGAACGGGTGCGGAGCATATTGCGGATTTTTACCTGAAGAATCGAGAGCGGGAACGGTTTTGACATAAAATCGTCCGCGCCTGCCTTGAACGCGGCAAGCTGGTCCTTTGCATCCGTACTTGAAGAAATCATAATCACCGGAATATCAGCCGTTTCCACATTCTGCTTCAAACGCGAGCAAAGCTTTACCCCGTCCATAACCGGCATATTCAAATCCGTGATGACCAAATCCGGCAAAGACTCCCCAATCGCTGCAAGAGCCTGCTCCCCGTCCTTCGCAAGATGAATCTCGAAACTGTCCGAAAGCGACTCCCGCAGATAGGCCGCAATCTCCTCATTATCCTCAGCAATCAGCAACGAACCTCCGGCCTCCTCAGGCACGCCCACAGCCTCAGGCCCCGAATCCGCAAACGCTCCTTCATCAGCCTCAAGCATAAAACGCTCCTTCACATCCGCAGAAAGGCCTCTGGACGAGCCTCCAAGTTCCTGCTCAGTGTAGGCAGAAAGCTTCTGAGGAATGGTGATTGTGAAAGTAGACCCTTGGCCAAGCTCACTGACAAGCTCGATGTTTCCGTGATGCAGCTGCACAAGGCGCCGGACAAGCGAAAGGCCGATGCCACTGCCGATATTGTCGCGTTCCACCTGATAGAAACGCTCAAAAATCTGCTCCTGTTTGTCTTTCGGGATGCCAATTCCCGTGTCTGAAATGCGTAGCATAAATTCCTCCGGAGTCAGACTTGCATAGAGAGTGACAGAGCCTGTTTCCGTGTACTTGAAAGCATTGGACAAGAGATTGTTAAGAATAAGTTCCAGATACTGAGCGTCCACCAACGCCGTCGCATCTCCGATTGAAGACTCCAACCTATATTTGAGTTTCTTCTTCCTCGCAACCTCCTCGAAATACGCCCAATTCTCCTTGACAATCTTCATCACCGGCTCCGGACGCACACTCAGACGGAAAACTCCGAGTTCGGCCCGACGATAATCCAAAAGCTGATTCACCAAGTGCAAAAGACGCCTCGCATTACTGTCCAGATACTTCAGCCTACGCCTCATCCACAAATCGTTACACCTCGCTATCATCTCCTCCAAAGGATTGATAATCAGCATCAACGGTGTACGCATTTCGTGCGAGACATTGATAAAAAAGCGCGTCTTCATCTGCTGGAGTTCCTCCTGGTGCGCCTGTTGTTGAATCTCCAGCTCCTCCTTCTTTTGACGGTCCTTCCGTTTCACAATTCTGAGATAGACCGCCGCAAGAGACAGCAGCACCACGAGTGCGAAAACTAGACGCGCCACCCCCGTCATATACCAGACAGGCTTTATGTAGATTCGCAATTCAACCGGCTTCTCACACCATTTTCCCCCATTATTCGCCGCCTTCAGCCTGAAAACATAATGCCCGTGCGGCAGATTCGACCACGACGCCGTCCTGTTTTCCGAAGTTTCCGTCCACCCGCTGTCGTAACCCTCGAGTATATATGCAAAACTGTTGTGATGTCCCGAAAGATAGTTCGGAACGGAAAAGGATATGGAGAATGAATTTTTATCGTGAGAGAGACGAATCTCCTCATTTTCAGGGAATATGCGTTCAGACGAATATGCTCCCGAAAGGCGGAAATCCGTGATTATAGGCGACGGGGAATATGGATTGTCGGAGAGTTCCTCGGGACTGAAAGATGTCATTCCGTCTATCCCTCCGAAAAGAATGTCTCCGCTGCGACGTCGAAGACTCGAACCGGGATTGAACTGGTTGCCCGGAAGTCCGTCCTCAACGGTGAAATTGCAAAAAGTCTTGGAAAAGGGATTGAATCGACAGACTCCCCTGTCGGTACTGAGCCAAATCATCCCGTAATCGTCCGATTCTACACCGTTTATAACATTGGTCGGAAGTCCGTCCTGCTCGCTGTAACGCGTCCACTCCCCTTTCGCCTCATCAAGACACCAAAGACCGTTTCTCGTCGCAGCCCAAAGTGACTTTCCCGAGATTTCGTGCAAATCCTGCACATAAAGAGCCTTAGGAACAGCTATTCTGCTTTCCGGACTGATTTCAGCCCCCTCGCAGCGATATACCGAAAGACCGTCCTCACCTCCAACCCAAAGAAGCCCCTTGGAGTCACGCAGAAGCGCCCTCGCCGAATGTGGAGCATCAGTAAGTTTTCCTCCTGCGATTTTAGGGAAGCTCAGTTTTCCGCTTTTTCTGTCATAAACCCTCAAACCTTCGAGAAGTCCAATCCACAGCAGGTTCCCGTCGCCCGGAATGATAGAATAGACATTCATCGGAGAACGATAATCCCCGGAAGTTATTTTTCTCACCGAACCGTCTGTAAGACTGATGTAGGAAAGTCCTCCGGCGTGTGCTCCTACCCAAATACGGCCGGCCCTGTCGTCCACCCACATAGCCTTCACATCGTTAGACTCCGGGGTTTCAGCAAATCCCGAGGCAATAGCCCAGGTCCTGAAAGTTCCCCGCTCAGTGTCCCAACAGTTCACCCCTCCGGTGTTGGTGCCAATCCAGAGCCTTCCGGAAGCATCCTCAGTGATGCAGTTCACCACATTGTCATTCAGGGAGTTACCAGAACTCATCCGGCGAATCGAACGGAAATGGTTGCGGAGGGGATGATAGTAGTTCACTCCTCCGTAATAGGTCCCGAGCCACATTCCGCCCTGATTGTCCCTACAAATGCTCCTCACGGAGTTCTGCGACAAGCTCCCTTCCTTGAAGGCATCGCTGTAGACATTATTAAAGACCCCGTCCTCAAGTATGCACAGGCCGCCATAGGTTCCTATCCAAAGACAGCCGCCCTCGTCCACTTGCAGTGAACGGACAAAATTGGAAGGAAGGCCGTCCTTCTGGGTGAAATTCGTCGCTCCGATGCAGTTGCGCCCGCTCATCTCAAGCCGCCACAAGCCCGCACCCTCTGTGCTCACCCAAAGGCACTCCCCGTATGGAAAGATTGCATTGATTTTCGCAGAAGACTGCAATTCCGGAACTTTCCTGATTTCGCCACTCGAAGGATCGCAACGGAAAAGCGCGCCATCGGTTGACGAAATCCAAAGCACTGCGCCGTCCCTGCAAAGCGTCTGGGGAACCACCCCGCCTCCGAGTCCATAGTCCGACCACAGACCTGTCTCGGGATTGAAAAGGCTGAGTTTTCCGCCAGCAACAACAAAAAGCTGCCCGTCATCAGCCGGGGCTATGCTGCTGACATCCCCCACATACCAGTTATTGAATGAGTCCGTAGCCCTCCTGTAGAGAGAAAGCCCCTCCGAGGTCCCCGCCCAAAGGCGTCCGCGTCCGTCCACAAAAACGTGTCGCACGATGTCGGAAGAAATGCTTGTCGAGTCTCCGGGAGTTCGGCGCCAGAGTTTGAAATCGTAGCCGTCGTAGCGGCTGAGTCCGTCCATCGTTCCGAACCACATCATTCCGAGACTGTCCTGGCAAACCGAAAAAACTGTGCTCTGCGAAAGCCCGTCCTCAACGGAAAGCTTTGAAAAATAGGGAGTTCTGAATGCAGAGACAGGGGGATTTACTAAAAGAAAAAGCAGCAAGGAAAAAACAAAGCTCCGCAGCGCAGACTTTAAGAGAGCGCTACGGAGCCTGATGTGGTCAGAATGAGTTTTGGTCATATATCTTGATTCATAGAATCTTGAGTCACAGAATTTTTTACCTCATCTCAAGATAAGGGATTTCGTCTTTGTCGGCATAGTTGAGATTCTCGCCGCCCATTCCCCAGATGAAAGAGTAGTTGCGTGTGCCCGCCGCTGCGTGGATTGACCACTCAGGTGAAGTCACCGCCTGCTCGTTGTGAAGCCAGATAAGCCTCTCTTCCTTCGGCTCGCCCATAAGATGACATATTGCATTGCCTTCAGCCACGTTGAAGTAGAAATAAGCCTCCATACGGCGAGTGTGGGTGTGTGCCGGCATCGTGTTCCAAACAGAGCCCGGAGCAAGTTCCGTGAGTCCCATCTGGAGCTGGTTGGTTCCACCTCCCTTCACTCTACTGAGCACCGGCCAAACGATGAGCTGGTTCACAACGCGGTCGTTAGAGTCTTCCATCTTGCCGTAACGGTCTGAAATCGCGATGGCATATTTTTTCGGATCAGCCGTCTTGTCGGTTGTAATCAGCTGAGTTACATACTCTTTGTAGGCCGGAGCAGAGTTGATATAGAATTTCGCCGGCTTCTGTGGGTCCACGCTTCTGAAAGTCACTTCCTTCTTGCCGCAGCCCACATAAAGAGCCTCTTTGTACTTAAGCAGATACTCTTTTCCGTCTACAGTCACCACACCGTCGCCCGCAATGTTGATAACTCCAAGTTCCCTTCTGTCAAGGAAATGCTCAGCCTTGAGAGCGTCGAAAGTCTCGAGAACGAGAGTCTTGTTCACCGGCATCGCCCCTCCGTAGATAAGACGGTCGTAGAGAGTGTATGTGAGATTGATTTCATCCGCCGCCATCACTTTCTCCATAATGAATGAAGAGCGAAGACGTTCAGTATCATAATGTTTTACATCGTCCGGATGGCAAGCCGTCTGAATTTTACAGTTTACCTGTCCGAATGCGCCGATAACCGAAAGCGACGCAAGAGTTGCGAGTATAATTCTTTTCATATCAATTGATTTACATATATTTATCCATATCCATCCCCATCGGGAATACTCTCCCCTTCGGGAATATCTTCTTTTCGGGAAAATTAGTTTTTCTCGTCTGATTTTTTAGCCTGGGCTGCGACAGAATCTCCAACTTTCTGAGATTTCACAATTTTGAAGCGGTTCCAAACCATAAGAGCTGCTGTCGAAAGCACGAGCACCACGATTCCAATCCATTTGCAGCTATGCGTAAGGTGGAAAATCGCCCAAGCCAGAGGGCTGGAAGCAAAGTCGAGAGAGCCTCCGAGGAAGCCTTCCGGAATCGCCACTGCCGCATCACCCGTCTGTGCGAAAACATCCTGAGCCGCAAGAGTGAAATGTGGAGCGAGGTCGGTCACCAAATAGAGTCCTCCCAAAATCATCACCAATCCAATCAGGAAGGTTTTCAACACGTTGCCCTTGGTAATCGGGAGAATCATCGGGAATATATAGAACATTCCGGCAAGAGATGCGAGCGGAAGGAATTCATTTCCAGGAAGAACCACAGCGAGAATGAGGGTGACAGGAATCAGGAGCAAAGACACCACGAGAGTGGTCGGATGACCGAGCACAAGCGCCGGACTCATTCCGATGCTGATGCCGGCAGAGCCTTTGAACTTACGGTCAATCAGAGATTTGGTTGCCTCAGAAATCGGTTTGAGACCCTCGATAAAGAGAGATGTGATGCGAGGAATGAGCTCCATCACCGCACCGATTTTGATGCCCAGACCGAGAATATATGGAATCTTATCCACCAATTCGCTCCAACTTGCACAAGACAGGCAGCCGATGATGATTCCGATGATGACTCCAAGGAAAAGAGGCTCTCCGAAGAGACCGAATTTCTTTTTCATACCCTCGGCGTCGATGTTCAGTTTGTCAAAGCCCGGAATCTTGTCAAGACCGGCGTTGATTGCCTCCGCGAATGGCACAAATCCCTGGCAGAAAGGCTGCGGAATGGATATTCCCTCCATACCCTCATAGAATCCCTGGAACTTAGACGCCGTGCGGTCGGCAAGTACAAGGGTGATGATGTAGCAGATAATCGCCGCGAAAAATCCCCAGAAAATGCTGTCCATCGCAAAATAGACCACCGCTCCGATGAAGGCGAAATGCCAATAGTTCCAAAGGTCGATGTTGACTGTGCGGGTGGTCTTGGTCAGGAGCATCAGAAGGTTCACTCCAAGGCAGACCGGGATTATGAGCGCACCGACGGCAGTGTTGTAGGCAACGGATGCGGCAGCAGGCCATCCCATATCGAAAACCTTGAGCTGAAGTCCGTAAATCTCCACCACCTTCGAAAGTGCAGGTCCGAGAGCGCTGGTGAGAAGTCCCGTGATGACAGAAAGTCCGACGAATCCCACTCCGACGAGCAAGCCGCTTTTGAGTGCCTTAGCAGGTTTGATTCCGATGCAAATGCCTAAAATCGTGAAAATGACGGGCATCATCACTGCCGCGCCGAGTCCGATGATGTAGCTGAAGACTTTTTCCATAAATGCGTTTGTTTCTCAAAAATTTCTGCAATATTACGAAATAAATCCGAATATTCCGTGTACGCACACGGAATATTCGCAGCTAAGCCTGAAAAACATAACCGCAGGTCGTGAAATCGTTCGGAGACAAACTCCTATTGTTCCTCTATGTTATTTGCCTCGTTGATTTCCTTGAAGTAGTTGTGTATCCGACTCAGGCGAATTGACGCCCCGACGAGGACCGCTCCGAAGACGATGAGACCGATGCCGAGAAGGATTACGACCACATTGACGCCAAGAGTGAACGGATTAAGGACAATCTGAATGGAGAGGATTAGCAAGAGTATCCCGCCGCAAATCAGCCAGCCTGAACCTGAAACCTTGAACGCACTCATATCCCCTGCAAGGCCGATAATCATAAAACTGTGGTAGATGAGCCAAATGCCGAGGAAAATCGGAAGCGTGACCATCGTAACCTGAGGCCATGAGCAGAGCATGATGCCGACGATGATGTCGAGTATGCCTCCTACGATGTTGTAGCCCCTCATCATGAACCAGTTGCGACTGCTCACCGCCACAGCAAGTTCAGTGACGCCCGTGACGAGCATGATAACTCCGAACATAATGCTGAAAACATAATAGCTGTCAGCCGGAAAACAAAAAACTGCTACGCCCGCGGCAATGCCGAGCAGTCCTGCGATAAGAAGCAGCCACCAGTTCTTCACCGCCTTGGCAGCCTTTCCTGTCATCTGTGAAATAATGTCTAACATAATACAAACTCTTTAAAAGTAAACATACTGTCGTGGAACGTCCATTCCGAAGTCTGGAATCCCGTCCTCCCGAAAACGCTGTCACAAATTTAAAGCCGAATTTCTTTTTTACGGAGTAAAAGACTATATTTGCACTCGCGCTCGCTTATCAGAGGGGCTTTCTTCGCACTAAAATGAAAGGACTTGTCAGAATAATTGCAATTTTCGCTGCCGTGTTTGCCTTGTCAGGGACACGCGGAGGGGCGGATTTGTCTGACAGGGAAGCCAAAACGGAATTTCAGGAGGCTTTCATTTTCCAGGAAACGGAAGATTGGGAATTTGACCGCCATGAGTTTCCTGCCCTCAACAATGGTGGTCTTGTATTTTCTGCCGCAAGAACTGTCAGCGAAGCATCGAGAGTCCGTAATTTTTCGGAAGAAAGGAACGGCAGTTCTCAGCACTCCCGCACCTGTTTCTGTCGCAGCGGAAAGATTGTCTGCACGGCGCGCTCGGGAAACTTCATCATAGACAGGGTCCTAGTGCCGATTCCCGGCTTCCTGTCAGGACTGTCTTCGTCCGTAATTCTCAGGCGTCTGAGGATTTAGATTCTCATTCACAACACACCTCTGCCGTTCCGTTCAGAACAACGGAGGGGCATCTTACATCAATAACTCTAAACAAACATATTATTATGACAAAGGATTTCAAGAGAGTGCACAATGCTCTCGACATCATCATATCATCGGCTCTCGTGATCGCGGGAGTAGTCACAGTCATCATTCCGTCCTCAGTTGGCGTCAACATTCTCGGATGCTGCCTCGCATTCTGCGGCGTGATACTTTTTTTCACGACAAAGTCCGGCTACAAGGACTGCTGCTCCGGACTATGTTTCTCCAAGAAGAGCAAGTATTTTCCGGCAAGCCGCAAGTCAGAAATTCTTGAGGCGCTGAAGACCGACCCGTCCAAGATGGATTGGAACGAAAGCGAGACCGGAAACGGGCTCAAGGTCGACGTCTTCATCAACAAGAAGCAGAACCTCGTGTTTGTCCACTGCGCGGAATACATTCCCTACAGCTATCAGGACTGCTCCGACTGGTTCGCGTTCAGCCTCGACCAGGTCGGAAACCTGACAAAATAGGATTATAATCCAAACATTTTCAAAAAACCACCAAACCGGCTCAAGCCTCAACAGCCCGAGCCGGTTTTTCGTATAAAATATCGCAGCAGACCGCCTTTTAGACGCCCCCCAAAAAGCAGAGGCAAAGGGCCTTTTAGACGCCCCGTCAAGCTATTAGTACCAGCACCTGCGCAGCCAGAATCCTCAGGAACATAGACAGAGGATAAACCGTAGAATAGGCAACCGCAGCCTCGTCACTTTCGCAAATGGAATTGGCGTAAGCAAGTGCAGGCGGGTCAGTGGTGGCACCGGCAATCATTCCGATGATGGCAAAATAGTTCATGTGCAGAACTAGTCTCGCAAACACCGCCACGACCAGAAGCGGAAGGGTCGAGATTATGAACGCATAGAGAATCCACCAGTAGCCGCCGTCCATAATGGTCTCGATGAAACCGTCGCCGGCACTGATGCCGACAGCCGCGATGAAGAGGCAGATGCCGACCTGACGCATCATGAGATTAGCGGACGGGGAGATGCCAGTTCGCAGCCCGACCTTGGCGCTGAAAGCCGAAATCAAAATCGAAACAATCAGCGGACCGCCGGCAAGTCCGAGCTTCACCGGTACAGACATTCCAGGGAAGAAAATCGGAATGGAACCAAGAAGCACACCGAGCATGATGCCGAGGAACACAGGTCCGACGTCCGGAGACTCGATTTTCTGCGCGACAGCCGCTTTGGCCTCGTGGTCAATCTTCGTGTCGTGCCGCTGTTCCTTGTCAAGGCTGATGCGGAAAACCACTCGTATGAATATGATGCTCAGGATTATGCCCATAACACCCATCGGGTAGGCAACTGCATATCCGCAGGCAAACTTCGCGTTGTTCAGTCCCTCGTTAAGGTCGGAAAAAGTCTGCTGCGCCGCGCCGAGTCCGGGAGTGTTGGTCACAGAGCCGTAGAGCACGCCTGTCATCGCGAAAAGGTCCTCACCGGTGACGACATGAATCAGATATGCGGTGACAGTTCCAAGCAGTATTATACCTGTCGCGAGCAGATTCAGCGTCACTCCCCCACTCTTGAAGGAAGAAAAGAAATGAGGTCCGACCTCAAGACCTATCGAGTAGACAAATAGTATGAGTCCGAATTCCTTGACAAAATGGCAGGTCGTTGGGTCAAGCGTGAATCCGAGTTGCCCGAGGAATATGCCGATGAAAAGAATCCAAGTCACGCCGAGCTTCACGCCCCTTATCTTGATTCTGTCACACAGCAAACCAGCCGTGATTGTCAAGGCGATTATTATTATCGAATGTGCCACGCCCTGCCCTGACACCAAATTATTTAACCATTCCATTGTATCTGTTTTTCGAAAATATATTTAGAGTACATTGATTCGGAGTTTGCTCACCGTGTCTGTTTCGCAGAGTATGCGAATGAACTCCTTCGCCGATTTTTTCCTGTAAGACCCCTTGAGTATATGGAAAGAGCCCTCCATAAGATTGTGCTCCGCCTCAATCGGAATCGCCTTCAGGTAGTCGTGTGACTGAATCGAAGCCGACGAAAGCACCGTCGCAAAATTGCTGTTGTACACAAGACGCAAAAGCGGGGTTATGAGGTCGAACTCCATTGCCGCCTTTAGTTCAACTCCCTGAGCCTTACACATTTCGTCCAAAAGATTTCGTGCCTGAAGCCCCTTTGCAGGAAGTGCAAGACGATATTTTGCTATATCCGCCACAGTCACGCTCTCAAGGGAGGAAATCGGATTGTCTTTCGACACGACAAATGAAAGTTTGTCGTCGAAAATGACGTGCGATTCAATCAGCGAACTCGCAGCTGACGGCTTGTAAGAAAGAACGAAATCGAGTTCATGTTTGAGAAGCTTGTCGAGAAGCTCGCCCATTGTCTTGTAGTGAATCTCCAGTTCGATGCCAGGATACTGTTTGTTGAATTCCAAAATCGCCTCGACCATCATGAGGGAGAACGAATGCGTCACGCCGATTTTCAGACGTCCGCATTTCATATTGCTCAGGTCATACATCCTGCTGACACAATTCTCGGCCTGATAGAGAGCCTCCTGCGCGAAAGGGAGAAGCTGCTCACCTGCCTCGGTGATGAGAACCCCGTGGCTGTTGCGCGAAAAAAGTTCCACTCCAAGATCGTCCTCAAGTTGCTTTATGGTAGCCGAAAGCGTGCTCTGAGTAATGCAGAGTTCACTGGCCGCCGCCGAAAAGTTAAGTGTCTGTGTAAGCTTTACAAATGCCTGTAGATGTCGTAATTCCATAATTATTGCATCAATATTCAGAAAACTAAAAATGCAGGTAAAATCTACCTGCAAATATAGTCCAATATTTTTGATATGTCAGAGATTATTTGACAACCGCGTCACTAGTATTACCGTGATGTCTGAATTCGAATGAGAAATGCTTTCCGGCCTTTGCGTAAGCGTTGAACAATGAGGCAATCACACAGATAACAACCAAAGAAAGAAAAATTGCCGTTTTCATAATACCTTATTTATACCATTAATTTTTACGTCGGCAAAGGTACATCCCTTTCCAAAGGCAGTCAACCGTCTGTTATGATTTGTTCCGAACGCGGCTATCGCGAAAACCGATTACAGCATCTCAATTCTCCTCCTGAATTCTGTCGGCGTAGGTCGACCAGCCTTCCGCGTTCTTGTAGGTTTCGAGGTATCCTTGGGGAACATAGATTATCCCGCTATATACGTCATTGTCAGAAATCTTCAAGGCATCGGTCTCCAGTACCGCTGGTGTTGTTGAGAGTAGGTGGATTTCCGACAAGTTACTGTTATTCAGGAATATTTTTGAGCCAAATTTGATGACACTCGCAGAAATCGTGATTTTTGTGAGATTGGACATGTTTTCAAAGGTCGACGAACTAATTTCTGTAATCGGAGCCCCTGTCAGGTCAATCGAAGTGATACCGCTGTGTGAAAATGCAGCACTGCCGATGCTTTTAACTTGCGGCAGGCTGATCTCTCCCACAATACCTCTGCAAGAATCGAATGCCCCGTTTCCAATTGTCGCGACTGTTTTTAACTGCCCTTCGGAAAGTACCAACTTTGAACAATTTTGAAAAGCATAAACGCCTATGGTTCCGGGAAGACTGCCGTAAATGGTTCCCAGTTTGACACAATTACTAAACATATAGTCGGAAACCTTGGACAATCTCCCGAGTGAGACGACACTAATCAAGCCACTGTTGGCGAAAGCATAATTACCTGCTCTCGTAAGACTGCTCAGGTCAACATTTTCGAGGATACTGCAATATTGAAATGCATTTTCATCAATGGATGTTACACTATTTAAGTCTATGGATTTGAGTTTCCCACACCCCGAAAACGCACTGCCTCCTACTGAAAGTAAATGCCTGGTGTCGCCGACAGACTCAAGGTTTGAGGCTTTCAAGAATGAATTTCTTCCTATGGAAGTGACGGATGGAAGATCTATTGACTTTAGCGTTGCAACCCCATAGAATGCGTTTAAACCGACTCCCGTAATCCTGGATGTGTTGTTTATTTCAGTAACATTTGTTGCCCTGAAACTATTGTCACTTATTTGGCAAACAGAGTTAGGAAGTGTTATTTTACCTATTTTTATACTATTGCTGAAGAAATTTGGTGTTTTCGTCACTCCATTGAAATATTGGAACTCGTGGAATGAGGAAATACCGGTATTCTTTGTCAATATGCTGCTGACAAAGGTGCTCATCTGCTCATCCGTCACCGCAGCTGCCTGAGCCACGGTCAGATAACCGTCAGAGCCGAACTTCTCGGCCATCAGGGCACCGAGAGCAGCGTCCTCAAACCCGATGACATTGAAGCCCGTCTTGTCGAGATTCAACTGGAGCGTCACCTTCCGGCCCGCGGCGAGATTGCTGCCTGGAATAACCTTTGTCTGCGTGAGGGCCTTGCCGTCCCTGGTGCAAGTGATGCAAATCTTGACTTTCGCCCCGCTCAAATCCACTGGAGCCACGACGGCGCACTTCCCCTGAAACTCGCTGCCGAGACTTGCAACAGGGTCTGAAACAGACACCTGATTATACCTTGTGCCACTCGCTGTTTCCGTCAGAGCACCCGTTTCGGCAGAAAGGACATATTCTCCCGTAAAGAGTTTCGTCTCATCCAGACTTGTCAGCGTCACCTTAGTAACCGGACATCCGGCGAGTTCCGTTGACTTAAACTGAAAATCAATGTAGGCGCAGGCATGCCTGAATGTCAGACCAGCTTTAACCAAATCGGCTTTAGTCCCCGAAAATGTCGTGCTCATATAGCCCCAGTTCCCGGTCTGTCCATCCTGCTCTGCTACAATCTCAGCCAACGGTGAGCCGTCTGTGGCGGTTTTTGCGGAATATGGATAATACGCGGTGAATGCAAGCGTGGTCCCGTCAGTCACGTCCGCGCCCTCAACAACGGGCACCGTAACAGTCGCAGTCTGCTTCCCTGCAAACTCCTCCTTTACAGCATACGACGAGCCTCCGGGAACGATGCTCCCCGCATCCGCAATGAATCCGATCCTGTCGCCCTTTGACCAGAGCACGCTCACGCCGTCAATCGTTGTCTTTGTCGCCTCCGGGACATCCGCGCGAACCTCGATTCCGCTGACTTCCTCATCGCCATACATCTGACTCTCAATATTTTCCTTGCTGCACGCGGCCGCGGCCATAACAGTCAGCACCGCCACAAAAATACACTTTCTCATAGTCTTCAAGATTAATCCGTTAATACTCCGCAGTCTCGTCACCACCCCAATAACTATGCGTAAGGCTCTGTGCCTCACCCAGCGGACTGCCGGCGAAACCGCTTTCCGCGCTGATTTCGCAAATGGAAACTTCCGGTGCGGAATACGCCCGGAAAACAATGTTCTTTACGTTCATTTTTCTCTATGTTAAAATTGTCCGGCAAAGATAGGGGCAGAGACCCGATTCTCCTAAAATTTGTCGTCCCATTTTGTTCCCCTAAAGGACGAGGCACAGGGAAAATGTTCCCCTAAGTGCGGAAATGCTTAAACTGCGCGCTCCGCGAGCGAGACACCTTTCACAATCTCGGGATCAATCTCTCCGACATACTTCTTTGCCTTGTAGTAGGCAGTCCTCGACGAGAAACCGGCCTCCTCGGCAATTTCCTCCTGCTTTGCATTAGGATGGGCCTCCTTATAGAGACGGGCATATTCGAGACGGAACATGTTCACGAGGTTATAGTAGCCCACGCCGGAAATAAAACTGCTTGCCTTTCCCATATCCCCGTTGCCCACATCAAGAAGCACCTCGCTCTTGAGAAGGTGAGGCTCACGGAAACGGCGCCGTATCACCGACAGAACCCTTTCCTTCACCGCCGGCTCGACCTCCGCGCACCCTGCGTCTCCCGCAGACTGCCGGCAGTTTTCAATTTTTCTGATCTCTTCCTCGCTCTCCCTTTCAAGAACGAGAGTCGTCTCGTCAATTGTCTTCGGCATCTTAATTCTCTGGGGATGAAGGATTATGCAAAGGAAACTGACCATCCACACCGACGCGAGAATGTCAACGGCAAACTTGGCCCAATGGCTGCCGGAAAGGAACACAGCCCACATCCCGAAAATCCAGGCAAGCGGCATAATGACCATCATGCGCGCAAAGCTGTAGGGAAAGTCATCCTCATTGGAATAGTTCTCGGTGTTGAATCGGTCAATCATCCGCTTCAGACATGCCAGGACGCCGGCCATAACGCAAGTCAGCACGAAGCTCAATGCCCCGGCAGCAATGCACAGTTCCCTGCTGTGGCCGGCAATCCAACCGGCTCCTCCGGCAAAGAGCATGGCGAGAAGCGTCATGACAAAGAGCGTCGGCACTCCGAGGAAAACGCCCCACAGGACTTTGTGCCCGTCTCCGAAACTGTCGAAATAACGTCTGACAAGCAGGGCAAATCCGGTCGGATAGCAGACTATTCCCCAGATGCGTACGTATGTCCAGACAGCAGGGTCTTCCGGTGCGAGTATGTAGGGAAACGACAGCGCCACGGCAGCGTAGAACACCGCCACCTGTTTCCTTGCCGGATAGAAGTACTCCTCATGCTCCGAAAATGGCCGGCAGCAATGCCGGAATCTGACAAACCCGCAAATGAGTCCGGTGACGATGAAAACGAGCCCGGCTCCGGCAAACATTTCACTTGGCTCTATGTCTACGGGAAACATGCTCTATAGTATTTCGCGGCGCATACGCGACTTAGGAATGCCCAACTGATCACGATACTTGGCGATAGTACGCCGAGCGACATTATAGCCCTTGTCATTCATCATGTCCACAATCTCGTCGTCGGTTAGCGGCTTCTGCTTGTTTTCGCCATCGATGATTTCCTGAAGAATCTTCTTGAGCTCACGTGTGGAAACATCCTCACCGGCCTGGTTCTTAATGCTTTCGGAGAAAAAGTATTTAAGAGGAAATATGCCGAAATGGGTCTCGATGTACTTACTGTTCGCGACACGGGAAACCGTGGATATGTCATACCCCGTCTTGTCGGCTATATCCTTGAGAATCATCGGCTTGATTTTCGTCTCATCACCATCGAGGAAATAGTCGCGCTGATAGTCGAGTATTGCCTGCATCGTTGTCATCAGCGTCGTGTGGCGCTGACGGAGGGCATCGACGAACCATTTTGCGGATTCAAGCTTCTTCTTCACAAAGGTAGCGGCCTCTTTCTTCGACCTCTCCGATGAATTCGAAGCCTCCATAAGGATGTCGGCATATTTGTGATTGACCTTCACTTCCGGAACGGAAAATCGCGGCATCGTAAGAACGAACTCGCCGTCTACTACGTCAAGTACGAAATCCGGGACAACCTGCTGAGTGTGGTCACTGTAGGCGTCAGAAACCTGCCCTCCAGGAGTCGGGTTCAACTTCAGGATGCGGGACATTGCCGTCTTGAGCCTTTCAGGAGTCATTCCCGTCTGAGCCATTATGCGGTTGAAGTCCTTCTTGGTGAATTCCGAGAAATGATCCCGGATAATCTTTCTCGCGTCCACAACAACCGGACTGTCCTTCAGCGTATTCAGCTGAATCAGAAGGCATTCCCTGAGATCGCGAGCGCCCACACCGGCAGGTTCAAATGTCTGGATTACCTTCAGCAGGGACTCAACTTCCTCGTCCGTAGTCTCTATCCCGGCCCTGAAAGCCATCTCGTCCACGAGTTTGTCAATGTCACGGCGAAGGTAGCCGTCGTCATCGAGACTGTAGATTATGTAGTTCGCTATATCTCGCTGGTGCGGCGTAAGATCGCGAAAATCAAGCTGTTCCTTCAGATTCTGAGGAAAGGACTCCTGAACGGAGAAAGTTTCGCGCTTAGGACGGTCGTCGTATTTGCTGTAGTTGTCGGAACGTAGACGATATGAAGGAATCGGATCGTCCTCCTTGTAGTCGGAAAGCGAAACCTCGCGGGAATTCTCTCCCTTTTCCTTGGAATCATCTTCCTCAAGGACAGGGTTTTCCTCGATTTCCTGACGGACACGCTGCTCAAGACTCTGAATAGGAAGCTCAATAAGCTTCGCTGTCATTATCTGCTGCGGGGAAAGTTTCTGTATCTGCTTCTGTTCTAATGCCTGTCTCAACATAGGCCTAATTGTTTAAGTTTTCCACCGGACGTAAAACCCGAACAGTGTCAACCACGTATGTACATCCGGCATCTGCCGCCGGCCAGTTGATTTTTTCCTTCACCATAAGCGCCCTCGGGAACTCGTTGCGCAGCTTTACGAGCAGCGCCATCGCCTCCGAGCGCGTACGAAAGTCCCCCACCGTCACTTTGAAATATGGGTTGGCATAAGTCCGATAGGCCGGAATTCCGTGATATCTGGATTCGAATCTCTTCATGACGGCCTCCGACTCGCCTCGCGAATTCTGCCCGTTGTCAAAGAATATGCGCACGCGGTAACCGGAAATGGAACGCGAAGAATTCGTGGAAACCTGCGCATCCAGAGCCGATTTTATCTGTGAAGACTGAGACAAACTCACCTCCGCGGCATCGCCCGCAGAGCGCGACGGCATAACATTCCACACCGACTTTCCGACAAGTGTGGAGTCCGCCCCGGCCACCGGCCTGTAGACCAGCGAATCCACAACCGTATATCCATCCGGCACAACGATATCCTGCGCCGAAGCCGCAAGGCAGCCGACGACGGCAAAGAACATGACAAGGAATATCCGTTTCATCGTTTCACCATGTTTAAGAGTTCTGTCAAGGACATCGTCCGGCTCACATCCCGTCTGATTCCAAGCCCTTTTCCAGTGGCAGAAATCAGCACCGTGAAGTCATCGGAAGAACCACCCAAAGCGCCAACGACCTGAAAGAGGGCCGCCGCTGAAGAAAGCGCCGCGTGCCCGGTGAGAAGGTATATCTTGTCCGTGTGCCCATCTATCGTGAAAGGGTCAAGAACGAAACTTCCAAGCTCCGAATCCTTATAGAAGAGCCTCGCCGTGACATCCGTGAGTTCCAACTTTATCGTAGGATTATGAACGCCCACATAGAATGACGCATCCAAAGCCTTGAGTCCCTTCGGCGTCACCTTTTCCACCGAAAACGAAGTCACCTCAATCTCCTTCAGCTTGTCAACAGCTGCCTTCTTCACAGCAGAGCACCCCACAAGCGCCACAACTGCGCAGACCAGCGCCCCAGCCGCCATAATATGTCGTCCGAATCCTTTCATATTCCGCAAAGATAATCAATTTTTATAAATCGCGCATCGGACTTGGAATCTCGGACAGGCAAAACTATGCATTTATTATCATCTTACGATAATCATAAAATGATAATTACTTTGTGAGAATATGTCAAATATATGGCGGGACCCATCAATCCAGAGCAACGAGTCTCCAGTCATCAACGACAGGCCATTTGTTGTCTGTCACCGGCGAGATATTCTTAACCTGAATGTCTATGGTCTTGTTCTCCTGGTTTTCTATCGTGAACTCGTGGGTTATGATACCTGTGTCCGCAGAAGAGCCCACCACAGTCCATGACGACGCATCGGAAAACTTATACGAAAGGTCTGTAATACATTCATTTGCAGAATCCTTGCGGTAAGAGAACTTAAGACCCGTCGAGCCATGAAGAGCGATTCCTTTTATAGCCAACATTGAGTTAACCTTGGGGAATCTCACATAAGCCCCGGAAGTTGTCTGAACAGTATATGTGTAACATAATGGTTCTCGGGGAACTCCGCATACGCCTGCGGGACTTTCTTTAGGTTCTGCCGCCATCTGCGACAGGACTATCGCAATAATCAGAAATTCAGAGTCATGCCTATGCCGTGAGGGCAGGAGCCGAAGTTCAGGGTGATGTCGCGGCCGGAGTTTGCGACATTGCAGCGGTCAACGATGTCGTTCATGCGGGACTTGCCTATCGGGACACAGACGGCTCCGGCAATGAGGGTGGAGACTCCGACTGCGGCTAATGTCGCTCCGCAGACGATGAGAACTGCTCCGTTGTTTATAATTCGCTGAGTCTCAGGAGATATGCTTGGATCTGCGCCGAAAGCTGCGCCGAATGCCGCTCCGAGTCCGCCTGCAAAGCCTCCTCCGACTACCAGGGCTGTTCCGAATACACATCCTGCCATTCCTACCGGAATCGTGACGGCCGAGCTGATGAGAAGACCCTTACCGACGCCGTAAATCCTTGCGCTGTTGTTCCACCTCTGGGCGTACGGCAGGCCGCAGTGCTCTGATACATAATTGAAAGTCTCATCTGCTGAAAGGCGTATGCCATCAACTGCCAGAACTTTCCCTGCTCTTGAAACTGTAGAGGCGGTTTCTATGGCGACTTCGCCTGTTGATGTAATGGTCTGTGTCGTTGCTCCAGTCTGTGCAGCCGCTTCTGTAGACATGAAACCGGCTGAAATCGCGAGGGTCGCGAGTGCGATGATAAGATGTCTTTTCATATTTCTAGTTTTTTAAAAATCTACAATAAGATGTTTTTTTGTTACATTTTGTTGCATCAGACAATTTTGCAGATAAGTGTCGCCGAGGTGCAATCGACCACCTTTACGTTCACATAGTCGCCTGCACCCAGCGGAGCGAGGCCTTGAGTCGCGCGCTCGGCCGCCATTGACGGAAAAACGCACATCTTGTTGTTGCCGGCGCGTCCGCAGAGATCATTTGGATTGCGCTTTGACGGTCCTTCGATGAGCACTTTGAATGTCTTGCCCATGTCTTTTTGATTGCTCTTGAGACTCATCTTCGTCTGAAGAGCAATGATTTCGTTCAGTCTTGCCGTCTTCACCTCCGGCGGCACGTCGTCCGGATAGTGCCTTGAGGCGAGCGTGCCCGGGCGCTCGGAGTACTGGAACATGAAAGCCGAGTCGAAGCACACCTGTTCGAACAGCGAAAGCGTGTCCTGATGGTCCTGTTCCGTCTCGCTGCAGAATCCGGCAATCACATCGGTGGAGAGCCCGCAGTCCGGCATGACTTCGCGAATCTTCGCGACCCTCTCCATGTACCATTCCCTGTCATATTTTCTCCTCATCTTTTCCAGAATACGGCTTGAACCGCTCTGAACCGGAAGATGAATGTGGCGGCAGATGTTCTCGTGGGCGGCAATCGTACTGATAACTTCGTCGCTGATGTCCTTGGGGTGCGACGTCGAGAAACGAACCCTCAGTTCCGGGCTTATGGCCGCGACCATTTCAAGAAGCCTGGCGAAATTCACGACTTCGCCATCTTCGGCATCCCCGGTCGGCACCCCCTCGGCAGCGCCCTCACGGCATTCTTTCCACAGATATGAATCCACGTTCTGTCCAAGCAGGTTCACCTCCTTGTAGCCGTTCTCGAACAGCTCGCGTGCCTCGCGAACAATCGAATGCGGGTCGCGGCTGCGTTCGGCTCCGCGGGTGTAAGGTACGACGCAGTAGGAACATACGTTGTTGCAGCCCCTCATGATGGAAATGTAGGCCGACACCCCGTTTCTGTCAAGGCGCACCGGGGATATATCCGCGTATGTCTCCTCGCGCGAGAGCAGTACGTTAATCTGCGGCGAGTCCGGGCGGATGTCGCGCAGCAGCGACGGCAGGCTTCTGTAGGCATCCGGCCCTGCGACCAGATCGACCTTCTCCAACAACTTGTCCTTCAGTCTTTCGGCCATGCAGCCGACAATCCCGATGACAACCTGCGGATTCCTCTTCTTTTGAAGCCTGAACTGCTCGATACGTCCCCATATCCTCTGCTCCGCATTGTCCCGGATTGAACATGTGTTTGCCAGAATCACGTCCGCCCTGTCCATATCTTCAGTCAGCGCATACCCGTTCTTCTGCAGAATCGAGAGTATCACTTCGCTGTCATTCACATTCATCTGGCATCCGTAGGTCTCGATATACACCTTCGGTCTCGCCTCATCAACTATCGGTTTGAGATTATTCATATCACTGTCTTTCTATTTTTCAACAATTTCCCAATGTCCGCTCTTTCTTCCGCCAACCCTCATGACAAGTCCGGCATCGGGGTTCCATCCTGCCTTGTACTCAATCCTTGAACTTTCGACCGTCGTGGCATCCAGCAGCTGTTCTATATTTATCGGTAAAGCCATGTCTTTGTCATTTGTCTGCAAATGTAACTAAAACAAATCAATTTACAGCCTCTCAAGCCAGCGGGAGAGAAATACATTATAGACGCTGTATTCGGAACCTTCCATTGTCTTTTCCTCATAGATGAGATCTTTTTCAATGAGCGATGTCAGGAATCTCTTTGAAGCGGCCGGGGTACCGATTCTGTACTTGTTGAGAAACACTCCTGATGTAGGTTGTTTCAGCACGCCTTCCTTCGCGACGCATTCAAGGTATCGCCACTGTCCTTTGGTCAGCATTGCCCTGATTGTGTAGAACTTGTCGGTCTCCGACCTGAAAATGCGGTCTATCGCTTTGTAGGCATCCGGCATCGTCACGACATCACCGGAATCCATATAGATAAAATTGCACAGTGTCTGGGTATAGAATGTGTGGTCGCGGCTCCATTCAATGATGAATGAAACAATGTCTTCCGGAATCTTTTTCCCTCCTCCCGCGAACATTCGCATTATGAACTCGGAATAAACAGAACGGTCTATCTTGGAGAGAGGAACATTGATAACGCTCTGATAGAAAGGAGACCTTGCGCCACTGAACATATCTGCCATCATGCGCTTGTCGCTCCCGCTGAATATGAACCGGACATTTTTGAGGTTCTGAATCTTTGACCTCAGGACAGCTTCCATATAGACGCCGTCATAACTGCGAATCTGCTGAAATTCGTCAATGGCGACGACGGCCTTGCCTCCGAGATTATCCAGATAATCGAATATAGAATCGAGCGTCCTGAATTTTTCGTTCTCCGTCTGACAGGTTATCGACACCTGAGGCTGTCCGCTTATGGGATCATAGCTCAGCAGCGGACGGATTCCCCCAAGCATTGCGAAAAATTTCCTTATTCCAGACTCTTTAACCTGTGCCACGACCGCCGAGGCAAGCGCGGAAATGAAATCATCGACAGAAGACGTCGCATATATGTCAGAGTATATGGTGACATATCCATACTCCTTTCCGCGCAGTTCGTCGAATGTCCGCAATATGAGTCCGGTCTTTCCGAGCCTGCGCATGGAGATAAGCGACACATTTGCGCCATTCTCAAGATATGAGATTATGTCCCGCAGTTCCTGCTCTCTGTCGCAGAACAGTTCTTTGGACGCATAAGGCTGCAGAACAAACGGATTCGATGTAATTTTCCCTTTCATGCCGCAAAGATACTATCTTTTTTGTATTATACAAAATGTATAATACATATTGTAATACGGTCAGGAAACATCTTTCTAAACGCGCAAAGGTAACCATTTTTTGCGGGAACCAAAATACTACAGCAGTAACAGCACCGCAAATACATACAATAAGAATCCCTGAAGTGCGAGGCTGCCGCGCGACCCCGTTTCGAGGGCGAGGGCCGCCGGGTCTTCGGCAAGGGCGGTGGAAAGTTTTTCGCGGGACGGACGGAGAGTGTATGACCACTTACGGACAATCTGCCCGTCTGAAATCCATGTCGCGCCTCCGTTCGAACGATTGAGAGTCGCAAGGGTTTTGTAATCTGAATAATGCACTATGCCGTCAAGCCATTCTGGAAGAGCTGCATCGGAAACCGAAAGATCCCCCGCAGACACATTCCCGTCCACGGCATCGGACGAGACGAGAGCCGCAGCAAGAATGTCATTCGATGGAACAAGCACAATCGGGGTCAGCCCGACTGCACGCGCATCGGCGACAAGGCTTTCTATCCCCTCAATGCGTCCGGCACTCAATTTTTTGTAGGCCGAAACTACAAGCACGTTCCCCTGTGTGGCCAGGCTGTCGCAGTATTCCCCGGCATCATCGGTAAGAGTCAATACAGTCCCTGCCGCGAAATCATCCTGACGGATGCGCGAATCCACGAAATTCCAACTGCTGTCCGGAAGGGCGTCAAGCGAAAACGCCTGAGTGACACCATCTTTCTCATAAATAAACTCCGGCTCAGAAAAGTCCTTGTACTGCTCGTCCGCGGCGGCTTGAAGCATCGCACCCGGATGAAAGGCCGTGTAGTCCTTGAGAGGCAGGGCAACCAGCGAATAGACGAGCAGCGCTACCAGAGAGCATGCCGTCAGAGCAAACGAAACATACTTGACCTTCACCGGCCTGTCCAACTCACGCATCGGGATAAATGCCCCGCAACACAGGGCGCACAAAATGACATTTTTGACAAATGTCTGCAAATGAGTCAGATGCATGGCCTCGCCAAAGCATCCACAGTCCATCACCGGGTTGAAAATCAGCAGGACGAGTGTCAATAACGTAAAAAAAGTCGTCAGCGCAACCACCGCTATCCCCACAACCTTTCTCCACACTCCACTCATCAGTGCGGCTCCGAGCACAGCTTCGGTCAGGGCGAAGGCCACACCGAAGAATTTTGCGGAAAAATCCATGAACCCGATATGCAGGAAGCTGAAGTAGGACTTCATTATAAACTCCGAGCCAACCGGGTCCATAAGCTTCAATATCCCGGAAACCAGAAACACCGCCCCAAGCACGAACGCACAGAAACGACGAAAAACGTTATAACCTTTCTTCATGGCAGTTGAATATCCTCAAAAAAATCAATCTGAACACAGGCAAAATGGCAAGGTCTCACAAACCGAGGACACTGTCGACCTCCGCCTTAATCTTTGCAAAAATTTCGTCCGGCGGAAGCATTGCCCCGTCCGCGTCCGAGCAGTCTATTCTGATGAAATGAGAATCTGTCCTACACTGTCTCAGATACATGCTCCGCACGGACTTTTGGAACTCTATGCTGGCCTCGTGAATGTCGTGACCGCCCTCCAGATAGTCCCTGTCCCCACCGCGACGTGACGAGGAAAGTTTCTTCTCGACAAATCCGATTGGAACGTCAAGGAAAACGTTGAGGTCCGGGCGCGGAAGTTCAAAATTTCCATACTCGGTGTTGCATATCCATTCCCTGAGATCCTCTGCCTCATCCGGATTGCGGAGTTTTGCGCACTGGTAGGCGATGTTTGAATAGACATAACGGTCCAGCAGCACATTGCCTCCCTCCTGCAGTATGCGTTTCATCTGAGGCGCCGCCCCGTGCCTGTCCTCCGCGAAGAGCAGGGCCACAAGTTGCGGATGCACCTGTTCGTTAGTTCCGAAGTCGCCGCGCAGGAAGCGGGAAATCAGCTCGCCGTAGACCGGAGAGTCATAGCGTGGAAAGTGAATGTACTCCAAAGGCTGCGGCAACGTTTCGAGATATTGCCGTAATTTCCTGACCTGCGTAGATTTGCCCGAGCCGTCGAGCCCTTCTATTACTATAAGCATCTTTTTTCTGATAAAATTAGTTCCGCATTGTTGAAAAGTCAACCGAAAACTCGCTACTTTTGCAGCCTGCAAACTTACGAAAATTTTGGGATATATGGACATCAATGGGAAAATCACGGATAACAGCGGATGCGGAGTGAAGATTATGGGAATTGTCAACATCACACCGGACTCGTTCTATTCCGACAGCAGAAATATGGACACTGACGGGAAGGTGCTGACAGACAAGGCCGTGAAGAGGGTCGTGGATATGGTGAAACAGGGCGCAGGGTACATCGACATCGGCGCGTGCTCGACCCGTCCGGGCTCCGAAAGCGTCGACGCGGAGCACGAATGGAAAAGGCTCAAGGCCGTGCTGAAGCCGATTCGCGAGGTCGTGCCTCAGGATGTAAAAATCTCTATAGACACGTTCCGATGGGACATAATATCCAGAACACTCGACGAAATAGGAGAGGTGACGGTCAATGACATATCAGCCGGCGAAGATGACGCGCTTATGCTCGGAGGCGTAGCTGCAAACTCGCTGGAATACATCGCGATGCACAAGAAAGGCATACCTTCGGACATGCAGTCGAGGTGTGACTACGAGAGCGGGGTCACTGCGGCGGTCATGGACTATTTCAGAGAGTTCTCGAAAAAAGCGGACAGGCTCGGAATCAGCAACTGGATTCTCGACCCAGGGTTTGGATTTGCAAAGACAGTGGAGCAGAACTACGAGTTGCTCGGGCATCTGAGTGATTTCAAGATTTTCGGCCGCCCAATTCTTGTCGGAATCTCACGCAAGAGCATGATTTACAAACCGCTCGGCCTCAATCCCGAAGCCCCGGAGGTCCTGGCCCGCACGACAGAACTTCACCGCCAGGCCATTGCCTCAGGAGCCTCTATACTTCGCGTCCATGATGTTTATGACGCTGTCAATGTCAAATAAAGGCGAATTGCTTCGTTGCATGCACTTCATCCTTTATTTGACATTGACAACACAAGTATACAACACAAGTATCCTCATTTGTCCTCGACAATGTATATATCCTCGCCAGGAGCAGAGAAATAGAACTTCTCACGAGCGAACTTTTCAAGGGAATCCCGATTGGAACGGAGTTTATTGATGCGGCTGTCCATTTCGGCGGAACGCTGCTCATAATCGCGTATCTGGCGTTCCATCGAGGTCATAATTATGTTATATTTAATATGTCTATATAATGCCAGACTTTCTGAAAAAAGTGCGGGCAAGTTTCAGTAAAATCTCACAAAAATAGTTAATTTTGCGCACATTGCGGCAATAACTTGCCAAAAACGACAAAAACATAGCGCATTTGACATTGAAAACGGCATTTTTTTCTAAAGTTAAGGACATATTCAAAGGGCCTCACCGTTCATTCGCGTGGACGGTCACTATTGTGATGGGCAT